>Ga0308012_10000660_pt1 | contig 20059 bp, 15 predicted proteins | sample Neamet179_FD_203133 | JGI IMG/M metagenome (GOLD analysis project Ga0308012, IMG submission 203133) | Marine microbial communities from water near the shore, Antarctic Ocean - #179 | ecosystem: Environmental > Aquatic > Marine > Unclassified | place: Southern Ocean | collected 2014-07-25 | reverse complement strand
CTCACCTTGGCTAATTAACTGATGCTGATAAACAAAAAAGTTAGCGAGCTGCTTATCAAATAGAAAAGCCAATACCGATAAAAAAATAATAACACCGACTATTAATACGTGTTGTTTTTTAAAGGGGAGATTGTTAAAAAAGGGTATGTTGAACGTTAGCGTCATATTTATTCTTTATAAAGTTTAGGGTCTGTTGATCTTTCTCGAACAAAATTTAACCACGAAAAATCAACAGACTCTATTGGCTAATAACGATTCATATAAAAAGTTATAGGGATTAAGCTTTTATCTGTTGTAATCAATGAGTGTTTTATAAAATATAGTTAAAGTGTATAGCTAAATTGTATAGTTAACGTATATCATTAGAGTATACAATGGCTGCTTTAATTATTTTGTTTTATTTAAATAACTATGTCCAGAACACTCTGCCAGTCTTGTCAAAGACCTGAAAAATCGTGTATTTGTCAATTTACTACCGAAGTAGCGAATGATATTCATGTCGTTGTATTACAACACCCCAGTGAAGTATCACAAGTTAAGGGGACTATTGCACTACTCGCTAAGTCATTAAGTTCTTGCCAAGTGTTAATTGGAGAAGATTTCTCTGAAGATACACAGCTTTTAAAAATAGTTGAACAATATAAAACACTGCTGTTATACCCCGGAGAAAACGCTAAAACACTTGATGAAACATTAATAGCCTCGTGGAAAGTGCACATTGACATACAGGGTAGTGAACAAGTAAGTAGCCTTGTTATAAATGATGACAAAAAAATTAAGCCACTTTGTTTAGTTATTTTAGACGGTACTTGGAAAAAAGCTTATCGTATGTTTAGGGTATCAAATAATTTACAGCAACTAGCACAAGTATCTTTACCTGAATATCTTGCTAATGCAGGGCAATATCTTATACGAAAGGTCGCTAAAAAAAATGCATTATCGAGTTTAGAAGCAACTTGTTATGCTTTAGCGCTTTTAGATGCAGGGCCTGACTTTAATCAAGTGAGTGCGCAGCAAGCTGGAAAATACCAGCCATTGCTAAATAAGTTTCAAGCCTTTAATCAATTTCATCTTTCTTTTAGACCTGACGCTTTAAAGTCTAAAGTCTAAAGTCTAAGGTTCAAAGTTTTAGGTTGTAAATAATGCCTTCCGTCACCACAAAAGTATCAAGGAAATATAATGATTCATAATTCACTCTTATTACGTGCTAGCACGCTAATTATAAGCATACTCGTATTAATTTTAGTTTATGTGTTTTTTAGTCAACTCTCATTAGCTGAAACGGCAAAGCGTGAAGTACGTGAACCTGAAGCCGCAACGGGTTTTAATCAAAAAAAGGCCGTTTACGCTAAAAAACATATGATCGTTGCCGCTAACCCTTATGCGAGTGAAGCGGGGTTAAAAATACTTGAAAAAGGCGGCAGTGCCGTTGATGCGGCTATTGCTGCGCAATTAGTCTTAAGTTTAGTTGAGCCGCAATCGTCAGGGCTTGGTGGCGGTACTTTTATGTTGCACTGGAATAATAAAGATAAAAAGTTAATTACCTTTGATGGAAGAGAAACGGCACCTCAAGCAGCAACCAGTGATTTATTTTTGGATGAAAAAGGTAAGCCACTCAAATGGCGTGATGCCGTCGTTGGTGGTAAATCGGTTGGCGTTCCGGGCCTACTCGCAGCTTTGGACAAGTCGCATAGTCAATTTGGTGTACTGCCTTGGCAAGAGCTTTTCACGCCCGCGATTGAATTAGCAGAACAAGGTTTTGTCGTATCGCCACGTTTAGAAAAATTATTATCGATGAATTTTAATCCGGGTTTACACACAATGCCAGCCATTAAAGCGTATTTTTCGCCTAATGGTATCGGTGTAAAATCAGGAGATATATTAAAAAACCCTGAGCTAGCTCAAGCACTTCGTAGTATTGCAAAAGACGGTGTTAACGTTTTTTATCGAGGATGGATAGCCAAAAAAATTGTTAATAAAGTACAAAATTCGGTCGTGTCACCGGGGTTATTATCTTTAGATGATATGAAAAATTATCAAGCCATTGAACGTGCCGCTGTCTGTGGACCTTACCACCAATATAAAGTATGTGGTATGGGGCCGCCAAGTTCTGGCGGTATTACGGTTATTCAGATATTGGCACAATTACAATCGTTTGAATTGTCTCAATATAAGTCAAACTCATTACATGCCGTGCATTTATTAACACAAAGTGCGCGATTAGCTTTCGCAGACAGAAATAAATACATTGCCGATAGTGACTTTATCAATGTACCCGTAGACGGTTTGTTAAATACAGAATATTTAGCAAAACGTGCGGCACTCATTAATGAAAAACGCGATATGGGTAAAGTACTTGCTGGTAGTCCCAAAAAGGCACGAGTGTTTGCGAATGATAATGCGATTGAAAGACCATCAACGACTCATCTTGTTGTGGTTGATAAACAAGGTAATTCAGTCTCAATGACCAGCAGTATTGAAAATGGTTTTGGTTCGGCGTTGATGGTACAAGGGTTTATTTTAAACAATCAATTAACCGATTTTTCATTAGCACCTAAACGAGAAGGACAGTGGGTGGCGAATAGAGTAGAGCCGTTAAAAAGACCACGTAGTTCTATGGCACCAACGATGGTATTTAATGAAGATAATTCATTACGCTTGGTGGTAGGCGCCCCAGGAGGAAGTCGTATTATTAACTACGTAGCACAAACTATTGTAGGGGTACTTGACTGGAAGCTTAATGTACAACACGCGATTAACTTACCTAAAGTCACGAATAGAAATTATGTCACAACGCTTGAGCAAGGTACCGATGTTGTTAAATTAAAGCCGGCGCTTGAAGCAAAAGGCCATCAAGTCAAAGTCAGGGCTTTAAACAGTGGTTTACATGCGATTGAAATCACTAAAAGTGGCCTCGTTGGTGGAGCTGATCCAAGGCGTGAAGGGCTCGCATTAGGTTATTAATCTATAAAATAACAGTAAGCACTCATTATATAAAGCCCTGAGGGTAAGAGCTTTTTCATACGCGTATGTTTATATGCGTATGCGTATGCTTATTCGCAGCATGTCTATGAGTAGACGTTTATAATATTCTGCTTATAAATAACTATTTATAAGCAGAATATTATAAACGCTATTTCTTACTAATTTGATGAAATAGAAGGTAGATTACCAATAAATCACTTTTTTGGTTGAATCATTGTCATATTCTTGCTCAAATGGCGCCCCAGAGTCGTAAATAATTAACATTGGTTACTTAGTTCGCATGCTCCCTCAATATATTGATTTCCAATAGCGGTATATTTTAAGTAATTTTGCAACAAAGTACCTAGACATAATAAGCAATAGTCACCTAAATGAAATATTCCCGCGTTTTTATTAATAGCTTAGCGTATGAACTGGCGCCAGAAGTGGTAACCAGCGCAGAGCTTGAGTCTCGTTTAACCCCGTTATATCAAAAATATCGCATTCCAATGGGGCAACTCACCGCGTTAACAGGGATTGATGAACGTCGTTGGTGGCCAACCGATCATATACTATCCGACGGCGCTATTACTGCGGCACAAAAGGTTATGAATGAAACCGGTATTGCGGTGGCAGATATAGGCGCGGTTGTTTATACCGGTGTTTGTCGAGACCAGCATGAACCGGCTACTGCTTGTCGAATTGCCGCTAAATTAGGCGTGTTAAAAAATACCGCCATTTATGATATTAGTAATGCCTGCTTAGGTGTACTTTCGGGTATTTTAGATATTGCTAACCGTATTGAACTGGGCCAAATTAAAGCGGGCTTAGTCGTTTCATGTGAATCTGCCCGCCACATTGTTGATGTCACTATTGATGACATGCTTGCTGATCCAACAATGCAAAACTATGCGCATTCATTAGCTACTTTAACCGGTGGTTCAGGTGCTGTGGCAGTGTTACTTACTGATGGTAGTTTACCTTTACATACGGATCGTAATCATCAATTATTAGGGGCAAGCCACTTATCGGCACCCGAGCATAATAATTTATGCCAATGGGGCTTACAAGAAGTCGGTCCACAGCTATTTCGTGAATTTATGCGCACTGACGCGGTAAGTTTACTTAAAGAAGGTGTGTCTCTAGCTAAAGATACGTGGGAGCACTTTCTAGAACAACGCCACTGGGTTGAAGATCAAGTCGACAAAGTTATTTGTCACCAAGTAGGCGCTGCTAATCAAAAGCAAGTGTTAACGGCTTTAGGTATTCCCAAAGAAAAAGAATTTCCAACGTTTAGGTTACTCGGTAATATGGGTACTGTTTCTTTACCTGTAACGGCGGCTATGGCACATGACCAAGGTTTTTTACAAAAAGGCGATAATGTTAGCTTTTTAGGGATAGGCAGTGGCTTAAATTGTATGATGTTAGGGCTTAAGTGGTAAATATGTCAGATATTAACTCACAAAATAACTCTCAAAGTAGTTCACAAAGTAGTTCACAAAAGAACTCAGAAAGTAATGAGAATAGCGTGCTAGAAAGTAAATTAACTAAGCTGTTTCCATTTAAACGTAACTTTATTAACCGTAATGGCCATCAATACCATTATGTTAATGAAGGGCAGGGCTCGCCTGTTGTTATGGTGCATGGCAACCCAAGTTGGTCTTTTTATTACCGAAATCTCGTTAGCCAGTTAAGTGAAAATCATCAATGCATTGTACCCGATCATATTGGTTGTGGATTATCAGATAAACCGGATGACAGCCGTTATGATTACACGTTAGCAAATCGTATAGATGATTTAGCGGCATTACTTGAACAGTTAAACGTAATCGACAATATTACCCTTGTAGTACATGACTGGGGCGGTATGATTGGTATGGGGTATGCTGCACGCTACCCTGAGCGTATTAAGCGATTAGTTATTTTAAACACGGGCGCTTTTCACTTACCTAAAGCTAAAAAATTACCCCCTGCTTTATGGCTAGGTCGAAATACCTTTGTAGGCACGTTATTAGTCAGGGGCTTTAATGCTTTTTCAAGTATTGCTTCATATATTGGCGTTAAACGTAAGTCGATGTCTAAAGAAGTAAGAGAGGCTTACGTAGCCCCTTTTAATTCATGGACTAACCGTATTTCAACATTACGTTTTATTCAAGATATACCGCTACAAAAAGGTGATAGAAACTATCAATTAGTCTCTGAAATAGCCGACAGTTTAGCGCAATTTAATACACTACCAATGCTCATTTGTTGGGGCTTAAAAGACTTTGTTTTTGATAAGCACTTTCTTGATGAATGGCAGCAACGCTTTCCTGAAGCAAAGGTACATGCCTTTGATGATTGTGGTCATTATATTTTAGAAGATGCCAGTGGTGAGGTTGTGCCTTTAATCAATGATTTTTTAAAAGCGAGTGAAACACAGTTAACTTAATAGTCGTTAATATAAGTAAGTGGACGTTAATATAAGTGAGTAGACAGGTATTAAACGTTAACACAATAAGTTTATCGGTAAAGGAAATAAGAAGTAGGAAATAGGCAAATGACAGAGACATTAGATACGTCAAATCAAGCTAACTTATGTCGACACCTTATACATGCAGCAACAGTAACGCCAAACGCGTTAGCTGTTGCCGTACAAAAAAGCCAACGTGGTAAACTTACCTATCAAGAGATTGACTTTCTTACCTTACATCAACGCAGTGATAAAATTGCTTATGCCTTAAATGCCTACGGTATTAAGCCAGGTATGAAAGCCGTATTGATGGTAACCCCAAGTATTGATTTTTTTGCCTTAACCTTTGCATTATTTAAAGCGGGTATTATTCCCATTTTAGTTGACCCTGGAATGGGCATTAAAAACCTTAAGCAATGTTTTATTGAATCAGAGCCTGATGCCTTTATTGGTATTCCTAAAGCACAGGTAGCGAGATTACTTTTTAGTTGGGGGAAAGCCAGTGTTAAAAAACTATTAACGGTTGGCGGTAGTTCCTTTCTTGCTAAATTTATTGGTGGCGTTAGCTTAACTGAGCTATTATCGCGTTATCCTCTTGCAGGCTCTATTGCTTTACACTCTATAACATCAACGACTTCAAACGCTACTACCGCAAACAATGTACCCTATGAAATGGTGAAACTCGCTGATGATGCAATGTCAGCTATTTTATTCACCAGTGGTAGTACAGGCACTCCTAAAGGTGTGGTGTATAGCCATAAAATGTTCGAAGCACAGATCACCGCACTAAAAGAAGATTATGCTATTCAGCCAGGAGAACGTGATTTAGCAACATTCCCATTATTTTCATTGTTTGGCCCTGCATTAGGCATGGCTTCTATTGTTCCTGATATGGACGCCAGTAAACCAATTAAAGCGAACCCTGACTTTATTTTTGCGGCTATTGAAAAGTATCAATGTACCAATTTATTTGCCAACCCCGCATTAATCGAAGTACTTGGTCAGGCAGGAGCTAGGAATGCAAAGCGGATAACGCCAAAAAATAATACCATTATTCAGCCGGAGCCTAAAAAATTACACCGTTTAAAGCGTGTTATTTCAGCGGGTGCCCCTGCCACATTACCTTCAATCGCGTTATTTACAGAATTACTCACTGACGGAGTAGAAGTACTCACCTCTTATGGCGCTACCGAATCGTTACCATTGACTAAAATAACGAGTACCGATTTACTCGCAACTTGTCATATTACCAATAATGGTGGCGGAATTTGCGTAGGTACACCTGTTAACGGCGTTGAGATTAATATTATTAACATCACCGAAGACGTGATTGAAAGGTGGCATGACGGCTTAACATTACCGGTTAACACCATTGGTGAAATTGTAGTGAAAGGTGATATGGTGAGTCGTCAATATTATCAGCGAGAAGAGGCGACTGCGCAGGCTAAAATTAGTGAGGCTAGTGCTGATAACCCTCATAGCAATACTCATAATAGCCTTAGCACGAATAACTCTGACTCGAATAGTACTGTCATTCGTCACCGTATGGGCGATTTAGGTTATCTTGATGAAAAAGGCCTGTTGTGGATGTGTGGGCGTAAAGCGCATCGTGTTGAAACCGATAAAAAGGTATTCTTCTCTATTCCTTGTGAACGCATATTTAATACGCATAGTGCGGTAAAACGTACCGCTTTAGTGGCGGTTAATATTAATAATAAGATCACGCCATTACTTTGTATTGAACTGACAGATGAGGTTAAAAAAGATAATACTTTTGATGAGTCCGTTCTTTTTTCAGCCCTAAAAGTATTAGCCTTCTCACACAAACAAACAGCGGCTATTGCTTACTTTTTAATTCATGAAAACTTCCCTGTAGATATTCGTCATAACGCTAAGATATTCCGTGAAAAGCTCAGCGTATGGGCACAGTTAGAGCTTGAAAATGATTGATAAAAACACAAAAAAGGCACCCGCTAATAACGCTGTTTTAAATACTAATGCTAATGCTTTGAATACTAATGTATTGAATGAAAATATAAAGTCTCACTTTATTCAGGCTTTACAAAGACCACTTAGTGAGCTTGCCTCTCAAACTGAACATGTTTTTGTAACTGGGGCAGGTGGCTTTTTGGGTAAAGCTATTTGTAAACTGCTCAGACTAGCTAATATTAAAGTTACGGGTTTTGCGCGGGGTAGCTACCCCGAATTAACACAAATGGGTGTTAATATGGTGCAAGGAGATATTACCGACTTTACTTGCCTTAAAGAGGCGATGAAATCATGTGATTTGGTGTTTCATGTCGCGGCTAAAGCCGGCGTTTGGGGGAGTAAAGAAGATTACTTTAAACCTAATGTGCAAGGCGCTGAAAACATTATCAAAGCGTGCCAAGAGCTGGCCATTACTCGATTAGTTTATACTAGCACCCCTAGTGTCACTTTTGCCGGTGTTGATGAAGCAGGGATTGATGAGTCTCAACCTTATGCGAATAATTTTTTAAACTATTATGGCGAATCTAAAGCCGTGGCAGAGCAGCTCGTTTTGGATGCTTCAGCGCATATATCCGTCAAACAAGTATCTCAAAAAACACCTCATAAAGGAGCTCGAAAAGTACCTCAACAAAAATCTATAAAAATAGGTTCAAACGTGTCTGAAAGCTCTTTTGATAACTCTTTTAATCCTTCTTTTGACCATCATCTTGAAGACTCATTTAATAATACTCAATTAAAAACAGTCGCGTTACGCCCTCATTTAATTTGGGGTCCTAATGATCCTCACTTAGTTCCACGTGTTTTAGAACGAGCCCGAGCAGGTAAACTGAAGCTGGTTGGAAAAGAAGATAAACTTGTTGATACCATCTTTGTAGACAACGCAGCATATGCGCATATTTTAGCGGCAATAGCGTTAGCAAAACCTGATTCAAAATGTATAGGTAAAGCGTATTTTATTAGTAATGACGAGCCTATTACTATGGCCGCTATGCTTAATAATATTCTACACTGTGCCGAGTTACCACCCGTAAATAAAAGAGTCCCTAGCGCTGTCGCTTATGCCGTCGGTGCAACCTTAGAATGTCTTTATACACTGTTAAATAAAAAGCAAGAGCCGATGATGACACGGTTTGTTGCGAGACAGCTTTCGACTTGTCATTATTTTGATATAAGTGCCGCTAAACTTGATTTTGGTTATACACCGTTAATATCAACAGAAGAAGGTATGCAATTACTTAAAGCATCATTAGTCGACGCTAGGTATTAACTAATCTTTGAAATTATAAATATTACGATCGTTAAAAACGTTAGGAGTTAAATACATAACATGAGCAAAATTTATCATCATTCTGTGCAAATATATTACGAAGATACCGATCATTCTGGTGTTGTTTACCACCCTAATTTTCTTAAGTATTTTGAACGCGCCCGTGAGCATGTGATTGACAGTGATAAACTTGCTACATTGTGGCAAGAAAAGGGATTAGGCTTTGCGGTTTATAAGGCTAATCTCACGTTTCAAGACGGAGTTGAATTTGCTGAAATTTGTGATGTTCGTACCAGTTATCAGTTTGATGGAAAATACAAAACGTTATGGCGACAAGAACTATGGCGCCCAAATGCCAGTAAAGCTGCGGTTATTGGCGATATTGAAATGGTCTGTTTAGATAAACAAAAGCGCCTACAACCTATCCCAGAAGAAATACTTACCCCTTTAACTACCTGATAAATTAAAGATAAAGTATGAGTAATTGTATAAGGTGATATAACTAATGGAACGGTCTAAAGGTAAGTAAATAATCGGTGATTACAAGCCGCCGGCTAAGTCTAAAAAGTTTCCCGTAGAAAATGAAGACTTTTCACTGGCTAACCAAAAAATAGCTTCAGCGACTTCTTCTGGTTGCCCACCTCTTTGCATGGGAATGGCGTGTTTTAGTCTTTCAATACGTCCAGGTTCTCCCCCGTCAGCATGCATATCGGTATATATTAATCCTGGGCGAACACAATTTACGCGAATACCTTCAGTAGCCACCTCAAGTGATAAGCCTTTAGTTAACGTATCAATTGCTCCTTTAGAGGCTGCATAATCTATATATTCATTGGGTGATCCGGAGCGTGTAGCAGTAGAAGATACATTAACAATAACGCCCCCAAAACCCTCATGCCGAGTCGACATACGTTTAACCGCTTCTATGCAGCATAAAAAATAACTAGTGACATTATTAGTCAAGATTGAATTGATACGTTCGGCAGTCATTCCATCTAGTCGAGATTGTTTTTTCAAAATACCTGCATTATTAACTAACACCGTAACAACGCCTAACGCTTTATCGACAGTAGAAAAAAGGCGTTTAACATCCTTTTCACAAGATACATCTGCTTGCACAGTAATGCACTTACCACCATCAGCAGCAATTAACTTAGCTAATTTATTGGCTGACTGTTCATTTGACTTAAAGTTAATACAAACGGCATAACCACTTTGAGCAAAAAGCTTTGCTGTGGCTGCGCCAATACCTCTGCTTGCACCTGTTATTATTGCTACTTTCGGTAGACTCATTCGTTATCCTTTTAAAAATTAATCGACCTTAACAATACTTCGGTTTATTTTAGCTCGCACAAGTTGGTAATCATGTAATAGTCATTGGTCTTACTTAATGAGTGCAATACCCTCTACTTCTAATACTGTTTTTGCGTCTGCTCGCTCGATAACTTTTAATAACGTTGTTTGAATCGTTTCGTCTTTTTTTGCATCACTTTTACTGGTGAAGGTTTGTTCTTGCACTGCTGCGCCTTCTTCTTGAATAAAGCCGACAACAACCTCTGTAGCACAATCAACGGATTCGCCAAAATAAGCTAATGAAATTTGAGGGTACCCTTGAAACCCTTTTTTAACTCTTTTTGCTATACGTTTTGTTGATTTGTCTAAATTCATAATTTTTCCTGAGTAAAGTATTCTAAAGTTAAGTTAACATCTGTCTGTTTAATCTATCTTTATACAATAACCTGTTTAGTTGGTCGAAAACCATTATAATCACCCTATATAAAGTAATTTTTTATAACGAATTCATAAAAGGTAACCCATGAGCACTAACACAAGCGTAAACACAAACGTAAATACAAAAATATACAAGCAGGTACATTCTTTAGCTAAAGACTTAATGCAAGCCTCAATGAGAAAAAATCAAGCTAAATTTGACGGTTACTATGCTGAATTAAAACAAGTATGTGACGATAATGAAGGCACGGATAAAGATCATCCTGTGCAATGGGAAACACTTGCAGACTTTACTGATGATTTAGCATTTGCTATTACTATTTACGAGAAAGCTTTTATTAAAGCCGAAGCGATTAATTCCAAAGATTTTCTTTCTTCTATTGGTTTTGCTATTGCTTCATTACAAGTTGAATTAGGTGATAAATCAAGCGCTGTAATACATTTAGAAAAAGCTAAAATTAACAGTAATAAAATTGCTGATAAAGACTTAAAAGCTGAAATTGAAGCCTTGTTAGTCGAGTTAGTGGGCGTTACTGAAGTGGAAGATATAGCAGTAGTAGAAAGCGTTGAAGAAGCAGTAAAAGCGGTAGACGTTATAGAAAAAGTAACAGAATTAAAAACATGGAAAGATTTGTAATAGCATTAGCTTGTAACAGGTTTTGACCCTGTAACAATATCTGTGTAAGTGCCACTTGAACCCATAAAAATTTTTGAATAAAGCTTTCTAACGGCTTTTGAATTTAGTCACCTTATTCAAAGCCGTTTTATTCTTTTTTATTGGTATTGTATATTTTTTAATGCCGTGTCTATCGTAGGCTAGATGTTTTTTTCATTTTGACATTGCCAACAAAGATCAAAGGATGCGTCGTTTTTTTCTTGGCATTGTGAACAAAACCAATCGTATCCTCCTTGCTGCTTTAACGCCTTACTTAAAATACCTTTGGCTTTCTCCTCATCGGAATCATGTATTACCCATAACTCTACCCAGGTATCCAAAGGGGCTAATACACCTGCAGCACCAGAAGAAAATTCATTTTTTAATGTGACTTCTATATTATTATTGTCGATAATGTTTTTAGCGTTATTGACTAAAAATTGATTTTCATTAGTGTAAATTAATTTCATTGGTACACTCTTTTATTATGCGAATACTGATTATATAAAGATAGAACCTTTATGTCAGAATATAATTTATTTTGTTAAAATTTTGTAGATAACTTACGTATTATAAATCTGTGTTATTATTTTTATTTAAGGTGTGTTGAAGTGGTCAAGTAATATTGTCCACAGTAGTCACTTTACATGTCAGCAACGATTAAACTTTAATGTTGAAGACTTTTTGTAAAATTTAGATGTATTAATGGAAAGTCATTATGTGGCGCACTATTTTATTTATCAGTTTGTTTTGTTCTGTAACACTGAATGTATATTTTTTTATGCAATTTAATGTATATAAGATTGAAGATATATTTCAGCAAGAAAAAAATACCCATTCTCAATATCATTTAATAGATACAAAAATAGCGCTAAAAAAGGATCAAAGTAAAGTATCAGAAAAGCCTAAAAAACAGAACAATTTATCGTTAAAAATTAAAGACGCTATTAACGAGAAAGACTATTTTACAGCGAGTTTTTTAATGAAAGAATTTGCAAATGATGAGGGTGTTGAAACTGAACTTTATAAATTAAAAGAGTTCTGGTTACAAACAACAACAAATTTAATTCAACAAAGCACTTTTATAGAAGCTGAAAACGCGATCACGGCTTATTTAGAGTTTTCTCCCGATGATATTGATTTTCTTTATCAACATGTCGAGTTATATAGCCAGCAAAAACTATCGTTATTGGCTATTAAATATGCCTATGAAGTCCAATACCATGTATTCAATGAAACTAAAAAAAGTGATGTTATTCATACCGCAAGAAATAGGGTTCAACAGGAAATTGATGCGTTAATAAAAAATAAGTTATGGTTCGAACTAAGAGATTTAGTTGAACAAGTTATTGTCTTTGATCCTGAAAACATTCGCTTACAATGGTTCTTTGTTCGCGCAGAGTATCAATTAGGAGAATTTAAATCGGCACGTAATACTATTGAACCGTTGCTGAATGAACCCAACTTTAAAATAAAAGCACAAGAACTACTGGTGAAAATTGACACGGCATTAAGAAAACCTGAAAGTATACCAATGAGTAGGCAAGGGGAGCACTTTATTGTAGAAGGCTCCATGAATGACAATTTTGAAGTATCGTTAATGTTGGATACAGGGGCCAGTATTTCACTTTTATCTGAACAAGCCTTTGACGCATTAAGTCGCTACTCAGATGTCACTTACATTAAAGATTTACAGCTTAATACTGCAGGTGGAAAAATAATCGCGAGTATTTATCAAGTTGCTGAATTTTCTATACAAGACTATAGAGTTAAAGACTTTTCTTTCGCAGTAAGTTCTTTTTCTAGCAATCATAATGATGGTTTGTTGGGGATGAATTTTTTAAGAAATTTTGATTTTCATATTGATCAAGATAACAGCCTGTTAATTTTAAAAAATAAATAGAGAGTCTATTGAGTCAGTGTTGCATTGCTAGATCACTGGAAACTATTTTATTTTCACGATAAAATTTATTTTTATCTTATTCCCATCCATATTCACACTCACTAAAAGTTAACCAACATGACAACTAAAAATTTTAAAGAAGCGGCAAAACAATTATTAGCACGTCGAGTACCGGGTACTAAAGCACAAAGCTTAGCTGAAGATATTCGCCCAGTAACTATTGAAGAGGCATTAGTCGTTCATCAAGAGATGATTAAATTACGTACTGATAAGGTTGCGGGTTGGAAGTGTTTATTACCCCTAGCAGAAGATAAAATTATAATAGCGCCTATTTTCAGTGATACTTTTCAACAAGGCGATCAATGTGCATTAATCAAAGACAATGGTAAAGCACGTATTGAACCTGAAATTGTTTTTGTATTGAACAAAGATTTACCAGCACGTACTGATGATTATTCTGAAGCTGAAATAAACGAAGCTATAGGCAGTTGTCATATGGCATTAGAATTAATGCAAAGTCGTTTTGCGGAAGACGCTACGGCAGTATTTGATGAGCGCTTAGCTGATTGTTTACTTAATCAAGGTTTATATATTGGTCCTGAAATTGATAGAGAGGCTGCATTTACAGCAAGTACCATTCAATTATCAGTAAAACAGACGGATGTAAATGGTGATGTTAATGAACAAAACTTAGACGGAGTACATCCGAATCACTTACCACAATTACCGGTTTACTGGGCAATTAACTTGATGAGTAAGCGCGGTACAACGTTTAAGAAAGGCGAAGCGTTTACAACCGGTTCTTACAAAGGCATTGTTGAAGTCGATTTTGATAAGAAAACTGACATTTCATACGCTGGAATCGGTAGCTATACCGTTGTCTTTAAAGAGCTTACTTAACTGTTTAGCTAGGCTGTTTAGCCTAACGATACCGTCATTTAATGATAAATTGAGAAGGTAACTTGCATTGCTATGCTGCATGATCTCGTTTAATCCTAAGGGTTATTACAGGTACATCCAATTTAACAGTAAAGAAAGTGTGATCCACATAAGAATAATTAAGGGGATACCTACACGCATAAAATCAGAGAACTGATAACCGCCAGCATTCATTACGAGTAAATTAGTTTTATACGCCATTGGCGTTGCATAACTTAGATTAGCACCAAATAATACGGCCAAAATAAAAGGCTCGGGGGGAAGATTAAGTTGACTAGCCACTGAAATGGCAATGGGCGTACCAATAACCGCGGCAGCATTGTTAGAAACAATATTCGTTAAAATAGCTAATAACAACATTAATGCAGCCAAAACACCGCCCGGTGGAAGGCCATAAGATGCCGCAACGAATACTTGTGCAATGTATTCTGCTCCGCCTGTTGTCATCATAGCTGCGCCTAATGCAAGAGAAGCAGCGACAATTAATATAACTTGTGTACTGAGTGCAGAAGAGGCTTCTTCCCAGTTTAAACACTTAGTCATTAATAAGATAAGCACACCACATACAGCGCTAATTTCGATAGGTAAAATACCAAACGCTGATAATAAAACAACGGCAAGTAAAGTGCTTAAAGCAATAGGTGCTTTACTTGTTTGGGGCAATGATTCTGCGCCATCAATAATCAATAAGCCTTGCTTTAATTTTAGTAAACCTACTTGCTCAATTTCTCCTTGTACGAGTAATACGTCGCCTATTTTAAGACGAGTATTGCCTATACTTGTACGGCCAATTTCCATGGCTTTGCCTGCCCGGTGTAAAGCGACAACAGAAATAGAGTGTTTTTTGATGAAATTGGCTTGTTGTAAGGTTTTCCCTTCAATGCCCGATCCCGCAATAATCACAATTTCAGCGAGTGTTTGTTTCTCAGCTTTTAATGGGTGTTCATCATCAACTTTATGTAAACCTGAAAATAAGGTGGCGCCTAATACGGTTTCAAATTCTTTTAAACGGTCTGGGTAGTCATGCACTTTTAAACGGTCACCCACAGTAAGTATCGTGTCTGGTAAAGGCATAATACTGCGATAATCAGGACCGCGTTGAATACTTTCTATTTTTAGCTGGCCGTCGGTTAATGCCATAACATCAGCAATGGTTTTTTCATTGACCTCACTTTCTTCATTAATATTGAGGTAAGCACTAAATAAGCGAGGCGAAGTATCAGGCATTGAGGGTGTTCTAGTTGGTAACAGTTTAGGCGCAACTAACCATAAGTAGAGTACAGCGACTACTGAGGCAATAAGTGCAGGTTGAACAAAATCAAAAAGTCCAAACTCAACAGCCCCCATGTTTTTAGCAATACTAACAACTAAGAGGTTTGTTGATGTACCTATTGTTGTCGCCATGCCACCGACTAATGTTGCTAATCCCATAGGAAGTAGCATAGGCGATGAGTCTGTTTTAGTACGTAATGATACGCTAATTAAAATTGGCAGTAATAAAACAACAACAGGCGTATTATTTATAAAGGCACTTAATGTACCACCAAGAATAAGTGTTATTAATAACGATAAGGTAGGACTTATTTTCCATAACTTTGCCAAATACCGACCGATAGGCTCTAATGCACCCGTTCTAACAATGCCATGACCAATAATCATCAATGAGCATACCGTCACTAAGGCTTCGTGACCAAAACCAAAAAATAATGAACTGGGTTCAAAGTGTTCACCATCAACATAAAATGGAAATAATGAAAACATTAAACAAAGTATAGTTAAAACCGTTAATGAAGAGGTTTCTAAAGGGATGTCTTCTCGACGAAATAAATATAATGCAAAAACAGTAACGAATAAAACGGCAAGTGCATGGTAGTTAGGTAAGTCTGGAATATTCAAAGTGATACCATATCAAGTTTATGAGTCAGTTTATGAGTTTACGATAATCGCTTGTATTATTTTTCCACGTAATATTAAAAGTTTAGCTTATGTAATCGTAAGTACCAGATTTATCATCCCTCATTCATGATAAGTTTGATAAATCTGGTACTCGTTAAGGTTGAAGGATAACGGTTATGGCGCCTTTATCGCTTCTAAAATTATTTTGGCAATAATTCTAGCTTAGTGGAGAAAGTAGCGAGTCTAAAATATCATCAGTTAAACTCAGTTTATTATCACTCACTTCTTCAGATAATAGCGCTTTGGCTAACTCAGCTTTATTTTGTTGTATTTTTTGAATCTTTTCTTCAATAGAGTTTTCAATAATATATTTATACACAAAAACCGGTTTGTCTTGCCCAATACGATACGCTCTATCAGTCGCTTGGTTTTCTACGGCAGGGTTCCACCAAGGATCAAAGTGAATAACCGTGTCGGCAGCGGTCAAGTTTAAGCCAACACCACCAGCGCGTAAGCTAATTAAAAACACAGGTACTTCGCCCTCTTGAAACTTATCAACCACTTCTTGTCGTTTAGTTGTTGCGCCCGTTAATTTAACAAAATCAATATTCTCTGCTACCAATTCATCTTCTATTAAAGCAAGCATACTGGTAAATTGGGAAAAGATTAAAATTTTACGACCTTCGGCTATTTGCTCAGGCAAGGTTTCCATTAAATAATCCAGCTTAGCCGATTGATTAACTTCTTTAGCGCCTTCAAGGGATAATAATTTAGGGTGATTACAAACTTGTCTTAGTTTTAATAGTGCATCTAATACTTCTATCTGACTACGTTTTAAGCCTTTATCAGCAATAATATCTTTTAAACGACTGTCCATAGCTAAGCGTACCGACTCATACAGCTCAGCCTGCTTACCTTCAATACGTAACGTTTGAATAATTTCAGTTTTTGGTGGTAGCTCTGTCGCTATTTTGTCTTTAGTTCTACGTAAAATAAACGGCTTAATACGTTGATTCAGTAATTGCTTACGTTCCAACTCACCGTGTTTTTCTATAGGTGTTCTAAAGAGTTTACTAAATTGTCTTTGTCCACCTAAAAAGCCAGGCAATAAAAAGTTAAATTGTGCCCAAAATTCACCTAAATGATTTTCCATAGGTGTACCGGTTAAGCACAATTTATGCTGTGCTTTGAGCGACATAAAGGCCTGGTATAATTTGGTTTTAGTATTTTTTATGTAATGCGCTTCATCGAGAATAAGATAATAAAACTTTTGTTCACGGTAAAGCTCTAAATCTTTAGTAATTAAGGCATAACTGGTGATTACAATATCCACATTATTTTCATCACCTTCATGTCTTTCGAGACAACCAAAATGCTGATGGCGCTTAGTGCCATGCAATACTTGATAAGAAAGTTGTGGGGTAAATTTCTCTATTTCATTAGCCCAGTTAAATATAACACTGGTAGGTGCAACAATTAATATTGGCTTAGTGAGTCGGCCTTGTTGTTTTTCAATTAATAAATGCGCTAACGCTTGAATAGTTTTACCTAAACCCATGTCGTCAGCTAAAATACCATTTAATTGGTACTCGCGTAAAAATTGTAACCAGTTTAACCCTTGATGTTGATATGTTCTTAACGTGGCATTTAAGCCTTCCGGTACATCAACGGTTGTTACCTTTTGAAAATCTTTTAGCTTTTCAGCTAAAGCTCTTAATTTACTTGTACCTGTTGCTATCAATCCTTGGTCATCCAACATCGACAAGGTTTGATGTCCTTGAAAGCGTGATAACTCCATAGTGCCATCATTATTTAAAGCATTAGGCATAAACAGCTCAATAAACTGTTTTAATATAGGTTGAACACTTTGGTAGCGCAGGGCAACAAAGTCACCATTTTCTAGATCAACATAAATAGGTGCGTCAGGAGAAATAAGTTGTTCTTTTTCACGATCAAGTAAGGCTGATTTAGGTAACTGCTCAATAGCGCTAAGCAAAATAGGAAACGCGGGCATTTTTTTGCCATCAATGGTTAAATTTAATCCTAAGGAGAAAAAATCATGATCATCAGTGGTTTCAATAACTTCTGCATCAAATACGCTATCGGTCGATAATGCTTTGTAATAAAAATTATCAGCAAAACTAATATGCCAGCCAAGATCTTTAAGTAAAGTGACTTCTTGATGTAAGAAATGATGCCAATAATAAGGAGCTTCCATCAACATGGAAAACTTAGGCGCTTTGTTTTTATTCAAATAATCTTGATTGGTAAACGTATAAAGCTTAGGTTTTGGTTGAGTGATAAACTTCAACGTAGCGAGTTTATCTATAACTGTTTGTTCGTAAGCTAAATCACGGTAAAGTTTTACTTCTATTGTACTTTCGTTATCAACTAAATTTGAAGGTGAAACGGTAGCGCTGTCATTATGCGGATTAACTAAACAACCTTGGTAAGAAAAATTAACCTGTACATAGCCCATTTGTGGGCTACTTTTTGACGGTGTAGAAAAATGTAAATAAACATCAGGCTTTGAGAGCTCTTGTGAAAACTCAGTTTTAGGTTTAGGTAAGCGCTGTACAGCGTCACCTAAAGACATTGATAATTTATTGAGTACCCACGGTAATTTATCTTCTTCAAAAATAGGAGAATTGAGTAAATCAGCTTCAAAATTACACTGTGTATTGGTATTAATTCTACCAAAGCAGTTTTTTTCTTCATCGTAATAACACAGTGGTTGTGCTTTTATAATACTAATACTGCTCGAAGGTTGCATGAAGATAAGCTGTAAAGTATGTAATTTGTTATCAAGCGCCAACCATTGCCATTCAGCTTCTAACGGTTCGCCTAATGTAATTGCTTCGTCTAAATTATAATGAGTATGCCAAAAGCAGCGATTAGTCTTAATAATACGCTCAAATAAATCAAAATACTTAATTGTATCGCCAAATTGATTAGTACGCATAAGCTCTGTTAATACAGCAACATCATCGTTATTGGCATAAGCACTATTAATTAACGAATTAGCCGAGTATTCACCACTAAGCGAACTACTCCAGCCACCATTTCTTTTAGGTTTAGTTGATTTTATTTCTAAATTAAAAAAGTCATCTTCGTTATAACTATTAGGCTTTAAAAAGTACAACAACGACTTTTGTTGACTATTTGGGGGGTATCTACTTGGCTGAGCTTGAAAATGACTCAGCCATTTATCAATAACTTTTTCAGAAGTCGCAATACTTTTATGATCAAAATGATCGTGAATAAAACACTGCGCTAAAGCAGCGCCATGTTTACAATCACGTCCAATATAACAGTCACAATAACTCGACATATCACCGTGAGTACTATCAAAAACTAAACGTGTTAAATAACTCGTCTCTCGAGAGCGCTCACTAAAAACAACACCACGAATTATATCACCATCAAGAGCGCAGGTTTTAATACCGTTAGCATTAAATATTCTCGTTCCTTTTTTCCATTCATTTTTGGTAAAGTGTCTTTCGAGTAATTCAGGGGTAAAAGTGTTTTTGGACATAAGCTTTAAGTATTAATAATTCCAATAGATTGGTAAGTTAAGTCTTTCTCTATTATCAATTTAAAATATATTGCTAATAGAATTTTGATTATTATATCACGCTTTTTACTGCGCGATTTATCCATTTTAGGTAATGATTTTTACAGCCATAACAAGCCTGTATTTATTCACGTAATAGGACTGTAATATTCATTATAACTCAAGTCTATTTATAATGTTTTTTTCTCACGTATGTAAAGTCAATAAAGGCATGCATTACCTTTTAATACCTCGTTATGAACGGTAATGTTCCTTTTAAATTTCATAAAACATAAAATATAACTTTCATATAAATATAAAATTTATATGAAAGTTATTGATAGGGTATTAGGTCTAATCAACCAGTTATTTATATTTTACTTTATGTAAACTGAGCGTTTGTTAATAGTAAATCAGCGGTAATAATTAAAATATAAGCTAGCATATATATCGAATAATCAAATTATATCGAATAATCAAAAAATTAACATAATTGGAGAAGACAATGGATCAGAACACTAAAACAAAACTTAAAGGCACTGCGGTAGCATTAGCCGTTGCAGGCTTAATGGGTTGTACAGCTGTTGCAGAAGACTCAAGCGCTAAAGTTGCAAAAGCTAGTGTTACTAATACTGTTGAAATGGCACATTGTTACGATGTCAATGTATGTAAAGGTCATAATGACTGTAAAACAGCCGAAAATGCTTGTA
>Ga0308012_10000659_pt1 | contig 20066 bp, 19 predicted proteins | sample Neamet179_FD_203133 | JGI IMG/M metagenome (GOLD analysis project Ga0308012, IMG submission 203133) | Marine microbial communities from water near the shore, Antarctic Ocean - #179 | ecosystem: Environmental > Aquatic > Marine > Unclassified | place: Southern Ocean | collected 2014-07-25 | reverse complement strand
ACATATTAGATAGTATAATTATTCGTCCTGAATTACGCATTGATATGATGCTTCAGTCAGGTGATATTCAGTTTGCAAACAATCACTTAATTTTGCATTCGCGTACCAGTTTTGAAGATAGCCCTAATTTGGACGAGCGGCGTAAATTACTAAGGCTATGGTTGAAAATGAATAATGCCCGAAGCCAACCTTCTGAGTTTCCAGGCAGAAATGGATTTTGAGGGTTTTTGATTAACTTGTGGGCGGCGCTATTACCATAGTACCTCAATTAATTTGGACTTATATCGGTTAGATGTTAGTTAAAACTTCACCTTCGCAAATCGAAACTATTGTCTGACCAGTCTCTGCTGCTACACCCTCTCTGATACGACTTAAGGCTGCATGGGCGGTAGCCTTATCTGGCCAAACAGTCATGCTGCGAGCTGTAGTTGGGCTCGTTTGAACATAAAAGAAACTCAGGGCTCCCATACCTTTAATTTCGGTTGGAAAGTCGTTCGATGAAGATTGAAAACCTTCAGGCAATGAATCGAAAGACCAGTCAGCTGATGTTGCATACATTTTATTTCCTCCGTTTGGGTGAATAGTTTAGTTTTATGATTGAGGATAGAATTGCTAAATGTGATTATGAAATCAAGACGGCAAGATATTGTGAGCGGATATTTGCTAACTTGCATGCATCAACAGCAGCCTCTTCACCGAGGCAGTGTTGGCTATTAAAGTGCCGCCCGTTGGTGACCTGCGCCAAAATACGCTTCATCCAGAAGATTGGGGTCCGACAGCAGTGCGCTTGCTGATCCGATGTACTGGCTTTGGCCGCCTCGAAGCACGATTGCTTGGTCTGCGACACTCAACGCTAAGTCGGTGAATTGCTCGATTAAAACGATGCCAACTCCTTGATTTTGCAATTCGCGAACGACGCCAAACAAGCGTTTGACGATCAGTGGGGCGAGGCCAAGCGACATTTCATCGATGATCAAGTACTCAGGTGCACTCATCAGCGCGTGAGCAAGCGCAACCATTTGCTGTTGCCCACCAGACAGTGTTCCCGCCAATTGAGACTTACGAGCCGCGAGTTCGGGAAAGCGTTTATATGTTTTGAGAAGGTTTGCCTCAAGATCAGACCAACGTAGCGACCCTGCCGCGCGCAGGTTTTCGTCAACTGTTAGCTGCGTCAGGACTTTATGCCCCTCTGGCACTGCCGCGACGCCAGCGACGCGCACGATATCAGGTGACTTTCCAGTTATGTCAGTGCCATCGACAGTAACGCGGCCCCCACTCGCGGAGAGCATACCTGCGATGCCTAACACGAGCTCAGATTTGCCTGCACCGTTTGACCCCAAGATGGCGATGATCTGGCCGGGGTTGACGGTGAACGTGATGTTGCTCACCACTTCTTTTCCGTCCGATTTGACGCTGAGATCTGTGATTTCTAGGCTCATTATAGGGTCTCCTCCGTTCCTAGATATGCGGCTTTTACAGCTGGATCTCTGAGGACATCCTTTGATGATCCAAACGCGATCGATCTGCCAAAATCAATGACTAAGGTTTCAGAGCAAATACGGGCAATCAGGTCAACGTCATGGTCGATGAGTAAAACATGCGCACCAGTGTAGGAATGAATGCCAAGGATCAGATCGCCAAGAGTTTGCGTTTCCTGCACTGACAGTCCACCTGCGGGCTCGTCGAACATGATCAACTTTGGCGTGCCCACGATACATTTCGCGATATCAGTCAGGCGGCGTTCAAACGTGTTTAGTTCTGATCCCAACACATCTGCATTCTCGCTCATCCCCACAAACGCAAGGGCACGTGCGACCTCTGTTTGTTTGTTTGCGTCACTCATTTGTGATGTATCAATCTGAACACGAACGTTTTCGGTGACGCTCAGGTCTTCAGAAATTTCTTCTTTCTGAAAAGAGCGCCTGAGGCCCCATTGGCTACGTTGGTGGGGGCTAAGTGGGCCAAGGTCAAGACCGTCCACTGAAATATTACCAGAGTTAGGTTTCACAAATCCTGAGATCACATTCATTAGTGTTGTTTTGCCGGCTCCGTTTGGGCCAATAATTCCGCTAATGGGGTGGGTCAAGTGCGCGCTGATGGCCTCAAGCGCGAGGACGCCGCCGAACTGAACGGTGATCGCATCGACAACGACAGTGGAATGGAGAGCATCTGGATTTGCTTTTGAAGGTGAGGTTGCCACAATCTTAGGTGCTGTCACCTTTATCCGCTTCACAAGTTTACCTAGCAATTGGCTCGCTATTCCATCTGGGGCTGTGATGACTGCGTGCAGAAGACCCGCACCGAAAATGACGTAAGATAGGTCAGCATCTACGCCCCAATTATTCAAAACCGCTGGCATAATGCGAAATAATGCGGCAGCAATAACTGCGCCCAGCCAATAGCGTGCACCGCCGACAACGGCGAGCGCGAAGATCATCACGCTTTCGCTGGCTCTGAATGTGCCGCCATCTAGCAGGCCAAGGCTGCCAGCAAGTAACGCGCCTGCGAGGCCAGCAAGGAGGCCCGACAGCGCAAAGGCGATGGTTTTGTAGCGTGTCACGTTGACGCCAGCTGACATTGCAGCAGCTTCTGATCGCCGTATCATCGCCCAGGCGCGCCCCGGCGTGAGTCGGCGAGCGAGTTCGATAAGTAGGAAGCCGAGGGTGGCAACGGCGATAGTGTATCTGAGATAAGCTGCGTCAGAGATAGCGAAGGCAGGGCGCTCCATTGAAGGAGTTAGGCCTGTTGCGACACCGAAAAACCCACCACCTCCATTGGGGAATTGGAAGGTGGCGAATATTATTTCTAGCCCGCCTGCGGCCATCAAGGTGACCAAAGCAAGGTAAAGACCGCGTAGGCGCAATGCTGGGAGTGCAAGGATCATGCCGAAGATCATTGTGACTAAGCCCGCAAGGATCAGATTAATTTCGAACGGCAATCCAAACGCATAGTTCAGTCGTAGCATGACCCAACCGCCAACGCCCATTAGGCCGACTTGGGTCAGGCTGACCATGCCAAGACGAGCATACATGAACGCTACACCTGCGGCGGCGAGCGTAAAGCAGGCGGTTGATGTGAAAACGCTAAGCCAGAGGGAGCCGACGATCGCAGGGACAATGAAAAACGCAAAAGCGGCGAAGATTAAGCCAGCAACGCCGGACGGTGTGACGTGAAAAAGGCGTGCGTTCACTTCAATTACCCCCACCAAATGTCAGTCGGTTACCGCGTTGATAATAAAGTAGAACAAGCGCCGCGATAACGAAGGGTGCAACAGGGCGAACGCCTTTGAGAAGCGGTGACAGCGTGAGCAGGCTTTCGATGACGCCCATGGAAAGACCACCAACGAGAACCAAGGAGAGATGCTCAAGCCGTCCGCAAATCGCAGCGGCGATGGAGGGGATAACCATGAACGTGATGACGGTGGGTTCAAGCCGGATTAGGTCGCCGAACATCAGGCCTGTGAAGCCAGCTATCACGCCGCTTAGTACCCAGGCTATCGTTTCAACGCGCAGGATCGGAATGCCGATTAGTGCGGATAAATTACGGTCATTGGCGAGCGAGCGCATTTGCAGACCTACAGCGGTGTATTTTAGATAGGCCCAAATACCGACGACAAATGTGACAGACGTGCCAATTACGATGAGACGAGTCACGGTCACGCGAAGGCCTAGAATACGGACGCCGATTTTATCTGTCGGCAGCGATAGACTGCGTGGATCATCAGCCCAAATGAAACTAACAAGCCCCAGAATGATTAGTGCAAAGCCTAAGGTAGATACGGCTTTTACAACCGGTTCGCGCCACGCCAAACGCGGTGCGATGAAACGTCCGTAGGCGAGGGAAATAACTAGGGTGACGAGGATACACGATAGCCAAGTGAACGGTGCCCAGATGTTCCACTGTGCCATTTGCCATGCGGTCATTGCACCCGCTGCACCAGCTGCACCGTTGGCGAGGTTAAGAACGCCCGTGGCGCGGTACAGCACTACAAGGCCAATGCCGCCAAGCGCATAAAGCGAGCCTACGGCGAGGCCTGAGACGAAGAACAGTCCAAGCACTTTACTTGGTTTGCCCCATCCCAGCAAGAGAACTATAACCGTCATGGCGCATACATAAAGCGCTAGGTTAATGATTGATCTGCGTGTCACTCGGGCATTTTTCTACGGTTATTCTGACGGCGAATGAGTCCGCCGCCAGTTGTTTGTTGAGGCACTATTTAACGCAGACCAAGCTCTTTCTCAATCGCGATGTGCGGTGCGAAATAGGCGCTATCGAACTCGTAGCATTCGCGCACGATCTCATAACCGCCATTGACGATCTTGGTCATGTAGCCTGCGTGGTTAGGCATGTGGAATTTCGCGTCGCCCACATAGTAAGGCCCACACATTAGATCGGATGTGTAGCCAGAGATGGAACGGATTGCGTCAGACACTTTAGCGCGATCATCCATGTCTGCAGGGTCCATTTCCATCATACGCTTTACGAAATACGTAGCAGAGAGAAAGCCAGATTGCGCAAACGTATCGCGTGGATCGTCATCGTGCGCATATGCGTCCATCACTTTGATGAAGTTCTGCGCGTCGGGGCCATTGACCGAGAAGGGAGCCAGCTCTGCGTTCACGTAAACCGCGCCGTCCCAATAATCGCCCAGTGCTGCTGGCACAGACAGATCATAAAGTGGCGTTGGGGCGATCCAATTGTAACCATCGCGTAGATCCTGCTCTTCAGCCGCTTTGAGCACCGCAATCGCAAGGCCTGCAGGCAAGTTCATCAGAATCGTATCGGCGCCACTGGCAATCGCCTCTAGCAAGGCGGAGTTCACGTCAGGCGCTCCTGGGTTTAGCAGTGCCATTGAACCAGAACCACCACGCGCCTCCATCAGCGCAATGCTTTCATTGCACGACCATGGGCCATTATTGGGGATGTTCAGGCCGATGCAGGCCACGTTGGTTGCTCCCAATTCTTCTTGCGCATATTGCGTTGCCCCTAGATTTGAGGGCAGGGGTCCTTGGTTCGTGGAGACAATATTTGGCGTCTCGAAGCACTCGGAAATCGCGCACGCAGAGGCCATGACCATGATACCCTTGTCCACATAAGTCTGCGCGTTCACAGCCATTTCCATGAAGGAACCATTGCCGACAAGCGCGACTGCACCTGCGTCATCCACCAATTTAGCTGCTGCTTGAGCAGCCAGCTCTGGGTTCCACTGATCATTCTCAACGCGGTAATCGACGGGCCGTCCGTTAATGCCGCCATTCGCGTTCACACAATCAAAGTATGCTTTGGCCGCATCCGTAGAAGCAGAGAAATCGCCGGGCGCTGCATTTCCATGAATGCCACCGACTATAATTGGCGTACCTGTCGCGGCCTCGCCCGTGTTCATCCCGCACATTGGGTCAGCAAAAGCTTGGCTTACGAGCCCTGCAAAGCTGATACCAGCAACGATTGCCAGTTTGTTGAATTTGTTGAGTTTCGTCATGTGTCTTCCTCCTAGAAGTTTTTTCGTTTTCGGTTATTTTTCAGGCCACTTTGCGGTCCTGCAAGATCATATCTGCCGCTTTTTCAGCGATCATTATCGCGGGTGCGTTGGTGTTCCCACTGACTATTTTTGGCATGATGGATGCGTCTACGACCCGTAAACGTGGCACGCCATGAACGCGCAAGCGGGCATCGACTACTGCATTTTCATCAACCCCCATCGCGCAGGTGCCGACAGGGTGATAAACTGTGCGCGCCTCTGCTCTGATGAAATCTGCAATGGCTTTGTCGGATTGCACAGCAACTCCGGGTAGCAATTCGGTCAAGCCATGAGCGGTCATTGGTGATTGCGCTAGGATTTGACGCGCGAGCTTCACGCCGCGGATTAGCCGTGTCATGTCATCCTGGTGGGTGAGTAAGCCAAGATCAATCTGTGGCGGTCCATCCGGCGATTTACGTGTAACCGCACCGCGACTTTTGGGTTGCAAAACGCATGTGTGCAGCGATACGCCATGCCCGTATTCGATCAAGCGACCGCGTAGGCTTTTGCGGCCTGGAATAAGGTGAAACTGAATGTCTGGACGTGGTTCAGATGGGCTGGAGCGGGCAAAACCTCCCGCCTCGACCATGTTGGACGACAGCATGCCACGGCGCGCAAATATCCATTTAAGGGCATCCCCAGTCAGTTTTGGCAGCGCTTTCAATGAAACCCCATAGGGTGTGATGGACGTGCTTTTGGCAATGACTATAACGTTAACATGATCGTGCAAGTTTTGACCGACACCGCTCAAATTATAAGCAACAGGTGTTCCACATTTTTGCAGCGTTGTGCCTGATCCAATTCCAGAGCGGAGCAGGATGTCAGGCGATCCGATGGCACCAGCTGACAAGATGACTTCGCAGCGTCCGTGAATGACCTGCTGAGTGCCATCGGGTCTGCGCAGGGTCACGCTTGTATCATCTTGCGTAGATGAAACTCTCTCAACATAAGCGTCGGTTTCGACCTGTAAGTTCGCTCGATCGGTGATCTCGTGCAAGAAAGCAGCTGCTGTTGAATGCCGCCGTCCGTCTTTTTGGGTCACTTGATAGATGCCGACACCTTCAGGAGATGCAACATTGAAATCTGTGCAGGTGCTCATCTGTAGTTGCTTCGCCGCCTCGATAAAAGCATAATCTATCGCGTTCGGATCACGTTGCTGCACCACCGACAGCGGGCCGCTGCGACCATGCAGGGTATCGTCTAAATGCGGATCGGTATTCTGTTCGGATTTCTTGAAGTAGGGTAACACATCATCGTACCCCCAACCCGTGCAGCCCTGCGCAGCCCAATCGTCATAATCATCTCGGTGCCCACGAATGTAGACCATTCCATTGATTGCGGATGACCCACCCAAGGCTTTGCCGCGTGGAATTCCAATCTTGCGATTGTTCAATGCAGTTTGCGGAGATGAGTTAAACTGCCAGTTGAAGTTTGAAAGTCGCGGCAAGGCCATGACGCCAAGCGGAGTTGTGATAAACGGCGACCGCCCGTTCCCGCCCGCCTCAATCAAGCAAACCGTGATTCTTGGATCAGCGCTTACCCGATTGGCAAGAACCGCGCCTGAAGATCCCGCTCCTACGATGATATAGTCAAATATTGTCACGAAAATCCCCCTAGCAAGACGTGTTTGTCCTACTCTCAAAAAGCCTATTGCCATTTCTTTGTTTTTTCTTTGGTATAGGGAATAGAAATTTTGAGGTTCCCCAATGCCTAGAGCAGACACTTTGCACGATGCCGCCTTTTTCGCCGATCTGTCGGATCAAGCTGGGTTACAGATGGCGCTAAGCGCTATAAATGTGGGCAAAAAGGTTCTCAAAATTTCTGACAACCCTGTGTTTTTAGAAATCTTCCTGCCAAACACCCCTATTACATTCTCGGATGCGACGTTGGACGGGCATTTGTTGGATGCAGAATCTATCTGTGCAGCTTTGGATAATCTGCTTGGGAGCAGAGGAGGTAAGGCAACTTTGATCGTCGATATGACGTGGTGTATTGATGCGCTTGAAACTGAGAACGCGCTTGAAACGTGGAGTGTGGCGATTGAGCAGCTTTGCGAAATGCGTGTGTGCTGCGTGATTTCGCTCTACAATCATAAACACCTGTTGGAAACACAGATGCAGGTCGCGTTGCGTGGACATCGTCAGTTCCTTGCTCCCTCTGGTGTATATGAAAACCCGTTCTGGCTACCTGCGCGCCTACGGTTAAGCGCGGGCATCGACGAACAACTCGCCTTTCTGCTTGGGCGCGTTGTGCCGGATCATGCGGGGCTTCAATTCTTTGATCCTGATGATCGTGGCTATGCGCGTGGTGCTAGTCCTGCATGGCTGGATAACAGCCATAAGATCAACTTGGCTGATCGCACGGCAGAGCGTTGGCAGATCAGATGTTTGGGCCGTCTTCGGGTATATCAAAGCGGGCAATTGGTTGAGTGGAGCACGCCGGGCGGTGCGCCGCATAAGACCCGCACGCTGTTTTGCTATCTGCTGCAAAGTGGCGAAAGCGGCGCGCAGGCTGATCGGATTGGCGAATTGATTTGGCCCGATCAAGCGGATGAAACTAGAAAGCGTGCGCGCCTGCATCACGCGGTTGCTATGCTGCGCAGGGCGCTGGGGCATAAAACATCAGTGTTGCGCGATGGTGAGTATTATCGGCTGAACGCACCTGCTGGTAGTTGGATTGATATTTCTGCATTTGAACAAGGATGCAGGCGTGGACTGGCGTTGGCAAAGCAGGACGATCCAACAGGTGCGTTGCGGCTTTACCGCGTTGCGGAGCGGCAATATCAGGGGGATTTGTTCGAGGATTTGCCAATCGAATACACGCACAATAATCTTGATGACTGGTGTCGTCCACGCCGTCGTTGGCTACGTGAAATGGCGCTAAAACTGCTGCGGGATATGTCGATCGTGCTGCGCAGTCAGGGTCTTGCGGATGAGGCTTTCGAGAAATGTCAAAAGGCACTTTGTATTGATATGGCGAATGAATCCACGAATATTGAAACGATGCGCGTGCTGCATCTTCAAGGAAGATTCGAGGCAATAGAACGCCAGTACGAGCAGTACTTGGTTGCCTCCGATCAGCGTAATTCAGACGTTGAAGGCACGCCCTTTCATAAATTTTATCGTAGGTTAGCGTCATAAGGATCTGCCTATTGGGGGGGGTGATAAGAGACCTAAAAGTGAACCAAAGCAAAACCAAAGAATAAGCCATAGGCTTGTTTTACCGTCGACGGTGCCGGCTTCTGGGAGGAAGTTTAATGAATGCGCAAAACCCTGTCTGCCCAGTGAGGGGATACGAACCCTATGATCTAAGTGCGCCTCATTCTGATTGGGAAACATTTCGTGGAGAAGCGTCGGTTTTCTATCATGCAGACACCAATTACTGGATCGTTTCACGCTACGATGACATCAAAGCCGTCTTCGATGATTGGGAAACGTTCTCTTCCGAAAATGCACAAGCCCCGATGACGCCGCTAGGCGCAAAGGCCAAGAAAATCATCAAGGTGGGTGGATTTACATCTGGCCTGTCTGCACGCACGCCGCCAACCCATACACGTATCCGCAAAGTGGCGCAGACGGCATTTAGCCCACGCCGCTTTAAAGCGATTGAGCCGCAGATTGAAGCGATTATCGACCGCCATTTGTCCACGCTTGAAGGTAAACAAGAAGTCGATTTCTTCCGTGAAGTTGCGTATCCTGTGCCCGTGTTGGTTCTGTTCACTTTGATGGGTATCCCTGACGAAGATGTGGATAAGTTAAAAGATTGGGCCTCCAGCCGAGCCTTGCTGACATGGGGAAATTTGACGGGTGACGATCAGGTTTCACACGCGCAAGGTATGGTCGATTACTGGAATTATTGCTGCGCCCTCGTTGCTGCCCGTAAAGCAAACCTGTACGATGATTTCCCAAGTGACATGGTGCGTGCGCAAGCAGATGGCGCAGAGATCACCGATGAGGAAATCGCAGGCGTGATGTATTCTGTGCTGTTCGCAGGGCACGAGACGACGACGACTTTGATGGCTAATGCCTTAAAGGTTTTGATGGATAACCGCTCTTGTTGGAATGCACTTTGCGCTGATCCAAGCTTGATCCGTGGTGCGACTGAGGAAATTCTGCGCTATGCGCCCTCTATCGTGTCTTGGCGGCGCTTGGCGAAGAAAGCTACGCAGATCGGCGGTGTTGATATCCCAGAAGGAGCAAACATTCTTGTGATCATGGGATCGGGGAATCGCGATGAAAACGTGTACCCTGCGGGTGAGGATTTTGACATCTCTCGCGGCAATGCGCGCACTCATCTTAGCTTTGGCTATGGCATTCATTTCTGTATTGGATTTCAACTGGCCAAGATGGAATTCAACATCATGCTGCGTGAACTCACCAAGAGATTTCCCGATCTGCAATTGGCGGACGGACACCCGATAAATTACATCCCGAACATCTCGTTTCGAGTGCCGAACAAATTAATCATCAAACCGCACGGTTCCGCATGAGCAACATTTACACAGTTCCGTTAGATCAAATCAGTGACGCTGATTTTGCACGCGTTGGCGGAAAATGTGCCTCACTTGGGGACATGACCCAGGCCGGGATCGCGGTGCCACCCGGCTTTGCGGTTACGACTGATGCCTACGTTGCGATGCTTGATGGTACGGGGTTGCGCGTTGAAGTGGCAAATCATCTGAAAGACCTAGATATGGGAGATTTTGCGGCGGTCAAAACTGCTGCACAAGCTATTCAGGTACACTTTCGCTCTCACAAATTACCTGCTGTAGTCGAGGTTGCTATTCGCGCTGGGTACGCAAATTTGGGTGACAATTTGCCCGTTGCGGTACGCTCCTCCGCGACTGCGGAAGACCTGCCTGATGCCTCTTTCGCGGGGCAGCAAGACACCTATCTTTGGGTGATTGGTGCTGATAATGTGATAACCAAGGTTCGCGATTGCTGGGCCTCTCTGTTCACTGCGCGTGCCATTGCTTATCGCGAAAAAAATGACATCCCGCATATCGAAACATTGATGAGCGTGGCAGTGCAAAAGATGGTGAACGCCAAGGCTGCTGGCGTTGCGATGACACTTGATCCAAGCACGGGTGATCGCACGCGGATCGTGATTGATTCCACTTGGGGGCTTGGTGAAACAGTCGTGTCAGGCACAGTAACCCCTGATAATTTCGTAGTCGAAAAAGTGTTGCAAGAAATCTTGGATCGCACAATTTCAGACAAACATATGGAGTTGGTCGGGGACACTGCGCTTGGCGAAGCGGTTGAGCGTGCTGTTGAAGCGCCGCGCAACACTGCGCCAAGCTTAACCGACAAAGAGGTCATCGCTGTTGCGATGCTTGCCAAGTCGCTGGAGCGCCAGAAGAAGTGCCCGCAGGACGTGGAATGGGCTCTAGATGCGGACCTGCCAGACGGTGATAATCTAGTTGCTCTGCAAAGTCGACCTGAAACGATTTGGTCCCAAAAGACCAAAGCAAAACCGAAGAACCCATACGCCAGCGGAATGATGAGCATCGCAAGCACGCTTGCCAATCCATACGCTGGCAAAGTTAAAACAAAATAAGTACCGTTTCTGGGAGGAAATGAACAATGAATACGAAAACCTCAATATTCCCAAGTGCCTATGAACTGAAAACCCCTAAGGGTGCGGAAGGCTGGGAAGAGCTTTATCCCTATTATACCCGTTTTCAACCCTCGCGCCGTGCTGAAGAGGACGAGAAATTTTGGTTCTGTAATTCGCAACATTGGCCCACACCGTTTCGGTCTTTTGACACGATCATGTTGGATTTTGCGATCAAATGTCTTGGGCAATATAACACCCGCCATCTGCTGATCCCACCTGCCAATGGCATCGATTACCGAATCCATAATGGCTACGTTTATTTTTCTCCTGTTGGCGTTGCACCTGAAGATATCGAAGCGCGAGTGCCGCAGTTTATGGAGCGCGCAGGGCACTATTTCCTGAACTGGAACGAGCTTTTGGTGAACTGGAAGGTTAAAGTGAAGAGTGCGATCGACGAGATGAACGCGATCGAATTTCATGCACTTCCAGAGGTGGAAGCACTAGAAGTCGTCACGGGCGGCGTTGGCCTTGATAGTACTAACCACCTATTTGAAGGTTACGAGAAGTCAATCGAGCTTTGTTATAAGATTTGGCAGTATCACTTTGAATTCCTGAACCTTGGTTATGCCGCCTATCTCGACTTCTTTAGTTTTGTGAAAGAGCAGTTTCCATCTATCCCGGATCAAGCCATTGCGAAGATGGTGCAGGGCGTCGATTCAGAATTATTCCGTCCTGATGACGAGCTGAAGAAGCTTGCAAAGCTGGCTTTAGAATTGAACCTTTCTGACGCACTGAAAACTGGTTCGGTTGACGAGGCATTGGCTGCTGTTAGCGCGGCAAATGGTGGTAAGAAATGGCTTACTGCTTGGGAAGAGGTCAAGGATCCTTGGTTCAACTTCACATCTGGCAACGGCTTTTATTCCACCGACAAATACTGGATTGACCACCTCGATATTCCACTTGGCTACATTCGCGATTATATCGAGAGGATCAATGGCGGCGATGACATTGCCCGCCCAACTGAGGCTTTAATCAAAGAGAGAGACCGGATCACGTCTGAATACCGCGATATGATGGACGAGGACGCGCAGGGGGCGTTCGACGGCAAACTGAGCCTTGCGCGCACAGTGTTCCCCTATGTTGAAGATCACAATTTCTACATCGAACACTGGGCGCTTGGAACGTTCTGGCGCAAGATGCGCGAACTTAGCTCATTGCTCTCGGATCAAGGCTTTTGGCCTAAAGCGGATGGAATGTTCTATCTGAGCCGTACCGAAGTGCGCGATGTCCTTTGGGATTACTCGCAAGCGTGGGCAATTGGCACGGAAATCCATGGTGGCGGCATTTGGCCTGCTGAGATTGAGCGCCGCGATGGTATTCTGAAGGCGTTGCAATCAGAGCCACCTGTTCCAGCGCTGAACAATCCGCCAGAGATTATTACTGAGCCATTCACGATTATGCTTTGGGGTATCACCTCTGAGGCGGTTGAAAGCTGGGTTGACGCTGATGAGGCGGGGGACGAACTGCGCGGAATGGCTGGATCGCCCGGTATTGTTGAAGGCATCGCAAGGGTTTTGCGGAGCCCTGATGAATTATGCCTGCTCGAAAAGGGTGAAATCCTTGTGACGCCTGTGACAGCGCCGTCCTGGGCGCCCGTGTTTGGTAAAATCAGCGCCGCAGTGACTGACATTGGCGGAATGATGAGCCACGCGGCAATCGTGTGCCGTGAGTACGGATTGCCAGCGGTGACGGGCACGGGCAAGGCCACTGCCAAAATTAAAACTGGCATGCGTTTACGCGTGGACGGCAACAAAGGTACTGTCGAAATCATCGGCTAACTGCAACTCGCAGCGCGCTGGTTTCCCTTGCTCGCTGCATATTGGATGGATGTTATGAGCGATCTTTCTCGTTACGATCCGGTTTGGCGGGTCACAGAACCGTACATGCGCGCACGCAAAAACGATGTGCATATTCCGCTGTCATTTGATTGGTGCCAGCGTTTGCTGGACATTCATCCAGAGGCTGATGTGGACATATGTTCGCTCGCGATCCTGCTGCATGACATTGGCTGGTACTCAATTGATCAAGAAGCGATCATTGAGCAGGGGTTTCGGTCTGAAAACTTCCTGCAATCTGATGTGCGGTATTTGCATGAGACCGAAGGTGTACGTTTGGGGACCGAAGTGTTGAAGCAAACGGGCTGGTCTGAAGAGGTGATTAAGGCGGTCTGCGAGATCATTGATGGTCACGATACACGCCCTGATCCGCACCATATGAACGATCGCATCGTGCGCGATGCTGATAAACTCTGGCGCTATGATGTGCCAGGCATTGCAATTGCGTCTGACTGGTTCGGCCAGACGCCACATGGATATGCAGAGCACTTGGAAAAAGATCTCGACAAACTTGAAACTGAAGCAGGCCGCAAAATGGCGATTGAAACGTTGGCACTTTCCCGCGCGGCTCTGAAATTACACGTCCTTTGAGAAAGATAGACCTATGAAGATATTCATTGATGCAGATTTGGAAAAGGCGACGACTGCCATTGCGTGCCACGGAACCGCGAATTCTGGGCAGTTCTGTTGCCGTGTGAACCGCGTCTATGTGGAGCGCCCGATCTATGAAGCCTTCTTTGAAAAATTGACGGCGAAAGTATCAGCACTGTCACTCGCACCCACTGGCGAAAATGGTAACTGGGCCAAAGGGCTTACGCCTTGCGAGGGGTTGGAAGCTGGGCTTATCTGGCTAAAAAATATCCAGCGTTCTTTGCACTACACATTTTTTGGTGACTTCAAGCAGAGTGGAATGGGCCGCAAAAAGGGGTGCTGGGGGGTCGAGAAGTACCTTGAATACAAGACTATTTATCTTAGCTATGAGGTGCCAGAATGAGCGATCAACTACTCAGGAAACAAGACTTCGCTATGTGGCATGCCGCGCGGCCTTTTCTGGATGTGCGCAATAATGACGAACACACGCTCGTCGCCTATGGTCTCGCCAAATGCTTGTTAAAACTCATTCCAGAAGCAGATGCTGATATCGTGCTACCCGCGATCCTGCTTCATGATGTTGGATGGAAAAAGATCGACCCTGATTTGCTTTTGTTAGCTATTGGGGAAAACCCAACCCGCAAAAACCTTGTGCGCGATCATGAGGTTTTTGGCGTCGAAATAGGGAAGGGCATTATGGCAAAACATGGACCTACTGATATGAATGTGGAGGCCATCCTTGCCATTATTGATGGCCATGACACGGTGAAAGAAGCCCGCTCTACCAATGATGCCATTGTCAAAGACGCAGACAAAGGCTGGCGCACGACCTCGCATGGAATGCGCACTATCCGTGGATGGTATGATTGGTCTGCGATAGAATACGTCGAAGCTCTTGAGAAGGTTTCGTTGCCCTTTATGCTGACCGACGCGGCGCGCGCAATTTCACATGGTTTTATTGCTGCTGTACGGGCGGAGCAGGAGTTAGAGACATACATGAAAGGCGGAGCAAATGCCTGAACTTGATTTAAATGGAAAACGAGTGATTGTGACCGGCGCTGCAGGTGGTTTGGGACGTGCCTTTTGTGAAAGCCTCGCTGCATCCGGCGCACATGTGCTTGCCGCCGACATTGATGAATTGGGTGCTGCGCAGACTGCGAAGAGTATCAGCTATACGGGGGGGACTTGCACATCAGGTCGTGTCGATGTTGTGAATGCAAAAAGCTGTGCGGTCTTGATTAAGCAGGCGCAAAATCAACTTGGTGGCTTGGATGTTCTGGTTAACAATGCCGCACTCTACGGCAGCTTGAACCGCGCCAAATTCGAAGCGTTAGAAGAAGATGAATGGGATCGTGTTCTGTCGGTCAATGTAAAAGGCGTTTGGCAGATGACCCGTGCGGCTTCTGATCTGCTCAAAGCCTCAGGGCAGGGATCGATTATCAATATCGCATCTGCAACTGTATTCTCCGGCTCACCTGAGTGGATGCATTACGTAGCCTCCAAAGGTGCGGTGATCGCGATGACCCGTGTGATGGCGCGCGAACTCGGGGACAGTAACGTGCGCGCAAACGTCATCGCACCGGGCTTTACGCTAACCGAAGCGAGCCTTGAATTGATGGATAACGCGAAAAACTATGGTGCTGGCCGTGCCGCGCTTCTGCGTAATGGGGAAGTCGAAGATATAAGTGGCGGCGTACTTTATTTGGCGTCTGAGCTTTCAAAATACACGACAGGTCAGACACTGGTTATCGATGGTGGAAAGCAATTCATTTAAAAATTTCAATTCTTCGCCTGAATTTACACGCAAGAATGCGGTACCACTTTGGCTGAGTGATCCCGATTATGTGCGGGAATTTAGCAACGCATTAGAGTTTGTCTGACAGCTCCGCCAATTTACGCAATGGAACTGCGAGCCTCCTCCATAATCCAATCTCTAAAAGCCTTGAGTTGAGTCTGTAACAGACTTTCTGATCGCCATTTAATGGGCATAGTGGGGTTCATTTGGTGTGTAAACAAATGGGTGTTCAAATAATTGCCATTGCAAATGAACTAACCTCAGCTATTTAAAGGATTATCGGTAAAGGAATGTTGAAATGGCAAATCGTTGGACGCAAAATTTAACTGAAAAAGATATTACACCTGAGTCTGATTTTTTAAATCGTCGCCAGGTTGTGAAAAGTTTAGCTGGAATAGGGCTTGCTGGCCTTGGTTTGGCGGCGGGTACGAGCCCTTCGCTCGCAAAAGAATCAGATACAACTAACACTTGGGAAGAGATTACTAGTTATAATAATTACTATGAGTTTGGAACTGGTAAGAATGATCCGTTACGGTATGCACATCAATTAAAAACAACTCCATGGTCTATTGTCATTGATGGTTTGGTTGAGAGACCGGCGCGATATGCTCTTGAGGATATCGTGGGAAAGATGACTGTGGAAGAACGCATTTATCGATTGCGGTGTGTTGAAGGATGGTCGATGGTCGTGCCGTGGAATGGGTTTGAACTGGCTGATTTATTGAATTTAGCTGGAGTAAAAAATGGAGCAAAATACGTTGCATTTGAAACTGCGCTGCGGCCTGATGAAATGCCTGGCGTCTCTTATCCAGTCCTTGATTGGCCATATGTGGAGGGGCTACGGTTAGATGAGGCCATGCATCCATTGACGATAATGGCCAATGGTATTTATGGAAAGGCTATTCCCAATCAGAATGGTGCTCCACTTCGTCTAGTCGTGCCATGGAAATATGGATTCAAATCAATCAAGTCAGTTGTGCGGATAACTTTGACGGACAATCAACCATCAACCAGCTGGAATAAGTCTAATTCCCGTGAATACGGATTTTATAGTAATGTAAATCCTGAAGTAGATCATCCACGCTGGACCCAAGCTTACGAACGGCCAATTGGTGGAGGCTTATTTTCCAAGCGTAAGCCTACTTTGATGTTTAACGGTTATGCCTCAGAGGTAGCTGGCATGTATGATGGCATGGACCTTAGAAACTTCTATTAACATGTTGAATATTTTAAATAATATTGTGCGTAAGGTGCCAATTTGGTCAATTTATTTGATGTTAATGTTACCTTCTTTTTATTACTTTTATATAGCAGCAACTGGTACTTTGAGCATAGAACCAATAAAGGCGCTTGAGCATAAGCTTGGTGAGTTTGGGTTGAAGTTGATTATTTTTGTGCTGGCTATAACACCTCTTCGGCGTCATTTAGGTTTTAATCTATTTCGATTTCGGCGCGCCGTTGGCTTAATGACTTATTATTACATCTCCCTGCACTTTTTAGTTTGGTTGTTACTTGATGTTCAAGTAATGTCATTAATAATTAAAGATATAGTCAAACGACCATATATTACGATCGGTATGTTGGCTTTTCTGGCGATGACTCCACTTGCGCTAAGTTCAAATAATTATGCTGTTCGTAAGCTTGGCCGTGTCTGGCTGAAATTACATAAGTTAGTCTATGGGATTGCTATTTTAGGAGCAGTTCATTTTATCATGTTGGTAAAAGGTTTTCAGTTGGAACCATTTATCTATCTGACTATTATTCTTAGTCTTTTGGCATTACGTATAAAGTTTAAAAAAAATTACGTTCGAAGTGACTGAGTATAATAGTCAATTCGACAAGCTAAAAATAATAATATTATAGAATTACTTATAAAGCTGAATGCCTTAGTGGAAATAAATATAGCTGTTAAACTGATTTTTACTTTTTCATTATGTGTCATTGGTCGACTGCCAACAAAGCTTTATCCATTAATCCTTTAATATCTTTTCGAGATGTTGCTGCCACTAAACGCCCTAACTCCTTACTACCTTTCATGGCAATAAGTGTTGAGCGGCGTAGAATTTTAAGTTTTTTTGAAATTTGCGCATTTGAGTATTGATCCCAGTTCACTGTAATAAAAGTAATTCTAGAATCATATGTTTGATTACTGGAACGAAGCTCGCGAATAACCCGGTCTTGAGCAGCACAGGTAGTGCACCAGTTGGTCCAAAAATCTAGAAAAACGACTTTTCCTTCCTCGATGGCAGCTTCAGCTAAGCCTGGAGAATAAAAAATTCTTTCTTTAGCGTAGCCCACTTGAGGTGCAATTAAAATTGAGAAGATTGCAGACAAGAATATGCGTCGTTTCATTTTTTTCCTCTTATATAGTTACTGAAAAATCTATAAGCCATGTTGGCGTATGGTTGATAATCCAGGCATCCACTATATGATTAACACGAAACCAAAGTCCAAGTCCAATAAGTATAAAAGCTCCTCCTAGGATCTGTCTTGATACTTTTGCGAGCGCCTGCATTCGAGCCATATTCTGCTTTAACCAACTTTTCGTACCGAACGCGAAGCCAAGGATTATGGTTGAAACACCCAGAGAAAAGCTCGTCATGATTAGAGCAGAGTGGGTGAGTTCCAACCCCTGATTTGCTAGTGCAATTGCGGCACCGAGCGTTGGTCCGATACATGGGCTCCAAACTGCGCCTAATAACATACCACCAAGAAATTGTCCTTTTAATCCATAAGATGCTGTTGCACTCATGCCCAAATTCGCTGCTCCTGACATGGTGGAGGCGGCAATTGCAAATTGTTGACTTAATAGTGGAAGGATTAAAAATAAACCAAACAAAACCATCAAAAGGGCAGCAGTGTTGGATATCATTTCGTTATTTAAACCTAAAGAGGCACCAATCACTGAAACAGAAAGACCAAGCAATACAAAGCTAATACTCATGCCAGCAGCCAAGGCGAAAGGCGCACGGTTATCGGCTTGAAGGCTTGTGGCTAAAACGATTGGCAATACGGGCAAAATGCATGGGTTTATTAAGGTTAAAAGGCCCGCTAAGTATCCAAACAAGATATCCATTTCAGTATTTCTTTTTAGGTAGGAAGATGGATTATGTGTTTTTTGCGCAAGTTTGCATCCAGGTGTGGGTCAAAACGGGCAGCAGAGCGTTCTTTGAGGATTTCTTCTTTGCGCTTAGTTGCTTTCTCTAGAAGATCTGGTTTTCCTAATTCGGCCCATTCTTTTGGAGAGGTGCGGTCACCCAATGTTGGGTAGACAAAATCTGATTGCATGCGGCTGAGAGTTTCATCCGTGCCAAGATAGTGGCCTGGTCCACCCATACAAACCTGCGCCATTTGATCAAGAGCGAGGGTTTCATCAGTGACTTCGATCCCACGTACGCAACGCAAAGCTTGACCAATGATATCGTCGCTAAGGATCAGACTTTCAAGGCAAAACCCGAGCAGTGAAGCGTGCATACCTGCCGCTTCATAGACCATGTTGAGACCCGAGAGTCCCGCCATAACATTTGAACACATTTGCTCCGAGCCAGCTTGCATATCAGGCATTTTGGAATCTGATGCGCCACCTACAGCACCCCCTGGAACACCATAGAATTTGTGCATTTGGGCACAGCCTGCAGTGAGTAACGCCTGTTCGCCAGATCCAACAGACATCGCACCTGTGCGCAAGTCGAGGCCAAAGGGCCAAGTGCCAAAGATAGCGGGGTGGCCCGGGGCAATGGCGTTGACATAGACTAGCCCTGCAAGACATTCGGCAGTGGCTTGAGCAATTGCACCAGCTATCGTGGAGGGGGCTGTTGCACCTGCCATTCCTGCAGATAGCAACAGCACTGGCATACCACCGCGAATACAGGCCTCCATTACTTCACAGCTTTCTGTAGCAAATTTCATGGGCGGAACAACGAAGCAGTTGGAATTCGATACGAACGGGCGTTCGCGGTATTTTGCCTCTCCACCAGCAATTTCGTAGAGCATTTCAAATGCACCTGGTATGAAAGATGGTTCAGTGAATGATGTGCCAATATGTTTGGTTGTACCTGACGCACAGGCGTAGATTGTATTAAGATCCATCTCGTAATTATTAGGGATATCACGGCAAACCATTGGACGTTGGAGAAAATGCACGTTGTCGAGTTTATCTACTATGCGTGCGGCATCATGTAGATCTTGGACTGTGCATTCGCGATATTGATTGCCGTGAACATCTACAATATGCACTGCGGCTCCTGCGGTGCCATAGTGGACACGATTGCCTGAAAGTGTGAGGTCGTTTTTACCGTCACGGCTAAAAAGTGTAATCTCGCGACGGGCTTTGGCAAGCATGTCTTCGACAAGCGCACGGGGGAACCGGATACGACCATCATCACCTTGAATTGCGCCAGCGTTTGTAAGAATTTCGACCCCTGAGGGGGGGGCATCAGCAAGACCAATAGTCTCGAGGGCATCAAGTGCAGCAGTATGAATTTTTTGGACGTCAAGATCGGAAAGTGGCTTGTACGTACCACCTTCTAAGCCGGAGCGGATTGGACGGACGTCGTCTGTAAGAGGTGCTGCACGAAGAGCTTGGCGGGCGGACCTACCCCCTGAGCGGCGGGAAATAGTTTTAGACATTTAAGCACTCACTTTTGTTAGGCGAAAACTGACAGTTTCGGTGGAAATAAAATTGTGAAAAATCAAGTACTGCACATTC
>Ga0308012_10000658_pt1 | contig 20077 bp, 16 predicted proteins | sample Neamet179_FD_203133 | JGI IMG/M metagenome (GOLD analysis project Ga0308012, IMG submission 203133) | Marine microbial communities from water near the shore, Antarctic Ocean - #179 | ecosystem: Environmental > Aquatic > Marine > Unclassified | place: Southern Ocean | collected 2014-07-25 | reverse complement strand
GCTTTTTCATCTATAAAAATCACATCGCCTGAATCTTCTAAAGCCTGAACATGTTGACGAACACCCATGGTGGTTAAGCCCAGTTCATTCGCTAGTATTTTTGCGGTTAAAGGCCCCTCAGTCTTTAATAATTGAATTATTTTTTCATGTGTTTTCATAAGGTCTCCGGTAACAGAAGTGAGATAAATCATTATTATTAGGTTGTTTTAACAAAATATTAGGTCTCCCAGTGCGTTAAGTAAAATTTTTAATTTATATTTATTATATTCTTCATTAATAAAGTGTCTTCTTATTAAGTAAAAAGATACTTGCCGATAAGCGATGGCAACTTTACAGCATTCACCAACATAGATTAAACTTAACCACATATACCTCATTTTCAATATTTATAGGCTCTCATGCGTAAGTTTCATTGGCTTTTTATTTTTCTATTTCTCTCTGGTTGTGCCACGTTAGGCATAATGGAGTTTGACAAACTTTATGGCCCTAGTAATGTCGAGAATAGGCTATCTCAACCTAAAGCAACGACATTAGAAGCAATACATTTTAATAAAACAATACAACCGATTATCGAAAATCGTTGTGTGGTTTGTCATGGCTGTTACGACGCGCCATGCCAATTAAAAATGGAAAGTCGCGCAGGTATCGCACGAGGGGCTAATAAAACGCCTGTTTATAATGGTGAGCGTTTACTTACGGCTAACATAACTGACAGTCTGAGTAAGTTAACCGAACTCAATGCTGAAAATCTACAACCACTTCGTCAACAAGGTTTTTTTCCTGTACTTAATGAACGCCAGCAAACTGAACAAGCCAATACTCAGGCCAGTTTGTTTTATAAGATGCTTGAGCTAAAGCAGCAGAATCCATTACCAAACAGTCAATTACTAGACAATAACTTTGATGTTTCACTTGATAGAAGCCATGAATGTCCGACTATAGAAGAGTTTGAACATTATCAAAATAAAAATCCAATGGGTGGTATGCCCTATGCTCTACCAGCATTATCAATAACTGAGCATAATCATTTATCTGATTGGTTAGCGAGTGGTGCAACCATGCCTGACGCCATACCACCCAGTGTGAAAGAGCAACAAATGATCATGCAGTGGGAAAAACTACTTAATGGTACTTCTATTAAAGAGCAGTTAATTGCCCGTTATTTATTTGAACATTTATATCTGGCCAATTTATATTTTGATAAAGCTCAGTCTAGTTACTTTAAACTGGTACGTTCAAGCACCCCTAGCAGTGAAAAAGTTGCTATTATTTATACCCGCCGTCCTTTTGATTCACCTTATGCCGAAGACAGCGATGGTGTCGATAAACCAAAAGTGTTCTACCGACTGATTAAACATAACGATACAATTATAGCCAAGCGCCATATGCCCTACCCATTTGGTGAAGCAAAATTAGCGCGCATTACTGAACTGTTTTATCAACCAGATTACCCTGTGCAGGCTCTTCCAGATTACCAACTTCAAAATGCATCTAACCCCTTTAAAACCTTTAAGGCTATTCCAAGTAAGGCACGCTATCAATTTTTATTAGATCAAGCACAGTTCTCTATTATGAACTTTATCAAAGGACCTGTTTGTCGTGGTCCAACTGCGTTAAACGTTATTGATGATAATTTTTGGGTGTTTTTCCTAAGCCCTGATAATTTTGACCATTACCCCAGTGATGAATTTATAAACGCCAATACCGATCTTTTGCAACTACCGGCGGCAACCAGTGATAAAACGATATCGTTACTTTACTGGCGTAACTATGCACAAAGTCAGAATGAATATATTAAAAAGAAATCAGCCTATGTTAAAGGCCTTAACTTACAAGACAACAAGCTAAATCTTGATTTAATTTGGTCTGGTAATGGCAACCCTAACGCCAGTTTAACTGTCTTTAGGCACTTTGATAGCGCTTCCGTTTTACAGGGGTTTGTTGGGCCAACACCTAAAACAGCTTGGTTAATTAGTTACCCATTACTCGAACGTATTCATTATTTATTAGTCGCTGGATTTGATGTTTATGGCAATGTTGGCCATCAATTAAAAACACGCTTATATATGGATTTTTTACGTATGGAGGCCGAAAGTAACTTCATCAGCTTCTTACCTAAAAACCAACGTAAAAGCATACATGAACATTGGTATCGTGACACCAGTGACGACATTAAAGATTATATTTTCTCAGACGATTTCGAACAGTTACCTGAAACAGGTATAAATTACCAAACGAATTCACCAAAAAACGAACTTTTCCATTTGGTTAGTAAGCATACAAAAAACTTTAAAGTGAGTAAATTAAACCTACCAATATTATCAAAAAATGAGTCCGATAAGCTCATGTTAGGCCTAAAAAGACTGCCCAGTGAAAATGTGAGTTTATTACCACAAGTAAGTGTTGTCATGGTTACCAATGGAGATAAAAAACAGGTGTACAGTTTGATCACCAACTCTGCACACAGCAATGTTGCACATTTATTTTCTGAAGATGACCGTCTTTTACCCGAAGAAGATGATTTATCTATTTTGCGTGGTATTGTTGGAGACTACCCCAAAGCCTTTTTTAAAGTAGAACAAACTCAACTCAGTGAATTTGTAGAAAATGTAACAGCAATGAGAACAGAACAAGATTACAGTAAGCTCAAAGATCAATTTGGGGTGCGCAGAACTAATCCTAACTTCTGGACTTTTGCCGATGAATTACACGCTTGGTATAAAATAAATCAGCCAAAATCAGCTGGATTACTTGATTTTAATCGCTTAGAAAATCGTTAGAGATTGCTGATTATTAATTTTTAGTTCTCCTGATAACGACCAGAAATATAAGATAAAAATCTACTGTAAAATAATACTGCCGCTTGCCTCAATACTCAATGAGGCAAGCCGTAGTCTTGCTCAACCTTCTTCTGCTACACTGCTGACCTGTCGCAAAATAAATGCGATACCACTTAACTTAATATTCACTCATCGAGCGAGACTAAAATGAAGAAAAATAAACTTTTGTTGACCAGCAGCTTGATCACAGGCGTATTAGTCGGGTGTTCAGGTAACAGTGCTGACCAAGCCCCAAATACAGCACAAGAAATCAAATACCCTGCGACAAAAAAAGGTGACGTTGTTGATAATTATTTTGGTGTTGAAGTTGCAGATCCATACCGTTGGTTAGAAGATGATCGCAGTGAAGAAACAGGAGACTGGGTTAAAGCAGAAAACAAAGTGACTTTCGATTACTTGTCACAAATTCCCTACCGCGAACATCTTAAAACTCGGCTAGCTGAGTTATGGAACTATGAAAAAATTGGCGCTCCTTTTAAAGAAGGTAACTATACCTATTTTTACAAAAATAATGGCCTACAAAACCAGTATGTTGTTTATCGTCAAAAAGATGATGGAGTCGTGGAAGTATTTTTAGACCCAAATTCTTTTAGTGAAGATGGCACCACCTCATTAGGGCAACTGAGTTTTTCAAAAGACGGTTCTATTGCCGCTTATTCTATTTCAGAAGGCGGTAGTGACTGGCGTAAAATCGTTATTATCGATGTAGAAACAAAAAAAGTACTTGAGACGCCGCTTGTTGATGTGAAATTTTCAGGTATATCCTGGTTTAAAAATGAAGGCTTTTACTACTCAAGCTACGATAAGCCAAAAGGAAGTGAGCTATCAGCCAAAACTGACCAACATAAACTGTATTACCACGCATTAGGTGAGACACAAAATGACGACCAAGTTATTTTTGGTAACACGCCAAAGCAAAAACGTCGCTATGTGGGCGGCAGTGTTACTGAAGATAACCGGTTTTTATTAATATCAGGTGCTATTTCAACTTCAGGTAACGATCTTTACTTGAAAGATTTAACTCAACCAAATAGCCCATTAGTTACAATTACCGATACTTTTGATGCAGACACTTCTGTGATTGAAAATGAAGGTGACCAATTATTCTTAGTGACTAATTTAAACGCGCCAAATAAAAAAATTGTTACGGTAAATGCTAAGGCACCAGTAATAGAGAATTGGTCTGATTTCATTCCAGAAACTGATTACGTATTAACAGCTTCAACTGGTGGCGGCTTCTTCTTTACTGAGTACATGGTTGATGCCATTTCTAAAGTTTATCAATACGATTATCAAGGTAAGCAAGTTCGTGAAATAAGCTTACCTGGTGTAGGCAGCACCTCTGCTTTGTCGGGCGATAAAGACGAAAGTATCTTATATTACTCCTTTAGCAATTATAAAACCCCCGGTACCATTTATAGCTTTAACATCGATAAAGGGAATAGTGAAGTTTACCTAAAATCAGGTGCTAAATTCGATAGCGATGCTTATGAATCCAAGCAAGTTTTCTACCCATCAAAAGATGGTACGAAAGTACCTATGATAATTACCTATAAAAAAGGTATCGACCTGAATGGTAAAAATCCAACATTATTATATGGTTACGGTGGTTTTAACATTAGTTTAACGCCAACTTTTAGTGTTGCACGTGCCGTGTGGTTAGAGCAAGGTGGTATTTACGCTGTTGCTAACCTACGTGGTGGCGGTGAATATGGTAAAGAATGGCACAAAGCGGGTACTCAGTTAGCTAAACAGAACGTCTTTGATGATTTTATTGCTGCGGGGGAATACTTAATTAAACAAGATTATACATCGAGTGATTACCTAGCAATTGACGGTAGATCTAACGGCGGTTTACTCGTAGGTGCTGTTATGACTCAACGTCCTGATCTAATTAAAGTTGCCTTACCGGGTGTTGGTGTTTTAGATATGCTTAGATACCACACATTTACTGCGGGTGCAGGCTGGGCATATGATTATGGCACAGCTGAGCAAAGTGCTGAAATGTTCACATACTTAAAAGGCTATTCTCCTGTTCATAATGTAAAATCCGGTGTTAGCTATCCTGCCACGCTAATCACTACTGGTGATCATGATGACCGTGTAGTACCTGCACATTCATTTAAATTTGCGGCTGAGTTACAAGCCAAACAAGCAGGTAACGCTCCAACATTAATTCGTATAGAAACTAATGCGGGTCATGGTGCAGGTACACCGGTATCCAAAATTATTGAGCAATATGCAGATGTTTACGCTTTCACCTTATTCAACATGGGCTTTACCTTATTACCTAAGTAACAATATTTGAGTTTCATCACCTTAGTAAAGTGTGTACTTTTTCTGTTATGTGAGTAAAGCTGATCTCGATCAAGTACCTGAGTAAATTACTCAGGTACTATTTCAACAAGTTCTATACTAATACGATTTATTAGCCCGTTAGTATTAATTAATTTAATTATTTGTTGGAGTAAATTATGAGCTGTTGTGGTGGTTGTGGTGGCGAAGGCCATAGTGAGAAAAAAGAGCAAGAACAGGCTCAAGATAAAAATACGGAACAAACTGAAGTAGCAGAAAAAGAGTAGTTTAAAGCTATTAATTACTTTCTGTATCCTCAGAATAAAAAGCCGATTAACTGCAAAGTTAATCGGCTTTTTTAGTTACAATCTAGTACTGGTTAAACGAATACCATTGATAATTTGAGTAATGAAAGGTTTAACTACACCAATCATTTTTAGTTTTTCCGTGATATGCAATGGCGTGATTATACTTAATTAATTGCTCCGCTAGATTAATATCATCAACATATACATCTGCAATTAAGCGGAAGTATTTGCCACGCTTTATATTTTTTAACGTAATACGTTTAGCCGCTCTTAAGTGTTTAACAGTAAATTGCTTCGCTAGCTTGGCTTGTGCCTTCTCTTGCGGACATTTACCGCGTAATTCAGGTGTATCTATACCATTAATTCGGATAGACATATGTTCTCCAATAATCGTTGGAAAACCCTCAATATTAGCTCTAAAGGTATCTCCATCATAAATACTGGTAATTTCTGCAACGGTAGCATTACCATAACTATTTGTTTTAGCGTTAAGACCAAAAGCGACCATAACTAATATAGAAGCCAACGTGCCAGTTAATAAAATTTTATTCATAAATTCTGATTTAACTAATCTCTATTGATCAGTTATTTTTATCCATGCTCTTTAATTAACGCAAGAAATGGCTGACCATATCGTGATAATTTAACATCGCCAATACCACTTACACTCAACATTTCTCGTGATGTTTTTGGCTTCATTCTAGCCAGTTCAGACAAGGTCGCATCATTAAAGACAATAAACGGAGCGATATCTTCACCATCAGCAATCGCTTTACGTAATTCACGTAATTTCGCGAATAAAGCACGGTCATAACTTTTCTGAGGACTTTTCTGTTGCCAGTAGCTCGCCTTTTGTAAACGAGGACTCGCTAACATCAATGGCTCTTGCGCTTTTAAAACCGCACCCGAAGCTTGTGTTAAACATAAAATAGATTGTTGTTCGATATCTTGCTGCAAATAGCCTAAATGTATTAGTTGACCAATAATTGAAAACCAATAACCTGCCGTTTTTCCTTTGCCTATGCCAAAGGTAGAGACTTTATCGTGCCCTAATTGGGTGATTTTATCGTTTAATTCACCACGTAATACCGCAATAACATGGTTAATGTCACCTTGTTGTTCAACACGATAAACACATGACAGTACTTTTTGCGCCTCTATGGTGCCATCAAACTGACTAGGAGGATCTAAACAAATATCACAGTTCCCACAGCCTTTTTCAGTGTATTCGGCAAAATAGTTTAGTACTACCTGCCTACGACAAGTTTGTGCGTCAATAAAAGCATCCATGGCAGCAAAGCGTTGCATTTCAACATTTACTCGCTGTGGATTATCACCTTCACTGATACGCTTTTTAATACGACTAACATCTTTTTCATCCACCAAAAACAAGGCTTCTGCATTTAAACCGTCACGACCCGCACGGCCGATTTCTTGATAATAAGATTCTAAAGTACGTGGTGGTTCAAAATGTATAACATAACGCACATTGGGTTTATTAATACCTAAACCAAAAGCAACAGTCGCAATGACAATTTGTATATTATCTTTGGTGAAACCTTCTTGCACGAGAGAGCGAATTTCATTTTCTAAACCCGCATGATAAGCAGCACAGTTTATGCCACTAGCGGCTAAGTACTTAGCCAATTTTTCGACTTGCCAACGGCTATTACAGTAAATAATACCGCTGTCTTCACCCTTCTGTTTTATATAACCTAACAACTGCTTTTCGCCATTATATTTAGGCGCTAGGGTAAAACGAATATTAGGTCGGTCAAAGCTATCTAGGTGAATATAAGGGTTTGGCAATTCAAGTTGGTTTAAAATATCTTTACGCGTAGTAACATCTGCCGTGGCAGTTAATGCCATAACAGGTACGGTAGGAAAATTTTGTTTTAAACATTGCAGCTTTGTATAAGCGGGTCTAAAATCATGACCCCATTGAGAAATACAATGCGCTTCATCAATAGCAAATAAGCTTAACGGCAGTTGGCTCAAGCTTTGTAAGAAGTAATAATTAGTTAAACGCTCTGGTGCTACGTAAAGTAACTTAATTTCACCTCGGCTTAAGCGCGAAAAGATATCACTTATTTCGCTTTGCTCTAAACTCGAATTAATAAATGCAGCCGATATACCTTGCCTGGTTAACCCATCTACTTGATCTTTCATCAACGCAATTAACGGGGAAATAACAATAGTGACACCCGGTAATAATACTGCAGGCAACTGATAGCACAATGATTTACCACCACCAGTAGGCATTAAAACTAAAGAGTCTTGCCCGTTTATCAGGCTATTAATAATTTCAGCTTGCCCTTGGCGAAAGCTTTCATAGCCAAAATAATGCTTTAAGGTATCGAGCAATAATGCATTATTCTCTGTACTGAGTTCAGTATTGGCCTGAGTATTGTCAACTGTGGGGTTCAAGAAGGTTACGACTAATTTTCTTATGGGTAATGCCGCTATTTTAACTCAGCGATAGCGTTAAAACCTAGCACAGAAAAATATATTTTTAAGCCATAGTAAATCATGGACATATTTATAAATATAATTATAAGGTGCTCATTAATACTTATGGTAGAAAATGTTTACAATCTTAAAAGTGGTTATTTTTCTCTTAAGTCATTATCAAGCTAATGCCGTGTTACTATCCACTATCTTTTATCGTTAGTACTGTTGAGAGATTAACGGATGACTTTAGCAACCCAACATCAACTAGAACAAAACAGTAGTCGTAACGGCGCTTTAAGCGCGTTATGTGCATACCTGCTGTGGGGTTTTGCACCCATCTATTTCAAGTTACTTTCTAGTATTGAACCCGGTGAAATAATAATGCATAGGGTGGTTTGGTCAGCATTATTTTTGCTGTTGATGATCGTTATTATGAAAAAATGGTCACAACTAGTCGCTATTTGTGTACAACCTAAACTTTTACTGCAACTATCATTATCTGCTAGTTTTCTTGGATTGAACTGGTATCTTTTTATCTGGGCGGTTAACAATAATCATTTGTTAGATGCAAGTTTGGGTTACTACATTAATCCCATATTTAATGTAGTGCTCGGCATGATCTTTTTTCATGAGCGACTACGTCGAAATCAATTAATAGCGGTTGCTTTAGCGCTTGTCGGCGTTTTAGTCCAACTTATAGCTTTAGGTACCCTGCCCATAATTTCACTTGTTTTAGCCAGTACCTTTGCAGTCTACGGATTAATAAGAAAAAAAGTCCCTGTTAATGCTTTTGTCGGGCTATTTATTGAGTCTTTGATAATGCTTCCCATTGCACTTATTTATTGGTTTTTCTTTGTCGAAAGTAGTACAGGGAATATGGCGATAAACACTACAGGTTTGAATTTTACTCTAATTATGGCGGGTATAGTGACAACAGCTCCTTTGCTATTTTTTACAGTAGCAGCAAAACGATTAACACTGTCGACTTTGGGGTTTTTTCAATACCTGGGACCAAGTATTATGTTTTTATTGGCTACTTTTTATTATCAAGAAACCATGAGAACAGCAGAGCTTATTACTTTTATTTTCATTTGGGCTGCATTAGCGCTTTATAGTCTAGACTCATTTAAAAAAAGAGCTTAATTAGTCTATTTAATAAAGTAGTGAGAGAGCCTTCTTCTTTCACTACTAAAAAAACACCTTATTAAACTCAGTTTATAAATAGAATTTAAATTTATTAATCCTCCAATTCAGCACCAAAGACTACAACTTGATTACGCCCATTATCTTTTGCTCTATATAGGGCGTTATCCGCTTCATTAACTTGTTGAGAAACGTCAGCTTGACTATCAAAAACCACACCGATACTCAACGTTATTGAAATAGATGTATCACCAAGAGGAATATTAGATACCGCGATATCTCGCCTAAAATCATCTAACTTATTATACAAATTATCGACATCAATACCGTGTAACAATACCGCGAATTCTTCTCCACCCAAACGAGCAGTAAGTCCTGCGCCAAAATGCTTACGCAGATAAAGAGCGATAATTTTTAAGACTTGATCACCAGCATCATGACCATACTCATCGTTTATTTTCTTAAAGAAGTCGATATCTATGGCAGCTAAACAATAAGGTACTTTTTTATTAATATATTCTTTAACACGAGCTTCGGCACTACGGAAAAATGAACGACGGTTAGCAAGTTCTGTTAAATAATCTGTATTCGCTGCATGCTGAATTTTTGCAATATTGTTCAAACTTTCAATATTCTGAGTGATACGACAATAGAATTCTTCTGGGCAAAATGGTTTACGTAAAAAGTCATCCGCGCCATTTTTAATGAAACGAGCGGAATGAATGCCATTACTTGCACCTGAAATCCCTATTACAGCGAGTTGCTCTCGCGTATAAATACGACGAATTTGATTGGTTAACTCAATACCGTCCATAACCGGCATTTCTAAGTCTGTAATCACCATCTTAATATTTTTATATTCTTTTAATTTTTCTAAAGCTTGTACACCGTGATTTGCGGTAACCACCGTGAAATTACGTCGCTTTAACAGTTCTACAATATGATTTCGCGCTGAAGAAGAATCATCAACGACTAGAATGGTATTTTTATTGTTAGTTTGTTGCCAATGTAATACTCGCTTTAAATATAAAAAGGCTTGGCTATTTTCTTTGGGAATATAATCGATTACTGGCTGTGCTAATATTTTCTGACGAGTTTCATCGTCCATTTTACCCGTCATCACTACGCTGGGAATACCATGAGATAGTACACAAGAAATTGCTTCACCATCAAGGGCATCAGGTAGTGCGTAATCAATAGTCGCCGCAAAAAAATCAGTGTCGGTTGATAGAATATTTTCTACCTGAGCCAAATCAGTGGCAACAACAACATCAAACTTTAATGAGCGGGCTATCTGTTTAATAACGGTCGCAATAGGTTTACTGTCTTCTACTACTAATAATCTTTGAGACATCACAATACCTTCTGATTTTATATAGAGATTAGACCGTTAGGTTGAATGCTAAAACTTCCCGTTACACCACTTGTAAATTGGCATACTCCACTACTAACCACTTACTACCAACGTCTTCAAAGTTCACCTGAATACGCGATTGAGCACCACTGCCTTCATAGTTAAGTACCACCCCTTCACCAAACTTCGCATGTTTAACTTGTTGGCCTAATTTAAAGCCTGTATTGGCAAAGGTTTCAAGGGTAAAAGTATTTGAAAATTTTCCTGCACTACTCGGTCGTTTTACTTGAGACTGCATACGAATTTCTTCAATACACTCTTCAGGTAATTCACGTAAAAAACGACTCGCTTTATGGAATTTTTCCTGCCCATATAAACGACGACTTTCTGCGTGGCATAAGTATAGCTTATTCATTGCTCTTGTCATGCCGACATAGCATAAACGTCGCTCTTCTTCTAAACGACCAAGGTCTTCTTGTGATTGTTGTGAAGGAAACATCCCCTCTTCAAGACCTGCAATAAAGACTAAAGGAAACTCTAAGCCCTTTGCAGAATGCATTGTCATGAGCTGAACAGCTGCTTCAAAGTCACCTGCCTGTGACTCGCCAGACTCTAGTGAGGCATTGGTTAAAAAAGCAGTTAATTTAGTTTGTTCTTCTTCTAATTCAGGGTCGCCCACAAATTCTTGGCAGGCTGTAACTAATTCATTTAAGTTTTCTATGCGTTGCTCTGCTCGTTCACCCTTTTCAGCTTGATACATAGCCTTCAAACCACTGTGACTTATGATGAAGTTAGCTTGCTGATCTAAATCTAAGTTTGCAGTGTCATCTTCTAATTGTTCGATAAGTTGCATAAAGCCAGTAATTGTTTTTGCGCCTCTACCTTTTAATTGCTCTGCTTGCAGCATTTGCTGACAAGCTTGCCACATGGTTACTTCTGAACTGCGAGCCGCATCTCTAACGAGTGATAATGTTTGATTACCAATGCCACGAGTCGGTGTATTAATAACACGTTCAAAGGCCGCATCATCATCACGGTTATTAATAAGGCGCATGTAAGCTAGCGCATCTTTAATTTCTTGTCGCTCGTAGAAACGATGGCCGCCATAAATTCTATAAGGTAATTGAGCCTGCAACAACGCTGCTTCTAGCAAACGAGATTGTGCGTTTGAACGATACAGTATCGCAATTTCATCGAGTTTTCCGCCCTCGTCATGCCACTGTTTAATACGTCCTGAGATAAAACGAGATTCATCTATTTCATTAAAAGCTGTGTAAATAGATATTTTTTCGCCCGCATCACCATCAGTCCACAATTCTTTACCCATGCGGTTACTGTTATTGCCAATTAATTGGTTAGAGGCTTTCAAAATATTCGCGGTTGAGCGATAGTTTTGTTCTAATCGAATGGTTTTTGCATCATCATATTCACGTACAAAACGCTCAATATTCTCAATTTTTGCACCACGCCAGCCATAAATAGATTGGTCATCGTCGCCAACAATCATCACTTTACTGCGGGCTTTACCTAACATAGTTAACCACGCATATTGAATAGCGTTGGTATCTTGAAATTCGTCCACTAAAATATGACCAAAACGTTGCTGGTAGTGCTCTAATAAAGCAGGATTATTCAGCCATAATTCATGAGCACGAAGAAGTAGTTCGGCGAAATCAACTAAGCCTGAACGGTCACAAGTATCTTGGTAAGCTTTGTAAACTTTAACAAATAACTCTTCTGTTGGGTCAAACTGTGCATCAATATGGTGTGGACGAAGACCTTCATCTTTTTTACCATTGATATACAAAGTAAACTTTTTAGGTGGCCATTTTTTTTCGTCTAACTCAAGAGATCGCACAATACGCTTAACTAAACGCTGCTGATCATCACTATCAAGCACTTGAAAGCTTTGTGGCAAGTTAGCTTCTTGAAAATGCATACGCAATAAACGATGCGCTAAACCATGAAAAGTACCTACCCACATACCGTGAGAATTACCATGCACCACTTGCTCTACACGAGCACGCATTTCAGCTGCGGCTTTATTGGTAAACGTAACCGCTAAAATACTGTGTGAAGAAATATTTTCGACTTGCATCAACCAAGCAATACGTTGCACTAATACTCGCGTTTTACCACTACCTGCGCCAGCTAAAACAAGCATATTTTGTTTTGGGGCTGCAACAACGTCACGTTGTTTGTCGTTAAGAGAGTCGAGTAATTCTGAAACGTCCATAGGGTTAAACCTTTATTTATGCTGATTGATGCGAGTTATACCAATTTGATTAAATTATTGCTCACTTGTGCTGGCTAAAATAAACCAAGACTTCGTTACTCTCAATCCCAATAGCCAGCTATTGGTCAATCGAGCGCCTTGTCTTAATATATTTTTCCTTCGCACAACAAGATCACAAACTTAATCATACTGGTATTATTATCTATTGATAGCTATTGATGTAAATTTATAAAATCGAAAATTTGTACTAAATAACAAGCAAAAGTATATCACTCTTTAAGGCAGGGTGTCGCTTTGTGCTGTTTATTTTTACAGTGTATTTTACAGACTTTAATTTAACGTATTTTTAAACGGAGGATTTTGGCAGAAGCAATTGTGAAAGGTCACTCACTTCCCTTAATTCAATATGTGGAATTTGCTTTAATGATTTACCTACGCCGTATTGCGGTAAATAAGCAGTTTGGCAACCCGCTTCTAGTGCGCCATGAATATCGGCATAACCGCAATCACCAACATGCAACAACTCTGCTGGTTGAATGGCGAGTTGCTGACACACTAAATCAAACATATCCGTTGCAGGCTTTTGTTTAAGTAAGTACTCACTTTCTTTATCGTCGCTATTATATTGAAAACCCGCGTGGTAAATATGCTGAAAGTAATGGTCGATACCAAGCGCTTTGGTATCGACATTACCATTACTGATTGCTACCAACGGGAACACTTTACTTAAACTTGTTAACAAATTATGACTGGCTTGGGGAACAAGGAAATCACTACGCAGAAGAATAAAGTAGTCTAAACCCGCCTGTGCTTCTTTTTCTGCAACTTCAGCAGAAACATTATGAGCCAATAAACCTAGTCGATAAGTTTCAAAGCGTATTTTTACAACATCATGGGTAATATCAGGCTGATTATTTATCGCTTGTACACGATAAGGAACCCAGAAGTGTCGGTTAAAGTTTTGTTTCAGTTTAGGTAATAAACTTGCAAACCTTTCAGTAAAATAAGCGACCATCTTTTTTTCAATCGCCTGCATTATCGGACGATTGTTATATAAAGTGTCATCGAGATCAAAACTAATGGCTTTGATCTGGCTTAAACGTCGATAAATTTGCATAGGCTTAAGTTATATCTCTGCTAACAATTAAAGAGCGAGTTGTTGATGCAACAATTTAGCGACCAATCGTTTAAATTGACTGAGTAACAAGGTATCCATACGAGGATCAAAATGCTGAGCATCTTTGCTGTTAATGGCTAAAAAACCAATATTTTTTCCTTCATGACTAAGTTTTATTAACACAACAGAGCCTGAACATGGCTGTGAGAAAATCATTTTTTGCTCACTTTCTTGCAAACGGCCAAAGTAGTATTGATCGTTTTTTAACCTATTTTGCATAACGCCAGCACAATCATGGGTTGATAAACTATGGTGAGTAACGTCAGTATTATTAGCAGGGATTAGCCACAATTTAAAAGCTGATAGAGATAGTAATTCTGTGGTAGTTTGATGCAAGCAATCAAGTAACTCTTCTGCTGATTTACAATCAAGTAACCGTAAATAAAGATCGCTGTAAAGTACAAACAACTGCTCATTATGATTAGCAACAGACATTAACTGAGTAATTTCATCTTCTAATCCGTGAACTTTTTGACGAAGTTGCTGCTGTTGGCGCTCAACTAAAGAAACAGTACCACGTTGCTCATCTGTTAGGCGTAAGCTGGTGACTAAGCTTTGATTACGATTAAAAAAATCGAGGTTATCTTGTAAATAACTTACCACTAACTCATCTGTTAACGGAATATCTTCACTGTTTATGCTTACTTCTAGATCATTCATTTGGCTGGATTCTTTTGTCATTGAGTACTATCGCTAATATTATTTGAAAAGTAGCGTCTTAAATGGATATTTGTCCATCAAATACGTGCGTTGCAGGCCCTGACATTTTCACAGGATGACCCGGCCCTTGCCAGTATATTCGTAACTTACCACCAGGAACTTCAACAGTAACTTGTTTCCCTAGTTTTTTCTGCATATAGCCAATAACAACCGCCGCACAGGCTCCACTACCACAGGCTAATGTTTCTGCCGCACCGCGTTCATAAACTCTGAGTTTAATATAATTAGGAGAAACTATTTCCATGAAACCAACATTAGCGTCTTCTGGAAAGCGTTCATGTAAGGAGAGTTCTTTTCCGAGCGATTCAACATTCGCTGTTGCTACGCTGTCTACAGTTACGACACAATGAGGATTACCCATTGATACTACCCCACATAAAACGGTTTCACTTTCACTACGCAGAATATATGTACCTTCAGTTTTTTGAGCCGTAAAAGGAATTTGACTCGGTTCAAACTGTGGCACTGGCATAGAGACTGAAATATTACCATCGCGTTCGATGTGTAAGTTCATTTTACCTGTACTGGTTGATACCTTTATTTTATGTTTATTACATAAACCTTTCATACGCACGAACTTAGCAAAGCAGCGAGCACCATTACCACATTGACCTACTTCGGTACCATCGGCATTAAAAATACGGTAATGAAAATCTAAATCAGGATCATAAGGCGGTTCAACAACTAATAGTTGGTCAAAACCCACTCCGAAGTTTCTGTGCGCAAACTTAGCTATTTGTTCTGGTGATAAAAAAACGTTTTGTGTGACATTATCAAGCACTAAAAAGTCATTACCTAAACCATGCATTTTAGAAAAGTTTACTAGCATTATTGGGGCTCTATTTCTTGGTTTATTAATTGGGTATTTGTCTGCTTATTTTTTGCTTTATCTGCTTGCAGAGTTTCTGACTCATCACGTTGTTCTTCCATGCTGGCTTTCTGGGTATCCGTTTGCACAGGTGTTTGATACAAAGGACCTTTAATGCCACAAGAAGCTAAAAAAAGAACAGTCGAAAAAGCTAATAAAAGCGATTTGAGGCTCAACTTATTAAGTAACTTATGATGTAAATAACTTAGAGTATTGGTACACATGATGATTTTTTGCCATGAAAGTCGTTTAAATCAAGCTTTAAGGCTTAACTTAACCGCACTATATCTATATTTTTTTGGTCTGATTGCTATTATACTCACATGCTTATCAACATTTATACCAATTCTCGGAAGTTTATTTTCGCTCAGCGAGACTTAAAAGCCTTGGTATAACTTAGACAAATAATGATCTTGAAAGGATAGGCAATGAACGATAGCCAATACAACTTAATCGCCGAAGAGCTTCTTCTCGCTATAGAAGAAGCAATTGAAGACTCTGGTGTCGACATAGATTACGAAGGCGTTGGTGGATTATTAACACTAACGTTTAAAAACAACACCAAAGTAATAATAAACAAGCAGGCTCCCTTGCATGAAATATGGGTAGCAACAAAATTCAACGGTCATCATTTTGTCTTGAACAACGAGACTTGGACAGATAAACGTAGCGGTGAAGAATTCTGGCTGTTTTTATCAAAAGCAGTAAGTATACAAGCTGACACTGAATTAACGCTTTCAGCGCAGTAATAATATATTTAAGTACTACCTCGAATTAACACCTTTGGAAACACGAATGACTAACACTACAGTACGAATTGCCACACGTAAAAGCGCCCTCGCCTTATGGCAAGCAGAGTATGTTAAAGCACAACTTGAGCATTTTCATGCAGGTATTAATGTTGAATTAGTACCTATGACAACGAAAGGCGATATTATTTTGGATACGCCTTTAGCCAAAGTTGGTGGTAAAGGTTTATTTGTTAAAGAGCTTGAAGTAGCCATGCTTGAAGATCGTGCTGATATTGCAGTTCATTCGATGAAAGATGTTCCTGTAGATTTTCCAGAAGGTTTAGGCTTAGTAGTCATTTGTCCTCGTGAAGACCCTCGTGACGCTTTTGTTTCAAATACGATAAAGTCACTGGCTGATTTACCACAAGGCGCTATTGTTGGCACTTCAAGCTTACGTCGCCAATGTCAACTAAAAGCCAGTCGTCCTGATTTGGATATTCGTGATTTACGCGGCAATGTAAACACACGTTTAAGAAAATTAGATGAGGGTGAATACGATGCCATCATTTTAGCTGCTGCAGGTTTAATTCGTTTAGAAATGAGTGAGCGTATTGCACAATTTATCGAACCTGAAGAAATGCTACCAGCCAACGGCCAAGGTGCTGTCGGTATAGAGTGTCGTCTTGATGATGAAAAAATCAAAACCTTATTAGCCCCTTTAGAATGTAACACTACCCGTATTCGTGTTCTCGCTGAACGCTCAATGAATAGAGCGCTTCAAGGTGGTTGTCAGGTACCTATTGGTAGTTATGGCGTTATCTCTGCTGATGGTAAAGAACTTCACTTACGTGGTTTAGTTGGCGCAGTGGACGGCAGTGAAATGATTGAAAGTGAAATAACTGGCCCAGTAGAAGAAGGTGAAGCACTAGGGCATAAGCTCGCTCAAGAATTACTTGGCAAAGGTGCCGACAAAATATTACAGGAAGTGTATGCCGATAATAATATCGAAGATTAATGCCAAAGATAATGTCGAAAGTATCTAAACTTATCGAACAAACCCCTCAAGTGACATCACCTGAGACGTGTATAACTGAGTCGCTTAAGGTCTTAATCACTCGACCCGAAGCTAAAGCTCAAGAGCTTGCCTTGTTACTTGACGAACAAGGCATAGCTAATGCTAGACAAGCCCTATTTGATTACCAACTAAATGCTAGCACTACTGATGTCGTCTCTGCGTTAGAAAATGCCGACATACTTATTTTTGTCAGTGTTGCGGCAGTTGAGTTTACTCACGCCAGCTGCCCACTCAATAAAAATTTTTCGAACAAATCACCCCAAACCATTTTTGCTGTCGGTAACGCAACTAAACGTGCGTTAATGGCTTTAGGTATTACTAATATTATATCGCCAGCTGCTCAGCAAGAGCACAGTGAAGGTTTATTGAAATTGTCACAGTTAGGGGATGTTAGTAATAAGAAAGTTGTTATATTTAGAGGTGATGGCGGACGTGAGCATATTGCTAACACCTTAAAACAACGTGGCGCTAACGTTAATTATATTGAAAGTTACCAACGTGTTTGGCGAACATTACCTATAAATACTGCTGAACAATGGCGAGAACAACAAATTAACTGTATTGTCATTACCAGTAACGATATATTATTAGCATTATATGAATATCTCACTAATACAACAAACACGACAGATCGCTATTGGAAAACGCAATGCCGATGGGTTGTAGTCAGTGAGCGTATTGAAAAAAATGCCATAGCGCTAGGTTTAAAAAGAGTAATTAATGCTCGAAGCGCTAGCTCAAAAATATTATGTAATACCCTTAATGAACTTTCTTGTTAAACAGTTGTTCGTAGCGTGTTGATAAAATAAATAACAATGGAATATAGAATTATGTCGGATAAAGAAGTTTCTAAAAACACACTGTCGGATAATAGTAATACCGAGACAAAAAAGGCGGCATTACAAGCACCTGATAATAATATAAAGGTAAAACCTGCCGCTAAAAAACCAGAGACAAGTGCTTCAGCTAAAAAATCTGCTCTTCCAAAAACACCTGTAGCAGCTAAGGCAACAGGTAGAAAAACAGCTTATGTTGCACTAATCATTGCTTCTGTAAGCATTTTTACCTCAATTGGTCATTACGTTTGGCAACAGCAACAAACTCAAGCCCAACTTTTAACGTTAAGCCAACAAAATCAACAAGGCCAAACTCAGTTAAAGAGCAACTTAACTGCAGAGTTCAAACGACAATTACAACTGCAATCACAACAATTAAATAAAGCAGCTAGCCAATCACAACAAAGTGCTAAACAAGCACATATTGATAGTGATACTCAAGTTCAGTTATTAACTGCCCAAATAAGTAATTTAGAACAACAAGTCAGTCAGCGTGATCCAAATGATTGGTTAATACATGAAGCAGAATACCTTGTTCGCATAGCAGCACGTACCATGTGGCTTGAACGCGATACCAAAGCGGCAATAAGTTTACTGCGTGATGCTGATAACCGCCTTAAAGAATTGAACCACTCAAAATTTTTGCCTATTCGCGCATTAATTAATGAAGACATTGAAAATCTTGCGTTAATGCCAACGTTAACCAATCAAGAAGCTATTTTAACCTTAATGGCACTTAATAAGCAGGTTGCATCTTTAACATTAGCGGGTGTTAACTTGGCTGAAGTTCTCGATGAACCCTTAGAAGACTTTGCCTTATCTGAAGATATAAATGATTGGCAATCTAACCTAGCCAAAACTTGGAAGAAATTCCTTAAAGACTTTATCAGCGTTCGTCGCAGAACAGGTATGGTTGAACCATTGATGACACCAAAACAGCAGCAAAATTTAAAACAGAATTTAAGCCTAAAAATTCAACTTGTTCAATGGGCAGCTAGCGAACAAAAAGACGCAATTTATCAACAAACGTTACTTGATATTCAACAATGGCTAAACGAGTTTTTTGATATGGACTCACCCGTTAACAAAAAATTCTATAATGCTATTGAACAACTTAAATCACAAAATATTTATTATGATTACCCAAGTGATTTACTCTCATTAACAGCGATAAAACGCTTGCTTGAAGAAACTAAGCAAGGTACGCCACCTAAACGTCTAAAGCCTAAAAAGCAGAAAACTGAACCAACGCTTCAATCTGACAATACACTACCGTCAATAGTAGATGATACCGCAACGTCTAACAGTAAAAAAGTGAGTGGAGGTCAACTATGATCCGCATTATCATTGCCTTTGTTATCTTCCTTAGTGCCATGGCTATTAGCCCTTTTTTAATAGATGAAAAAGGTTATATTCTAATTGCAATGGGTAATACCACGATTGAATTAACCGTATTATCCGCCGGCATTATGTTAACACTGCTTTTTATTGTGCTTGTTGTCAGCTTAAAACTAGTACGTGGTGGTTTAAACTTTAGCTTCGGTACATGGAATAAAGTCGCTTTTGCCGGACAACGTCGTGGTATTGCTAATTTTAACAAAGGTCTTGCTGCTTATATGTTAGAAGACTATAGCCAAGCCGAAGAGTTATTCGCTAAAAGCGCTATTCCGTCAAAAAGGAAACAAAGTGCTTACCTACTTGCGGCATCTGCATCCGCAAAGCTAGACCTCAATAGTGATACCAACCACTATTTAGCTTTACTGGAAAAAGAAACGATTCAAATTAAAGAGGTTGGTTTAGAAAGTGTCATTGTTAATATTAAACTGTTAATGAACCAAGACAAGGCTGAAACATACGCTAAAGCGCGGACGTTAATTGATGAAAATCACAAACAAATTGGTCATGACAGTCGCTTGTTGGCGCTTGAAATAGATTTATGCATAATTGAGCAACGCTTTGTAAAAGCCGTTGAGTATTTAACGGCTGCGCGTAAAAACAAGTCTATTGGCGATAAAGCGATAACAGCATGGGAAGCAACCGCCT
>Ga0308012_10000656_pt1 | contig 20130 bp, 17 predicted proteins | sample Neamet179_FD_203133 | JGI IMG/M metagenome (GOLD analysis project Ga0308012, IMG submission 203133) | Marine microbial communities from water near the shore, Antarctic Ocean - #179 | ecosystem: Environmental > Aquatic > Marine > Unclassified | place: Southern Ocean | collected 2014-07-25 | reverse complement strand
ACAAACCAGCTTAACAGCTGAATTTAATAAAAAATTACAACAGCAACAAAAAGCTACTAGCCAATCACAACAAAATACTAAACAAACACAACGTGATAGCGAGATTCAATTACAACAATTAGTCGCTCAAATAAATCAGTTAACTCAACAAGTCACTCAGCGTGATCCCAGTGATTGGTTAATACATGAAGCCGAATACCTTATTCGCGTCGCTGCTCGTACCCTGTGGCTTGAACGTGATACTAAAGCGGCTACAGGATTATTGCGCGACGCGGATAATAGACTCAAAGCATTAGACAATCCTAAATTTTTACCAATTCGAGCTTTAATTAATGAAGATATTGAGGCCTTAGCCTTAATGCCTACCTTAACGAATCAAGAAGCTATATTGACGTTAATGGCACTTAATAAAAAAATACAAATCTTAGAAATTGAGACCCCTGAAAGTGAATTCAATAAAAATACAGAAAATTTTATTCTGTCTGATGACTGGAGAAATTGGAGAGATAATATCGCTAAAACTTGGCGTAGATTCCTTAACGACTTTATTACCGTCCGCACAAGAACGGGTATAATTGAACCTCTAATGACGCCAGAGCAAAAACAAAACTTAAAACAGAATTTAAGCTTAAAAGTACAACTGGCTCAATGGGCCGCCAGCGAACAAAAAGAAAAAATCTATCAACAAACATTACTTGATATTCAACAATGGCTAAATGAGTTTTTTAATATGACTTCGTTAGTTAATCAGGGGTTCTACAACACCATAGAACAACTTAAAGAAAAAACTATTTATTATGATTACCCTAGTGATTTACGCTCATTATCTGCAATCAAACGTTTGCTCCAGAATGAAACGCTGAATGTTGAAAAGACTTCAACTCCAAATAATAGTTCTGACAACGAAAAGTCTACAGGTGCCCTTTTATGATTCGATTTATACTTATTATCATAGCTGTACTAATTTCATTAGCTATTGGGCCATTATTGCTTGATGCAAAAGGGTATATTTTAATATCAGTTTATAACACTATTTACGAACTATCCGTGTACGCGGCTATATTTTGGGTTACTTCAGTAATCATTTTTTTATTGATTATTTTTAAACTTCTACGTGGTGGCTTAAGTTTTAGCTTTGGTACTTGGAATAAAATGGCGTTTGCTGGACAACGTCGTGGTATTGCTAACTTCAATAGAGGTCTTGCCGCCTATATGTTAGATGACTATAGCCAAGCTGAAGCGCTATTCGCTAAAAGTGCTATTCCTTCTAAAAGAAAACAAAGTGCCTACCTGCTTGCTGCATCAGCTTCTGCAAAGCAGGATCTGAACAGCAATACCAATCACTATTTAGCTTTACTCGAAAAAGAAACACTTCAGCTAAAAGATGTCGGCTTAGAAAGTGTGATTGTTAATATTAAGCTGTTGATGAATCAAAATAAGGCTGACACAAACGCTAAAGCCCGTACGCTTATTGATGAAAACCACAAACACATAGGGCATGACAGTCGATTATTAATACTTGAGATTGATTTATGTATTATTGAACAGCGCTTTGAACAAGCCTTACAATACTTAACCGCTGCACGTAAAGAAAAGTCAATTACCGATGAAGTAATCCAAGTATGGGAAAACGCTGCTTACTACGGTAGCTTTAATGACAGTATCAAACAAAATAACAGTAAAGCATTACAGGATAATTGGCATGCTTTAGGTCGTAAAATAAAACAACGTGAAGCCGTGTTATTTGCTTACTGTAAAGTATTAGCTGAAAATAATATTATTGAACCGTTAAACAAAGTATTAATTCCCCTCTTTAAAAAGTCACCCAGCCGTGACTTTTTAAAGAGCATTCGTAATCTGCCTATCAAAGATGCTGATGAGTTAATTACGATTGTACAAAAACAACTGCATAAGAATATTCATAGTGCTAGTTGGCTGAGCTGTTTAGGGCATTTAGCCTTAATAAGTAAACAATACCCAATGGCTGAAAAAGCCTTTAAAAGTTTAATAACGTTAGACGCTGATGGTAACGGTAGACAATATGATCAGCAAGACTTACAAGCGTTAGCTCTCGCTTATAGTAAACAGGGGTTATATCAAGCAGCTGACACCATATGGATAAAGGCTAGCACCCTATAACAGTTATAATTAGTTGAAACGATTAGGTTACACAAAATGTATTTACCTTGTGCAATCTAATCGCGTTATTCAGGCGTTAAAGAATCTTTAATAGCGCCAGCATCACACTTTTTACAATGTAACAAATGACCCAACATACGCTGTCGTCCGCTAAGCGACATTACCCAAGGACGATTAATAAAAGGTGGGTTGTGTCTAACATGCTGAAAATGTCCACACCTAAGTTCCGCGACCCAATCATGGTACTCATCTTGGTGGTAATCACAAATAGCTTGTTTCATAAAAGCATTATTTCACTCGTTAATTAGTTACTGAGAAAAAAGTATTTTAATCTGTTTCGCTTTATTTTCACCATCTAAACGAGAAAATTTCATTAACAAGTCCTCTTTACCATCGCCATTTAAATCCTCAACCATAACGCGTTTACCTTCTTTAGGTAATTTAGTATTGTAACGAACACTCCGTCTTTTAAAGCGTTTTTTATTTTTACCTGGTTTTTTACCTAAATATATTTTCAACTGGTCATCATCATTCGACAAAACAAGCTCTTTTAAACCATCACCATTTAAATCTGCTAACTTAGCAACTCCACTACCACTTTGCCCTGAGCTTAAGCTAAACGTAAGCTCGACATCTTTTTTAATCACAGGCTTAGTGAGAAACGTATCTTGTTCATCCATTTTAAATATATATACATCTTGATCGATAGCACCGCTCACCAAAGCACCAATTATTTGTGACAAACCAATATCAAAACCTGCGAGTAATACTTCAAGTTTTTCATCATTATCAATATCAACAAAAACTAAATCAGTTAACGTACCTTCAGCATGAATAATACTGTCAGCGGTTTGTGCATAACTTAACGTTTTGTCATTATTTTTACCTAAAAATATTTCATAATCGTTCACTCTATCGAGTACACCTGAAGCTTTAGTATAACGAATCACCATATCCGTAATGCCATCGGCATTTATATCACGTAACGCTTCTAATTTTCGATATTCTAAATGACTTTGGTCAAGTGGTTCGCCACTTTCATCACGTTTATCCCACCAATCAATACCACTAATCGCTTCATTAATATTGACGTGAATAGGCTTTTTAATAAACTGGCTAGCGCCCTGCTGTGGATAAATTATCATTTCACCTTCACCAATTAAAAAAACATCTGTTTTTTTATCAAAATTAACATCCGCAAAATATAACTTACGTTCGGTGTAAGTAGCGCCAGCACTAAAAGTACGAACGTTGGGCTTTATTGGCAACATTTGTTTGGCAAAAATAGACAGACCTTGCCCTATAAATATAGACGTTTCATGAAAGCCGGCAATAATGACATCATCAAGCAAGTCATTATTTAGGTCTTGGATAAAATTACCTCGACTCAAGAGGTCTGCTTGTTCTTGCACATACAAAGACTTAAAATTAATTAGCTTTTTAAATTGTTCATTTTGATAAACGAATAAGGCATTTGCAGAAATAAAATAGAGTGTTTGTATTTTCTCATCTAAGGGATTGTTTAACTCTGTTTTTGCAGTCCCACCCACGTCTAGAAGGGAGTAATTACTTGGCGCTTTACTTAAATCAAACCGATAAAACTGTTTAGGAATTATCGACTTTTCCGCAATAACATACTGATTAGCCTTATTTAACTTATAAATAATTAGCCAACGATTACCCAAGTCATCCACAGAAAAAGTAACAAGCTCCTTACCCTTAGTTGATAATATATTCGCTGTTATAACTTCTTGAGTGAGCTTATAAGGTGACGTAATAGTAGTTTCATGAAAGGTAACTGTGTTTGATTTACTCGCTAACGTAGTTAAAGAGGTCGCCCAAACCATAGTCGCAAGTAAAACGAGGGAGGTCTTATTTTTAAATAATAACGTTTTATTCATAGAGTCACATCCGTATGCTAAATATAAACTATTTTATAATGAATATAGAGCACTAAAAGGAAATATAGTTCCCATCATATAGCGGTATTTCTAACTATAATCGACATAATCGGCTTGGAGCTTTTTGGCCAACATCGCACTCATCATTGCACGTAAAGCGGCAGGCTTAACCAGTTTTCTCATATAGCCTACATCATGGCTTTTAGCTTTCTCTTCAATACCTTCTTCTGTTGTCGCAGTAATGAGTATTGCCGGTAAGGTATGATGGCATTGACTACGTAAATCTTTAATTAATGTAAGCCCATCGTCTTGTTTTTCTTGTAAGTTATGACCCTGATTAGTTTTTCGATTTACGTTTTGGTAGCCCAATTGATAATCGACGAGTAATATGTCAATTTCATGAATATGATTAGCAAACTCTGTTAAAGCGGTTTCTCTCGAGTCTGCCGCAAAAATATTACATTCCCATGCCGAAAGCAATTCAACCATACCGCTGAGTACATCAGGATCATTATCTATACATAAAACGGTAATGTCTTTTAAAGCAACCCTAAAACTTGTATTACTCAACGTCTTTTGTTGTATTGCTGCTTCCGCTTTATCGACATGTACAGAAAATTTACAGCCTTCCATCGATTTAGATTGCAGACTTAACGTGTGCCCTAATAACTGAGCCAAGCTCTGGGTAATATTTAGCCCTAAACCCAACCCTCTTCCGGCATTATTAGTCGTATTAAGTTGAGTGAATTGCTCAAAAACTAATGCCTGTTTTTCAACCGGTATACCGGGGCCATTATCTAATATTTGAATAATGACTTGGTTATTAAATACTCTTGCACCTAATAACACTTTACCCGGACTGGCATATCTAAAAGCGTTACCCACTAAGTTTTGAATAATACGTCTTAGTAAATGTCTATCTGACTTGATCCAAACCTTGCTCTTCACTAAACGAAATTCGACCGCTTGCTCAACGGCAAGCGCTGCAAATTCTTGCGCTAAATCTTCAAATAAATCATTCAGTGAGAAAACTTGAATATTAGCCTTTATATTACCGCTTTCTAGTCGAGCAATTTCAGCCAAGTCGCCTAATAAGTCATTGGCGGCTTTTAAAGAACGATCTATATTGTCGACTTGTCTCTGCTGCACTGTGGTTAAGTTACTTTGCTCTGACAAGGCGGAAGTAAATAGTCTTGCTGCTTCAAGGGGTTGCATTAAGTCATGGCTACAAGCTTTTAGATATTGACTTTTTTTCAAGTGAGCTTGCTCGGCTTTTTCATGCGCTTTCGCTAATGCTTCATTGGTTTTAGCTAACGTTAATGTTCTTTCATAAACGCGAGTTTCAAGGTCAAGATTTGCTTCTTTCAGCACCTGCTCTGCTTGTCGGTATGCCGTAATATCCGAGAACATCATCACAAAACCGCCACCAGGTAGTGGATTACCCTCAATACGGATAGTTTGTTCACTGGCTTGCTGTCGCTCTGATCGGTGTGGGCTGCCTTTACGCAAGAAGTTTAGTCGACGATTAACCTGTGATTCTATGTCTCCTGATCCACATAAACCACGCTGAACATTATGTCGAATCAATGCGGCTATAGGAGCTCCCATATAAATAAGATTAGCGGGGTAGTTAAATAAGTCTAAATATTTTTTATTCCAAGCAACTAAACGTAATTCATCATCAATAATAGAAATACCTTCACTGGCATTTTCAATCGCACTTTGCAGTAAGTTTTGAGAGAATTCTTGCCGCTCACTCGATGCTTCTTCTACAAGCACCGCTAATTCATCAAGGGCAATGTCACGACCATCTAATGCAGAAGAAAGTACTAGCCGTGCCGAAGAAGATCCCATAACTGTCGCTAAGGTATTTTCAGTATGTTGGAGTAATTGTTGGTTATAAGTCACGTTGCCTAATTCTTTTTTATCATGTGTTGATAAAAAGTAATTAAAACTAATATTGGCTTTTTTTATACCGACAAAACGTGATGAGAGCAGTTCTAATTCACGAACATCAAGCTGTCTTTTATTTTCTACTTTTAATAACTTAGGTGACTGCCATTCGAGAAAGAGCGACGCTTGAACGCGTTCTTGTACACTTTGCCTGCTTATTTGAGACAATGCCCACATCACAATAATATTGGCACCTAAGCTAAATAAAGTCGCCGTTGTTTTAACCGGTAAAAAACCTTCGGCAAAGGGCGAAGCATATAAACCAAATTGTGGTAAAAAGTTAAGGGTAAGCCATAAAATAAAACCAACTAATATCCCCCCATAAACACCAACTAAACTGGCACGACGCCAATAAAAAGCAGCAATTAAAGCCGGTGTTAATTGTGCAAATGCGCCAAAGGCTACTTCACCTAGTGAAGACAGCGTATCGGGCGAGGCCATAATAAAGACGCCATAGCCTAATAAAATAACAAATAAGGCTAACAATTTTCGAATGTTTAATAGGCGTCTGCGAAAATTGTCATAGTCAGTTTGTGCGACTTTCTGTCGACGATACAACAAAGGAAAAATAATTTCGTTACTCAACATCGTACTCAAAGCAATAGCCGAGATAATAACCATAGAGCTTGCTGCAGAAATAGAGCCTAAAAAGGCAAATAAGGTCAACCATGTTTGCTGGGTAATGCCGGGTAAAAAGAGTACATACGTATCCGAAGGCACGGTATTACCCAGTAACATTTGTCCTGCTAAGCCGAGAGGGGCTGCAAAAAAAGCAAAAACTAATAAATACAGAGGGAATATTCGTCGACTAAGCCAAGTATCTTTCTGATCTTTTAACTCAACGACCATCACTTGAAATTGTCGAGGTAAAGACAAAAAAGCCGCCATAACAATCACCAACATAGCAATCATTGCAGTGACATTGTCAATATTCAATTGCTCATCAAGTAGAGTGCTGGCATCGGCTTGTCGCCATAGTTCTCCAGGAGAATCAAACAGAAAAAAACACACGAATAATCCTACCGCCAAAAAAGCAAACAACTTGACGAGGGATTCAAAAGCAATGGCTAACATTACCCCTGGATGCCGCTCTGTTACATCAATGTGTCTAATACCAAATAAAATAGTAAATACTGCGAGTACTAGGCTGACAACTAAGCCTATGTGCCAACGAGTTAAGCTTTGATCTTGTTGTAATTGTTGAAAAGAATAAACCATCGCTTTTAATTGAAGCGCCATATAGGGCATGGTACCAATCAGGGCAACAATAGTGACCATAATTGCAAGGTTATGTGATTTACCGAAACGGGCGGCCAGTAGGTCAGCAATTGAAGTTAAATGTAGTTTTAAACTAACCCGTATAATCCGCTGGATGAATGGCCAAGCAAAAACAAATAATAAAATAGGTCCTAAATAAATAGGTAGATGTGACAGTAAACCGGTTGATGCTTGCCCTGTTGTACCTAAAAAACTCCAAGAAGTACAATAAACACCTAAGGTAAGCGCATAAATAATGCTTTGTCCCTTTTTTGCCAATTGATATCTATATCGATCACCTAAAAAAGCAATTAAAAATAACAAACCAATATAGGCCAAACTTAACAGCACCAATTGCCAATTAGGAAACATAAATACCCGCTATTTATAACAATAAAAATATTGATTCACATCAATGTGAATCAATTAATATACCTAAGCGAAGCAACAATACAAAGATTATCGTTAAATTATTTGTTAGAATAGCTCGAAACCAAGGGGTGCGCTGTTATTTGATTTTTCAACTGACTTGCCGCTGAGATACATACTCTTTGAACCTGGGCATAAATATGGATTTTATGGCATAGGGATGGTTGATAAATATCATATTTCATCAAAATTATCCTGTTTGCATACGCCTCTACTTTTTATTTATTTTTGATGAGATCTTAATGACATTCTCCAAATCGGCTATTTGTTTAGCTATTACTGCCAGTACCCTTAATATTACAGCGTTTGCTGAAGATCAAATAACGGCTGATGCAAGCACAACAGAGACACTTGAAACAATCACGGTAACCAGTGATTTTCGCCAACAGTCATTACAAAAAACGCCTACGTCTTTATCGGTATTAACTGACACCGATATAAAGCAACGTAATGCCCAACATCTTGAAGAGTTAATCGCGGTAAGTCCTAATGTTAACTTAGCGGGTGGTTCACAGCGCGCGCGTTATTATCAAATTCGTGGTATTGGTGAGCGCAGTCAATTTCAAGAAGCAATTAATCCCTCTGTTGGCGTAATTATTGATGAGGTCGACTTTACCGGTGTTGGCAGTATCGCTACTTTGTTCGATGTGAAACAAGCCGAAGTATTTCGTGGTCCACAAGGCACACGTTTTGGTGCCAATGCTATTGCCGGCATGATAAATATCAAGACTAACGAACCAACCGAAGATTTTGAAGGTGCATTGCAGCTTAGCGCGGGTAATTATAATACCTACGACCTCGGTGTTGCCTTATCAGGTCCGGCAAGTGATGCAGTTAATTATCGTTTTGCACTCAATAAACACACCAGCGATGGTTTCATTGATAATGAACATTTAAACAAAAATGATACTAATAATCGTGATGAATTAACCATCCGCGGCAAATTAGCAATAGAAGTTACTGAAGATCTTACTATTGACCTTGCAGGTTTCTATTTTGACTTTGACAATGGCTACGATACGTTTTCATTAGATAATAATAGAGTCACTTATTCAGATGAACCTGGTTTTGATCAACAAGACACTAAAGCTTTCTCTGCTAAATTTACCTATGAAGGATTTGAAAGTGCAACGTTACTTGCTATTTTAAGCCATGCTGACTCAGACTTAGGCTACGGTTACGACGAAGATTGGGCTTACGGCCAATATGAATGGATTAGTAATGATCCTGAATATACGCCAGATCCATGTATGACCCCTCCAGAATCTGGCGGGTGTTTAGCACCTATTGATGGTTACTCCTCAACAGATCATTATTATCGCGACAAGACTGTTTCTACTGCAGAGCTACGCGCTATTTCTAAACAGGGTGAAGAAATATTTAGCGGTTCAACTTCATGGGTAACGGGCGTTTACTTTAAAAAAGACAGTGAAGACTTGTTACGTAAACACACATCCTTGGATAATGAATTCGATTCAGAAAACCAAAGTGAAAGCATGGCTATTTACGCGCAATTAAAGACACAGCTAAGTGAACGTTTATCATTAACCTCTGGCCTACGTATTGAAAACTATAGTGCTGACTACCGTAACTCAGATCTCTTTGATGATGATATATCAGACACTATGGTTGGCGGTAAGTTAGTGCTTAGTTACCAAAAAACCGATGATACTCTTTGGTATGGCTCTGTGAATCGTGGTTATAAAGCCGGTGGTCATAATACTGATGGGACATTACCTGAAAATTTACGCAGTTTTTCTCCTGAATACTTAGTCAATTATGAAATAGGCTATAAGGTAACATTACTCGACAATAGTGCTTATATTCGCAGTGCTCTGTTCTATATGGATAGAAAAGAGGTACAAGTAAAAAGTTCTCAGGTTATATCACGTGATAATGGCAGTTCAGCGTTTATTAGCTACCTAGGCAATGCGACAACAGGTAGTAATTATGGAGCTGAAATAGAAGCCGCTTGGCAAGTTAATGAGGCTGTCAATATTTATGGTTCATTAGGCTTACTAGACACTGAATTTGACGATTACATTGATGCTAACGGTAATTCTTTATCAGGCGCAGAACAAGCACATGCACCTAGCTATCAATTTAATGTGGGCATAAATTACCAACCCACTGATCAATGGTTATTGAATATATCCGCTAATGGTAAAGATGAGTTTATATTTTCTGATACGCGTTATTACGATTACGCTGGAGATGATACTTTTGCACCTATCCCAGAAGAAGACATTACTTCCAAGTCAACCGTATTACTTAACGCTTCTATTGCTTACTTACAAGATAATTGGCAACTAAAAATTTGGAGTCGTAATTTAACGAATAAAGACTATGCTAATCGTGGTTTCTATTTTGGTAATGACCCGCGTGATGGCTATGCTGCAAAAGCCTATACACAACTTGCTGAACCACTAGTCTTTGGTGCAACGCTAGATTATCAATTTTAGTGACTGCTAATATGTAATTTACTACGGTTAATAAAAGAGAAATCTTTCTTCTCTTTTATTAACCTGCTAAAAAAATATACAGGTAACCTATGAACATATCGATTGAACTGAGTTTGTATCCACTCGCTGAAGAGCAATATAAAACCGAGATTTGGGCGTTCATCAAAAGGCTTAGAATGGTAGACGGTTTACAAGTAATCACTAACGGTATGAGTACCCAAGTATTTGGTGACTATGATCTTGCTGTTACGCATGTGATGTCTGAAATTAAACACGTACATCAAACAACAGGGGCTGCCGTGTTTGTGTGTAAATTCATTAACGGTGATCGTTCACAAGTTGAAGCTGAAATTTAATGTTAGAAATACTTAACCCCGTAATCGCTTATTTTCAACACTTACCTTGGCTTGAATTAATCGCAATGTTACTTTCTCTTGCTTATGTTATTTTAGTGGTAAAAGAGTCTTTATGGTGCTGGCCAGCAGCATTCATTAGCACAGCATTGTATACGTATATTTTTTATGATGTTTCGCTGCTTATGGATAGCGCTCTCAATGCTTATTATTTAGTGATGGCCATTTACGGTTATTGGCAATGGTCTAACGCTAAAAAGCCTCTCAGCTCAGTAAACATAATGACTGATCTTGCTATAGATAGTTGGACATTGAGCCTTCATATTAAAATTTGCCTCTCGTTATCTATACTATCGGTTGGGTTAGGCTACGTCATGTCTAATTATACCCATGCAGATTTTGCCTACTTAGATACCTTCACTACGGTATTTGCATTATTCGCGACTTATTTAGTGACACAGAAAGTGTTAGAAAACTGGTTATACTGGATTGTCATAGATGTTGTTTCAATATATTTGTATATACAAAAAGGATTAATTCCCACTGCTATTTTATTTATAATAATGGTCGGTATTGCAATTTATGGCTATCTTAAATGGTTGAAATTATACAAACAGTCTGTCGTAGCGCCAAGTCCACAATCAGCTCATTAATGGCTAGCTAGGTATTAACACGATATGTCTCTTACTTCTTCAGAGCTACAATCTTTAAGGGCGCTTACGTGCTTTGAAGAGGATATTGTTATATCAGCCATAACAAACGGTATGAGCCATACGTGCGTAAAAGTAACAACAACCTTACAATCATTCTTTGTTAAACGTTTAAACCCTGAAACCGCCAAAAAAGAAGTCTATTGTAGTAAATATACGGCAATAAGTGGGCTTAGTCCGCCTGTTATTTACAGTGATAATATATGGTTAATAACAGAATTCATCCATGTTAATCAAATTGATCAGGTTAAACCTTGTAGTAATAATATATCTACAGGTTTATCGCTAATGGGGTCATTACACCAACTACCTCCTATTAGTACTTCGTCAATCATACCTTTAGACATTAACAATACGCTTGAAACCTTAATCTATAAATTAAATTCATTAACACCATTACAACGAACTATGCTAACAAATGTTAGCCATGTTATTACGTTACACATTAACGAGCTTCAGAAGCTCTCAGGCTCCTCTAGTGTACTTTGCCATGGTGATATTAATTACAATAATATACTCAGCAGTGACAATAAAAAAGCATGGTTAATAGATTTTGAATGCGCCCAGTTAGCGCCGCTAGAGTTCGATCTAGGGATGTTTATTGCCATTAATAATATACCGACTGAAAAGGTCAGTGATATTGTTATTGAATATATGAAGGTAACTTCGCACAACAACGTAAATACAGAATTGCTAACCTATTACATCCTATTTAGTTATTTCATTAATGCATTATGGTTTTTTGACAATTCTGACAAGTTGGATAGTGATGACGTATTATTCAAATTAACTGCCCAACAATTGATAGCCTTTGATAACTTTGCTGCGACACATGACTTACCTTTCCCTAGATTATTATCACTTATTGCTTAATACAGTATTAACTATTGCTTACTACATATCATAATCATTCTTTTAAGGCATAAAAAAACCGCGGTACTAAATATATAGTAACGCGGTTTTTATAATCAATATCTGTGTCCACTTCTTCGTTAAAAATTTAACAAAAAAGTCACCAAACCTAAGCTTTAAATCTAGTTAAACTAAACTTAACTACTCTTACTAGTCGCTTGTATAACGCGTAATTGCGCTACAGCACGAGCTAATTCAGCGGCAACCGCTGCAAAGTCAACATCAGCGCCAGTGGCGTTTAAGTTTTCTTCTGCGCGTTGCTTAGCTTCAAGAGCTGCTTGTTCATCCAAATCTGCTGCACGTGTAGCAACATCTGCTAACACAGTAACGCTATTGGGTTGAACTTCTAGCATACCACCTGAAAGATAGATAACTTCTTCTGTGCCATCTGCCTTAGTGATAAGTGCCATACCAGGTTTTAGTGAGGTCAGTAAAGGTGCGTGACCAGGTAAAATACCTAATTCACCTTCACTACCTGTGATCTGTAATGATTTAATACTGCCAGAAAATAAGCTTTCTTCAGCACTAACTACACTCAGATTTACAGTTAATAATGCCATTTGACTCGACCTCTCTTGCTGTAATTACCTACAACATTCGCTATAGGTAACTACTAGATAATTACATCTTGTTCGCTTTCTCTACGGCTTCTTCAATAGAACCAACCATGTAGAATGCTTGCTCAGGCATATCATCATATTCACCCGCTAAAATGCCTTTAAAACCGGCAATGGTGTCTTTTAATGAAACGTATTTTCCTGGAGAACCAGTAAATACTTCAGCAACGAAGAACGGTTGAGATAAGAAACGTTGAATCTTACGCGCGCGCGTAACCGTTTGCTTATCTTCTTCAGATAACTCATCCATACCTAAGATGGCGATGATATCTTTAAGTTCTTTGTAACGTTGTAAAACGTTTTGTACGCCACGAGCCACTTGATAATGTTCTGTACCAACTACTAATGGATCAAGTTGACGAGAAGATGAATCTAATGGGTCGATTGCAGGGTATATACCTAGCTCAGCAATTGAACGTGAAAGTACAACCGTTGCATCTAAATGAGCGAAAGTAGTTGCTGGACTTGGATCCGTCAAATCATCTGCTGGTACATATACCGCTTGGATTGAAGTGATTGAACCTTTGTTCGTTGAAGTAATACGCTCTTGTAATACACCCATTTCTTCAGCAAGTGTTGGTTGGTAACCTACCGCTGATGGCATACGACCAAGAAGTGCTGATACTTCAGTACCTGCAAGTGTATAACGGTAAATGTTATCTACGAAGAATAATACGTCACGACCTTCGTCACGGAATTTTTCAGCCATAGTTAAACCCGTAAAGGCAACACGTAAACGGTTTCCTGGAGGCTCGTTCATTTGACCGTAAACTAACGATACTTTATCAAGTACGTTAGAATCGTTCATTTCGTGATAGAAATCGTTACCTTCACGAGTACGCTCACCAACACCAGCAAATACTGAGTAGCCGCTATGCTCGATCGCGATGTTACGAATAAGTTCCATCATGTTTACTGTTTTACCAACACCAGCACCACCAAAAAGACCAACTTTACCACCCTTAGCGAATGGACAAACTAAATCGATTACTTTGATACCTGTTTCTAACAATTCGTTAGACATAGCTTGTTCTGCGTAAGCAGGTGCTTCGCGATGAATAGACCAACGAGCTTTCTCGCCAATTGGACCTGCTTCATCGATAGGCTCACCTAGTACGTTCATGATGCGACCTAACGTCTCAACACCAACAGGTACCTGGATGCCTTCGCCAGTATTTACTACATTAAGACCACGACGTAAACCGTCAGATGTTCCCATTGCAATAGCACGTACAACACCGCCACCAAGCTGCTGTTGAACTTCAAGTATTAAACCTTCAAGGTCACCTTCGGTAACTTTAATAGCGTCATATACTTTAGGTACGGCATTTTGTGGAAATTCAACATCCACAACTGCGCCAATAATTTGGACGACTTTACCTGTACTCATGTTTATTCCTCTTAATTTAAGTTAATTGAGCACTGCCCAACTAACTTATCGTTAAATTACGAAATCTCATTACCCAACTTTATACTAAAGTTCAGATTTAACCTACCGCAGCTGCACCAGCAACAATTTCACCCAATTCTTGAGTAATCGCTGCTTGACGCGCCTTATTGAATATCAGTTGTAAGTCGTCAATGATCTCACCAGCATTATCTGTAGCGGCTTTCATTGCAATCATACGGGAAGCTTGTTCACAAGCTAGGTTTTCAACCACACCCTGATATACCTGAGATTCAACATAACGAACTAATAATTGCTCTAATAAAGAGTCAGCATCAGGTTCATAAATGTAGTCCCAACGGTTGCCAATATCTTCATCTTCTGATTTAGGTAGAGGTAACAATTGATCAATTGTTGGTTGTTGCGTCATCGTATTAACAAATTTGTTATAAACGACGTACAACTTATCAATTTGACCGTTTTCATAAGCTTCAAGCATAACATTCACGCTACCAACTAAGTCAGTAACCGATGGGTTATCACCTAAGCCTGAAACTTGTGCGGTAACTTTAGCGCCCATGTTGTTGAAAAAAGTCGTAGCTTTAGAACCTACTACACCAAATTCAACTTGAGCACCAGCTGCTTGCTTTTCAGCAGCATCTGCAAGTACACGTTTAAATAAATTAGTATTTAAACCACCACACAAACCACGGTCTGTTGATACAACAATATAGCCAACACGCTTAACTTCACGCTCTTCCATATAGGGATGGCGAAATTCTAAGTTGCCAAGCGCAATATGACCGATCACGTTTCGTATATTTGTCGCATATGGACGAGAGGCTGCCATGCTAGCTTGTGCTTTACGCATTTTACTAGCGGCAACCATTTCCATAGCGTTTGTGATCTTTTGAGTATTTTTAACACTCGCAATCTTGGTTTTTATTTCTTTACCAACGGCCATGACTCTTTCTCCGAAAAGGTTACTTAATTAAAGGCTCGATTACCAAGTTTGCGTAGACTTGAATGTTTCAAGTGCTTTAGTCAAACTTGCTTCGATAGCTTTATCGTAGTTACCAGATTCGTTAATCGTAGCCATAAGCTCAGATTCAACACTATTCATGTAAACGTGTAATGAATCTTCAAGATCATTGATCTTGTTGATTTCAACATCGTTCAAGAAGCCTTTATCCGCAGCAAATAAAGAGACTGCTGTTTCAGCTACTGATAGTGGGCTGTATTGCTTTTGCTTCATTAATTCAGTTACACGTTGACCATGTTCTAATTGAGCACGAGTCGCGTCATCTAAATCTGATGCAAATTGAGCAAACGCTGCCAATTCACGGTATTGAGCTAATGCTAAACGGATACCACCACCAAGTTTCTTGATGATTTTCGTTTGAGCAGCACCACCAACACGAGAGACTGATAAACCAGCATTTACTGCAGGACGAATACCCGAGTTGAATAAATCAGACTCTAAGAATATTTGACCATCTGTAATTGAGATTACGTTCGTTGGAACGAATGCAGATACATCACCTGCTTGCGTTTCAATGATAGGTAAGGCAGTTAATGAACCTGTTTTACCTTTAACTTCACCGTTAGTGAATTTTTCAACGTATGCTTCGTTTACACGAGATGCACGTTCTAATAAACGGCTATGAAGATAGAAAACGTCACCTGGGTATGCTTCACGACCTGGCGGACGACGTAACAATAATGAAATTTGACGGTAAGCAACTGCTTGCTTAGACAAATCATCATATACGATTAACGCATCTTCACCGCGGTCACGGAAGTATTCACCCATAGAACAACCAGCGTATGGTGCTAAGTATTGTAATGCTGCCGCTTCAGAAGCCGATGCAACCACTACAATAGTGTTAGATAATGCGCCATGCTCTTCCAAGCTACGCACTACGTTAGCAACGGTAGAAGCTTTCTGACCGATGGCAACATAAACACACTTAATACCTGTGTTTTTCTGGTTAATAATCGCATCAAGTGCAATCGCTGATTTACCGATTTGACGGTCACCAATGATTAGTTCACGTTGACCACGACCAATTGGAATCATAGCGTCAATTGACTTGATACCAGTTTGTACAGGTTGGTCTACAGATTTACGTTCGATAACACCTGGTGCAAGAACTTCTACTGGAGAGTAGCCGTCATTATCAATTGGGCCTTTGCCATCAATTGGTTCACCTAAAGTGTTTACTACGCGACCTAATAAACCACGGCCTACTGGTACTTCTAAAATACGACCAGTACCTTTAACTTTTTGGCCTTCCGCTAAATCAGCGTAAGGACCCATTACTACCGCACCGACCGAATCACGGTCAAGGTTTAAGGCGATAGCAAAACGGCTACCAGGAAGTTCGATCATTTCGCCTTGCATTACATCAGCAAGACCATGGATACGAATAATACCATCTGTTACAGAAACGATAGTACCTTCGTTACGAGCTTCGCTGACAACGCTAAACTGTTCAATACGATTCTTGATCAGTTCAGCGATTTCAGTGGAATTCAGTTGCATGCTCTGTTCCCTTATCTAGGATTGTAAAGTTGTTGCTAAACGGCTCAATTTACCTTGTACGGAGCCATCAATTACCATATCACCTGCTTTAATAATTAAGCCAGATACGATACTTACATCAATTTTACAATTAAGCTTTACTTTACGTGCCAAGCGCTTTTCAAGCGCGGCGCTAAGTGTTGTTTTTTGCTCTGCTAGTATTTCTACAGCAGAGGTTACTTCCACAGTGATCTCTTGGTCAAACTCAGCTTTAAGAACTAAGAAATGCTCAAGAACAAGTGGAAGTACCAACAAACGTTCGTTTTCTGCCATTACTTTTAAAAAGTTTTGGCCTTGGCTGTCTACTTGATCGCCACAAACATTTAAAAATAATGTTTGTGACTGCTCAACTGAAGCGCCACCAGATAAATAACCTTTAATGGTTTCATCTTTAGAAACTTCAGCAGCAAAAGTTAGCTGGGTTAACCAGCTATCAATTGCTTTTGCTTCAACAGCAAAGTCGAACGCTGCTTTAGCGTAAGGACGAGCGACAGTAGTCAATTCAGACATAGCTCTTTCCTCTTAAAGTTCAGCGACGAATTTATCTAAGATGTCACTATGTGCAGCGGCATCAATTGAACGTTCGAGAATTTTCTCGGCACCCGCTACAGCAAGAATAGCGACTTGTTGGCGCAATCCTTCTATAGCTTGGTTACGTTCGGCTTCAATTTCTGTGCGACCAGCAGCTAAGATTTTAACTTTCTCAGCTTCTGCTTTCACAGCAGCTTCTTCAACTATTTGCGTTTCGCGTTTTTTTGCTGCATCAATAATGTCTGCAGCTTGCGCTTTCGCTTCTTTTAGTTGGGCCGTTGCTTTAACTTGAGCTAATTCCAAGTCTTTTTCAGCACGGTCTGAAGCAGCTAAACCATCTATGATTTTTTTCTGGCGAGCTTCAATTGCGTCGTTTAATGGTGGCCATACATATTTCATGCAGAACGCAACAAAAAATATGAACGCAATTAATTCACCAAGTAGAGTGGCGTTTAAATTCACAACCGCTTCTCCTTAATAGTAAGCTGTTCAAAGAATGAAATTAAAGTACAAATAATAATACCATTGCGATACCAACACCGATCATAGCTACAGCATCGATCAAGCCCGCTAAGATAAACATTTTTACTTGTAACGAAGGAGCAAGTTCTGGTTGGCGTGCACACGCTTCCAAGAATTTACCGCCCATGTTACCAAATCCGATTGCTGTACCGATAGCACCAAAGCCGATAAGTAAAGCAACAGCAATGAACTTAATCGCTTCTGGCATTGTTAGTAGTTGTTCCATTTTTTTCTCCAAGGTTTAAATTATAAATAAAAGTTAAGGTTTAAGGTTTAAGGTAAAAAGGTATAAATTAGTGATCGTCTGAGCTTGCCATACTTAAGTAAACAATAGTCAGCATCATAAATACAAATGCCTGTAGTACGATTACTAATATATGAAATACTGACCATACAAAATGCAATGGTAGTTGCATTAAACCTACAGCGCCAATTAATATAAAAATCAACTCTCCCGCATATAGGTTACCGAATAAACGCAGTGCCAATGAGAAAGGCTTAGCAATTAATGCGATTGTTTCAAGTAATAAATTACAAGGTATTAAGAATACCATCGCAAGCTTGCTTTTTGCGCTAAACGGATGCAATGTTAATTCTTTAATAAAGCCACCGATGCCTTTAAATTTGATTGAATAACCAATCATCAATAAGAACACACCTAATGCTAATGCAGCAGTTAAGTTGATGTCAGTAGTTGGTACAATCTTCATGTATACATCATGTGAATCCATACCCAATGCATTTTCACCAACAAAGCCAGCAAACGCAGGTAAGAAATCAACAGGAATAAGGTCCATTAAATTCATTAAGAATACCCAGACAAATATAGTCAGGGCTAATGGAGCAATTAATGTACTCTTACCTTGAAAGGTTTTGTTTACATTGTCAGCAACGAAATCAACTACCATTTCAATGAAACACTGAAACTTATCAGGTACACCTGTAGTTGCTTTATTAGCTGCTCTACGGAATATCCATAAGAACAATACACCTAAGCCGATTGACCATGCTAAGGTATCTATATGCCATGTCCAGAAACCACTGTCACTACATGCTTTATTAAATGCCAAACCACTATCGGTTGAACACATTTTTGCATTAGTTAAATGATGCTGAATATGGCCTGAGAGAGTAACTTCTTCTGCCATTTTTTTATCCCAAAGTTAAAGTTTAAAATTTATTTTAGCCAGTAGATTAACGTTTCGTTATAAAAACTGGCAGTAGCAGTGGTAAAAACACTACTACACAATATGTGCTCAAAAATGCTACCGGTACAATGACCAAAAATTTAAAAACCAACGCGAATAACAGCGCGGTATATAGCATTTTTAACTTAGCGCCACTATAGAAAGATTCCATCACCTTTCTTGAAGACTGAGCTCCAGCAAAACGAAAAGCTTTATATGCAAAAATCATGTTTGGAATTACCACAACAAAACCACCAATAAAGGCTGACTTCCCGTATTCGTATCCCCAAATAAAACCGACTACCAACGCTATAAATAAAACGATGAAAATCATCAACACAATCTGCTTCTGTGCGAATTCACGCCCAGCTTTCGTTAATTTATTCTTCATTATTTTTTCATCAAAGTTATTACGAAATTTATCGTAATACTTTCAGTTTTTTAAAGTAAAAACTTTAATGCTAAAAAGTTTGCGCAAGTATACTTAAGTTGTCTTTTTTTGCAAGAAATAAGGGCGACAGACGCACTATATTTGTGCGAATTATTTATATTAATGGAATAAATGATACTTTAATTCAATATTATCCAAGTTAGACCTATTCTATTAAGTATGTACACTTGTTCTATAAAGAGAGATAAACCAAGGCAACTCGCCTTATTGAATAACCCTAACTATAGGCATTAAACATAACGTAGTTCTGTTCTATTTCAGCTCGTAAAGCGCCAAAAGTCGATAATAATTTAAGGCCTTAAATATAATACGGACAGCTATCAGTATTGAACGATTACTTTGTACTGATAATATAAAGGGTATAACGTATTAATTGAAATTAGACCTTATCCACTATGCTTCTGTCATTCATTTTGTGTGAGCACTATTCAGTAACGTATAGAAGACTATAAAAAATATATTTTTAATCATAGGTGTTATACAAGAGCATATACCTCATATACAAAGATTATACAGCGATGAGGTAAGCCCTTATTAAGTAGGTATGAATGAAACACCTTTACGATAAAATAATAGCCGACATATAGACTGTTACCTATAAGTCTTTATAGTGACAAAGCTAAGAGGCACATACGCTTTAATTTAATCGAGCAGACAGCAAAAAGCCCGACTCTTTCGAATCGGGCTTCTCTGAATAGAAGTCTAGCAATGTCCTACTCTCACATGGGAACTCCC
>Ga0308012_10000650_pt1 | contig 20249 bp, 14 predicted proteins | sample Neamet179_FD_203133 | JGI IMG/M metagenome (GOLD analysis project Ga0308012, IMG submission 203133) | Marine microbial communities from water near the shore, Antarctic Ocean - #179 | ecosystem: Environmental > Aquatic > Marine > Unclassified | place: Southern Ocean | collected 2014-07-25 | reverse complement strand
TATCGAAGAAGATTTCTTGGAACAACTTCGCGATGGAAGTCTGAAAGCGCAGTATGACAAGGAGTCCAAGCCCCTCACCGTTAAGTACGGAGTGACGATGGAAGAGCAGGCTAGACTAAAACTACCCTGCGGTGGTCAGCTTCATGTTCTATTGGAATTTATAGATAGCAACGAGCAGACTTGTGAGGTGTTTAAGCGCCTAGCAGGAGATTTGGAAAACCACAGTAAAGTTAGTCGTCGAGTAGACCTAACTAATGGCGCTATTTCGGCTGAAGCTCAAAGTAGCGAAGATGCGGTAGTCATTGATGGTACACAAATGACTCATAGCCTCAGTCCCATGTATCGATTGTTAATACTAGGAGCGGGAGATGTGGCGAAATTTGTTGCCGAAATGGCGATTGCTTTGGAATATGACGTTATGTTGTGTGACCCGCGCCCGAATTATTTAGATAATTGGTCTGTGCCAGGGGTGGAGACAACGGCGCAGTTGCCTGACGATGTTGTGCGAGAGCGTTTCAGTAACCCCTACAGTGGCATAATTGCGCTCGCCCACGATCCTAGAGTAGATGATATGGCTTTGATGGAGGCATTGAAAACGAATGCATTCTATATCGGGGCAATGGGCTCGGTTAAGACTTCGGCTGCACGGCGAGAGAGATTGCCGGAACTTGGGCTAAGCTTTGATGAGATCGACCGCTTGCACGCGCCGATCGGATTTCAAATTAATAGCAAAACTCCGGCGGAGATCGCTATTGCAGTGATGGCCGAGATAACGTCCGTTAGATACCAGGAAAAGTAAGAGCCGGTAGCGAGTGTTTTGTATGCATTAAAAAAGGTAGCCGAGGCTACCTTTTTTGTGTGCGGCTTTGGGAGAGTTACTGTTCGATAGCGCGCTCAATACCTGCTCTGGCCATCGCTTCCAGCCTTCTGGCGCCAGCTAGGATGCCGATGATGCCGTAATTTCCCTCGTGGCAGGCATATTCGTAGACCGGTTCATCCATGCGTGATAAGGGATAAGCTCCTGACCACTGAGCGCTGTAGACAGTGGGATCATCCACGGTGAAACCGTAAACGATCTTGTTGTTCGCGTCGCGCTTGAACGTTTCGATTACTGTAAGGTTCTCTGTGGATGCACCGCGATAGTTGATCCAGGGGTTGTAGTTCTTGGTCTCTACAATAAGCGTATCGCCTTCCCATCGACCGATTGAGTCACCCATCCATTTTTGATGTACTTCGCCCGCTGGGCTTCTTTCATCGGCAATCTTGATGATCCTAGCATCGTGTGCCATCTCGACAATAATGTTTACATAGCCGGGCGACTGCACGATTTGCATGTGGCTGTTGTACATCACTGGCGTCATAACAGGTCCGGACGAATAACCGAAAGCTACGAGACATCGCTCACCTAAGCCTCTACCTTCTGGGCCTGCGTTTCTATCCGGCCGATTCGCTCGTAACTCCGCCATGCGCTCGCGGAAACCGGCTACTCTCTCTGGGATCCGGCCGTTAGGAGGGTCGATGATCGCTGAAGTGCGAAATTCGCCATCGATAGTTGGCAGGAACATGCCGCGATCGGTCCAAAAAAGATCATAGTTTCCCACCGATGGCAGGGCTTCGAGCTTGGGAGCGGGGCGGTTCGGGTCTAATGGTTCATTGTCTCGTTCAACCGCTTGTTGTGCGCTCTGCTCAAGTTGCTTTGCTTCTTCTTCTGTATAGGCTCGCTTAGTGCCGAGGTCGCTGGGCCGCTCGAAGGGCATCACCGTGGCGTTCTTCCAATTCCCTTGTAGATCTGGGACGCCCCATTCGGTGTAAGTAGTTTGGTATTCCTGCCCAAGGCTCGCGCCTGATAGGGTGAGCGTAATGGCGGCTGATAGTATCGAAAGTCGCAGCTTCATGCCGGTCTCCAAATTTAAGTTATTTATTAAGTTTGTTATATAAACTATTGTTATTTATATAGTAATAATAAAATAAAGTGCATCGTTATGCTTAATTATAAAACAGCTGAGGGAAATCTGTCGTCCTGAATCGTGACAATCTTAATAGTCGTGAATTCGATTCCGCTTGAGCCGGACTGGCGCAAACAGCTCGTTAGATGTCATCTGCCAATTGCTGCCAAGGCGCAGCGTTCTCTAGCTGTGCAGCGAGCTGCAATAGGGTAGCGTCGTCTCCCCAGGCAGCCGTGAACAGCGCCCCTACTGGTAAGTTCGATTCAGCGACGTGCATTGGGACTGACATGGAGGGCTGGCCCGTCCCGTTAGCTAGGGCAGTAATGCCACTGTAGGCAGTGAATCTGCCGCCATACTTTTTCAGGTCTTCGCTATTCATATCTAGCCATCCGAGTTTAGCGGGAACCTTGCTCAATACTGGCTGAATAATAACGTCATATTGTTTATAAAAGTCCTGCAATTGCTGCTCTGCCGCTATTAGGCAGTTCCTAGCATCCACATAGGCAGCGGCACCCACGGTTTCCCCCCGCTTAACCATGGATAGTGTTGATGACTCAAGAGGGCAGTCTTCTAGCGGGAGCTGCAATTCCTCGGCTCTCTTGGCTACCGACCGATAGATATAGGTATTAATCATTCGTGACATGGCTCTGCCAGCAAGGCTGTGATCGATTGGGTGAGCAGCCTCTTCCACGTGATGACCCAAGGATTCGCAGAGTTTGACCGCCTTGTGTACCGCTAGGACGCAATCCTGATCTATAGTTTCGCCTGTGGGGTGGTCAAATTGCACAGCTATGCGTAGCTTCCTACTTCCTATGCTCGTTTCATGAATCGAATCGTAAAAAGAGTCCGGACTCATTGGTAATGGGTACAGATGAGATTGCTCCAGTTTAATCACATCTAAGAACGCTGCACTATCGCGGACGCTGCGGCTCAGTACATGTCCGACACTCATGCCTGCCCAAGATTCACTCAGCGTATTTTCAATTACGGTAAGTCCACGGCTGGGCTTCAATCCAAATAGGCCGCAGCAAGACGCAGGTATGCGAATAGATCCGCCGCCATCACTAGCGTGAGCGACTGGCACTATCCCTGCAGCAACTGCGGCGGCTGCACCGCCACTGGAGCCTCCCGTAGAGTAATTCAGATTCCATGGGTTGCGACAGGGGCCGTTGGCACGTGCCTCGGTAGTAAGGGTGAGTCCAAATTCGGGTGTGTTCGTCTTGCCCAGTATTGGCAGGCCCGCGTCAATATACTTCGCTACGATGTTGGAATGTTGAGGCGAAACATAGTCTTCATAAAGGGCACTACCGAATGTCGTAGCAAGCCCTTTTACTTCGGCGAGATCTTTAATTAGGAAGGGTACACCAGCCACTGGGCTTCGGAGTAAAAATTCAGGCTCGTTGTCGACCTGCTTTGCCTGCTCAACGGCGAGATCGAAACTCTCATGCACGATGGCATTTATGCTGGGGTTAATTTGCCTCGCGCGATCGATTGCGCAGGCAGTTAGTTCTGCGCTAGTGAATTCCTTGTTGCGAATTCCTTCAGCAGCTGCGATTCCATCTAGTTTTGAATAATCCGAATATTTAAGCATAGTAATTAATGAGGTCCACTCTAGAATACATTGTCTTGGTCGTCGTCGGCCCGAACCAGTGATAGGCCGCCCGAATCATTTTCGTCATCGATATCCGTTTCATCAGCGTCTTTTCCTTCGTACAGCTGAATTCTTAGGCGTAGGTTGTTTTTCGATCAACATTATTTAGTACGTCGTTAAAACCCATAGTCGTATTCCTGCATATTGCAGATGCCAGTTTTTCTTGTAGATAGCGATACTGATTTGAATAGGCTCACGTGCTAGAACCTGCCTTGAGTGTACCACCCAACATCGGTGGCGGAATCATCGATCTTATCAGCTACATCGAGAACCAATGCGAACAAGGCCATGCGGACGACTACTCCATTGTCTGTTTGCCGAAAGATAGCGAGATTTGGATGCTGGTTGAGATCACTGTCGAGTTCGTTGGCTTCTTCACGCGAGTCTCGCGGCAGTGGATGCATGATAACGGTATTCGGCTGGCAGTAGCGCGTATAGATGGATTGATTCAGTCTGAAGCGACCGCGATAGATATCTGCCTCTAGCTTTGTCGTAAATCGTTCTTCCTGTATGCGTGTTAGGTATACAGTATCGTTGTCATTTAGGCCGGTTTCCATGTCCTCAGTTTCTATTACTTCGTGCCCCGCAGCCGTAAGCTCGGAGACAATTTCTGCGGGCATTTTAAGTTCTGGTGGTGATATCAGAGTGAATGTAATGTTGTCATACAGTAGTAATAATTGTGAGAGCGAGTGCACAGTTCGGCCGTGCTTGAGGTCGCCTATCATGGCTATGTTCATGCCATCTATCTGTCGATCGTTAGAGAGCAATTCCTTCTTGATAGTGTAGAGATCGAGGAGAGCTTGAGAGGGATGCTCGTTCGGGCCGTCACCACCGTTGACAACTGGCACACGACTGGCCTTGGCAAATTCGCTAACCGAGCCCATCTGAGGGTGGCGCATTACTATTATATCGCTGTATCCGCTTATAACTCTGGCGGTGTCATAGAGCGACTCGCCTTTTGACATGGAGGAAGTGTTTACGTCGGCAGTTTCGCGGACTTGACCACCTAAAAGATTGAATGCGCATCCGAAGCTGACCCGTGTTCGCGTGCTCGGTTCGAAGAACATATTGCCCAGGATCGCTCCTTCGAGGACTCTAGTGATGCGCTCTCTCCGAGCATAAGGGACCATGCTATCAGCGACTTCGAAGACCCGATCAACATCTAATCTCTCAAACTGCTTCACGCTAAGTATATGGGCGCCGCAAAATTCCATGATTTGCTAAACTCGGTGTAGGTTATCGATCTATTTTTTTAGTCGAATTAGTCGAGAGTCAGTATCCTAGCAAAAGCCAGCTATTTCATCTTTATAGGCTGTTTCTGCTGGATGCTACTAAACACAGGGATACTACTACAAATGGGCGAATAGAAGGAATTGCTAAGTGGATATTAATAGCAGTGCTAACTGCGCCGTACGCAGGCGACAGAAGTCGCTATAATTGGCTCTCCTAGGGTCTGCGGGCCTGCCGCCAGCATAGAGTAAGCAGATGTCAGATAAATCGATTTACTGGTACGACTTCGAGACCTTTGGCAAAGATCCTCGTAGAAATAGGGCCTCCCAGTTTGCTGGTATTCGCACTGATGAGGATCTGAACATCATTTCCGAGCCCCTAGTGTTCTACTGTGCGCCCGCTGACGATTTCTTGCCCGACCCAATGGCCTGCCTTATAACTGGGATTTCACCGCAGAAGGCGTTAGCCGATGGTGTCTGCGAAGTGGAGTTCATCAAGCGTATCCACGAAGAATTCTCGCAGCCAGGTACCTGCGTTGCGGGCTATAACAGCATTCGTTTCGATGATGAACTTACCAGACAGTTACTCTATAGAAACTTCTATGACCCCTATGAGCGGGAATGGAAGAACGGTAACTCTCGCTGGGACATAATCGACATGGCTAGGCTCTGTGCGGCAACTCGACCGGAGGGCATCAACTGGCCGTTGAGAGAAGATGGCAGTACTAGTTTTAGGCTGGAACAGCTAACCGCAGAAAATGGTATCGAACATGCGGATGCACATGATGCGCTTTCTGATGTAATAGCGACTATAGAATTTGCAAAACTAATCAAGCAGAAGCAGCCGAAGCTATACGACTATGTCTATAAGCTGCGTAATAAGCGCGCAGCGCAGTCCGAAATAGACATGGTTACTCGAAAGCCAGTACTGCATGTTTCTATGATGTACCCCGCCACACAGGGCTGTTTGGCATTGATAATGCCGCTCTGTCCGCATCCCATAAATAACAATGGAATTATCGTTTACGATTTACGCGAGAATCCAGAAAGTTGGGCGAGTCTCAGTGTAGAAGAAATTAGGAAGAAGATTTTTACTGCACGGGACGATATGGTTCAAGGCGTAGATCGAATCGGGCTGAAGACAATTCATATCAATAAATGTCCAGTTATTGCCTCGCCAGCGGTCCTTTCTAGCGAGCGTGCTAAGCAGTTTGGCGTCGATCTGGATAAATGTAAGGCTCATTGGAGTTATCTGCAAGGCTGCAAGGACATTGTGAGCAAGGTCGCTGAGGTGTTTTCCGAAGAGTTGGGGCAGAAGGAAATGGACCCTGATTATATGATCTACAGTGGTGGATTCTTTTCGGATTCTGATAAGAATTTGATGTCCATGATTCGTTCGGCTTCAGCTCAAGATTTGGCTCGACTAGATTTGCCGTTTCGAGACGCTAGATTAGGCACAATGTTGCAGCGTTATCGGGCGCGTAATTTTAAAGATACTCTGAACAATCAAGAGCTCGCAGAATGGAATCAGTTCAGGCGGGGGCGATTAGTTTCAAGTGAGGCGCTAGCGTCATATGAGTTGGGCTATGACCAGGCGAAAGCTAGAGCAGGGGACTCGAATCAAGATCTGTTTAAGAGCCTAGATGACTATGTGGCTGCTGTTACAGCGGTTGATGCTGTTTCTGAATAGCTTGTGCTACACAAGTATGAGCAAAGAAGATAGAATCCGACTCCTCAAAGCAGGGCAGTAAAATATATTTCTTTAAGATTTTTAACTAATTGATAATTAAAGAATAAATGGATAAATTCAAAGAGATACGGCCCTATCATGATAATGAGATTCTACCTGTCATTGATCGTCTAGTTACCGACCCTGAGTTCCTATCCAGCATCGCCAGCTTCTATGCGCCTAAAATGTCGCGTCTTTTTCCTAGGGTGATGCGAATGATTGCGCGCAAGAAGCTGAAGGGGCAAATTGTCTCCGTTCACGATGTGGCGAGCATGCAGGATCTTATAGCGAACTACATGTACAAGATGATCGAAGATACGACAACGAGCGTGACACACTCTGGGCTAGAAGACCTAGACAGCGAGAGGAGCTACCTTTTCGTGAGCAACCATCGGGACATTACGATGGACCCCGCCTTTGTAAACTACATGCTGTATAACGCTGGAAACAGGACAGCACAAATCGCCATAGGCGATAACCTGCTAAAGAAGCCGTTCGTATCAGACCTGATGCGTCTCAATAAGAGTTTTATAGTGCAACGATCGTTGAGGGGGAGAGAGTTGCTGAAAGGTTTAACTTTGCTTTCACAATACATGCATCACTCTATTGAAGAAGGAAGACATGTCTGGATCGCTCAGAGAGAAGGGCGAGCAAAAGATGGCGTGGATAAGACCGAGGGTGCGTTACTAAAAATGTTGGCCATGTTTCAGCGCAAGCAACCACTTAGTGAAAATTTGCAAAAACTACATATCGTGCCGGTATCAATTTCCTATGAGTATGACGCCTGTGATGTTCTTAAGGCCGAAGAGCTGCACACGATTGAAACTTCAGGTTCGTTTACAAAAAATGAAAAGAGTGACATTCAGAGCATAGTGGCAGGAATGATCGGTTTTAAAGGAGCGGTCCACATTGCCTTTGGTAGCGAGATGCAATATGAAAGCGATGCCCCTGATGTCATTGCTGCTAGTATCGATTCACAAATACTGGAGAACTACAAACTGCGGGATAGTAACTATATCGCTTTCGATTTATTGCAGAAAAAAGGCTTGCTGCCGGAGAGTGCGGCTGGGATGAAAATCAGTAGTCCTGAGATAAAGAGTGAGTCGCGCGAGTTTTTCTTAGATAGATTGAGGGTGGTTGACCCGAAGTTACATCGCCACTACTTGTTAAGTTATGCTAACCCAGTGATCAGCCGAAGTCGCAATCAAGCCTTAGCGTAAATTCTGCAAGACTTCATTTAGGCGGGCAGTGAAAGCTTTTCGCGTAGATTCGTCAAGCGGGCCCAGCGCAATCGAGTGCAACTCTGTGCTCATGGCATATTTTAAGTTCTGTTTTGGGTCTGGTTTGGCTTGACCGAATCCACTCTGCAGTTGCTCCAGCTGAAACTTCATTCTGAGTGCTTTGTCTTCTGCTGGAGAATCGACGTTCGCTCGAACCTCGGCCTGTATGCAGAGTTGCCTAAAGCTGTCTTCGCATTGCTTGCAGTGCTTTGCTAGCTCAGAATAGGACTTTGCAGAAGATACTGTACTCTGCCTCTCATTCAGCAGTTCATCTATTTCAGCGTTTCCACTTTTATCGGTTTTGTTCCAGGCATCAGAGTCAAAAGCCTGTTGCAGTGAGCCAAATTTTTCCGCATCACTCTCGCCTAGCAGGGCCTTCTCGATATCTTGTAGCATGGATGCTTTCTCAAGGATGGTCTGCATCAATTTCTGCTGTCGTTTATCAGGCAATGCTCGAAATCTAGAGTCGATCAGGCGCTTTGCTGAGTTAAACCGGTCAAGCAACCGTTTGCGCTTTGATTTGATTCGGGGGTCTAGTGAGTTTGAGAATTCTTGAGCTAAATCCTGATAAGAAGCCCGGGATTCGCGGAAAGCAGAATCGTTCTCCTTAACTATGGAGTCCAGGGTCGCGAGTATCTCGTTGAGCCGAGTCTCGATCTTTTGGAGGTCTTCACGTAGTTCGTTCGAAGCCTGGTCGCGCTTGTTGAAAATAGCATCGCAGGCGGCTCGAAAATCTTGCCAGTACCTCTGATCTTCTCGGTAAGATGTAGGGCCTATTTTTTTCCATTCTTGCTGCAAGCGCTTCGCCTCGTTCATGGCGTGTTTTTTGTCATCATTCTTGCTTAGCTCGATTGCTTGCCCTACTAGTTCTTGTTTTTGTTTGGCGCTGACTGATAGGCTGCTCTTGCGCAATTTTCGTAATTGATTGACTGTCTCGTAGAAGCGTTTCTGCAAGCTCTTAATTTTGCTCTGCTCTATAGGAGCGTATGATTTCCAATCCTTCTCGGAATCGCTAAGAAGTTTGTTTAATTTAGAGATGTCTGGCTCGTCGTCAGCCTCCTGTAAAATCTTATGCTCGGCTTCAAGAGATTCACATATCTCTCGGCGCTTTAACAGGTTCTGTACCATTAGCTGCTTTCGTTCTTTGAAATATTCCTTACAAGGCTCATAGGCCTGATCTGATAACTTTTTAAATTCCTTCCAGAACTGTTCGTTCTGGCTCGAGCGACCTAGGGTCTTCCATTCTTTGTGCATCTTGCTAATGCTTTTTGAGCGATCGGAAGCATGCATCTTTGAATCGATCAGGTGTTGCATCTGAGTAATCAGTTCTTTCTTTTTCTCAGTTGAGGCAAATATTTTCCAATCACGAAGTTTTATAACCTTCTCTTTGTGTACGTTGGACTTCTTGAGAAGCTCGGACCGTACCTGATTAGTTGTATTGCTTATGTTTCCCTGAATCTTGTCCCAGTATTGAGTCGCATTCTCTGAATTTCCAGAATCGAGAGCCTCGGTGAGTGAGGTGAGAAGCTCCTCGGTTTTCGCCTTCAGTTGTTCCTGGTATTCATTGTTCTTGGTAATCTTTTCCGCGATGCCTGTCTGCAGGTTTTCAACCTTTGCAGCAAGCGCCGTATCGGTACCCGCTAGTCTGGCTTGCAATTTTCTTAGTTGCGAACGAATTTCAAAGAGTCGGGCAGTGTTTTTGTAGCTAAGCTTTACGGCCTCCTTTTCAGCAGCATCGAATTCAATGCTGGACTCTACGAGCGGGACGTGAACTTTCTCAACCTTTTCAGCTTTATCTGGTTTCTCTATTTTTACTTTCTTGATGTCTGCCGGCTTGTCTGCCGTTTTCGACGCGACTTCATCTTTCTTAGTTTTGGGTTCAGCCTCAGTAGCGGCACTGCTTTTTTCGCTGTCATTGCTAGAGTCTGCAGCTAGCCGGCTCGCGATTGTTTTGGTGAGGGTTTTATCTTTTCCTGTGACCTTGGCTAAAATCTCTTTGAGCAGTTGAGTGTCGGTGATTTTGACTGCGGCAGTCTTGCGTACATGAACACTGCCTGCGAATAGGCAAATATCAGCGAGCTCTTCGTTCTGTGCTACTGCACCGACTGCCAGGCTCCCAATTGTCTTCAATTTTGTTATCAGAGCTACTTGTTTAACCCCGTTACTAGGTAGTTCTTTTAATTTTTCGATACGCTCGATTTCGCTGTGATTGCTTTCCAATGTGCCTGCGACAATTCGGTAGATTTGCTGCTGAGCATTTTTCTGTACTGTCCCGCCAGCGCTTTGTAGTTGTTCGAGTGCTCCGAACTCGATGATGCGTGCAATGGCGCGGCAGCGTACAGCTTCATGGTCATCCTCTTGTGCCACTTTGAGAAAGAATTCAGCAGCGCCTGGTTCTTTGAGGTCTATTTTCTCAATAGAAACAAGACGCTGTGCTGAGTCTTGATTCAGCCAAGTGTTATCTATGAGGGGAGATACAGGATTTGAGGTAGTTGTCATGTACTACGAACCGAAGAATTTGACTGGATTATTATGATTTCTCTACTGACTTATCAGCCGAATGAGAGCGTTAACTAACTAAGACACGAGTGTAGCAGATGTTGTTTCAATCAAAACAGAAAAGAGCCCTGTTGAAGGTAAATTCCGATAAATTCACAGGAAACTGGCATACAAATGCTATAGTTCGTTGATCAATTATCTATATCAGAAAAATTCTTAAGGACACAGCTCGATGTTGGCGGATGACGTGAAGAAGGATATTCAGTCCACTTATCGTCAGTTGCTTAAATCGAGAGACCTCACACCGCGTTATGGTCAACGTTTGATGATCGCTGAGATCGCAAAGACCTTGTCGACCCTCACCGACGACGAATCCGAGGCCCCGATCTGCGTGGTCGAAGCGGGCACTGGCACGGGTAAAACGATGGCTTACGTACTTGCGGTATTGCCGCTTGCCAAGGCGCTAAATTACAAAGTTGTGATCGCCACAGCCACGGTCGCGCTTCAAGAACAGGTCGTGCTCAAGGACCTTCCAGAAATATTGGAAGGCTCTGATCTTAGTTTTAGCTATTCCTTAGCAAAGGGTAGGGGGCGATATTTGTGCCTCGCTAAACTTGATATGTTGCTTAGAGGCAATGACAGCATGCAAGCGATGATGGATTTGTATGGAGAAGAATTGGATGGCCCAGCCGACGGAGACCATGCGCTCTACGAGAAGATGTTAGATCAGCTGAGTACGGGTAATTGGAAAGGAGATAGGGACGACTGGGAAACCGCGCTTAGTGATACCGACTGGAAGCCAGTAACTGTAGAGAATGCACAGTGTATGGGGCCGAAGTGCAGTCACTTTAGCAACTGTTGTTTCTACCAAGCTCGGGATTCCATGGACAAGGCAGACTGTATCGTTAGTAATCACGATCTAGTCTTGTCCGATCTGGCTTTGGGCGGAGGGGTCATTCTCCCTGAGCCTGAGAAGTGCATCTATATTTTCGATGAGGCGCATCACCTGCCACTAAAGAGTAATAACCACTTCTCTGCCTACACTCGAATCAAGGCAACCACTACTTGGTTGGAGCGTACCGATACTGTGTCGTTACGTTTACTCAAGGATGACTTCATCGATGGGACAACTCAGAAATCACTGCAGAAATTGCTCGTCAATACTAGGGAGCAGCTCGACCATGCATGGTTGATACTGGAGCAGATCCTTGAGTCGATAGGTCAGGCGGATAGTTATGACAATCGAATCCAACATGCATTCGCCCTCGGAGTCGTGCCTGAGGAAGTGAAAAGTATAGCCGCCAACCTTGCGAGCTTTTTTGCGCGTCTAGGGGCTGCATTTCAAAGCATAAGTGATGACTTAAAAGAGGCGATGGAGGATGGGGGCGATGTAAAGCGTAGACAACTCGCTGAACAGTGGTTTCCACTGATAGGCTCGCAACAGAAGCGAGCAGAATCGAATCTGGGGCTTTGGCTAAGTTATGCATCCGCAGACACTGAAGGAAAGGCGCCGATAGCGAGGTGGCTCAGCTATAATACGAATGAAAATTTTGCTGATATAGGTTTGTCTTCTAGCCCAGTTTTGGCCGCAGATAATCTACAGCAACGACTTTGGGACAATTGTGCTGGCGCGGTACTTACTTCTGCTACGCTTTCATCTTTGGGGAATTTCGATATGTTGCAGATGCGAGCAGGTTTGCCAGAGCATACCCATTATTTAAGCATTCTAAGCCCATTCGATTTTGCGAATTCTGCGAGCCTGGTTATTCCCAAGATGCACTGCGAGCCATCGAACTCAGAGAAACACACTGATTTCATCGTAAAGGCAATTCCTAGAATAGTAGATAAGTCTGGCGCTTCGCTCATGCTTTTTTCTAGTCGACGACAGATGCAGGATGTTATGCAGCAGCTGCCCCCATTGTGGCGCGATTTAATCTTATGCCAAGATGACTTTCAGAAGTCGCAATTAATAAAATATCATCGGCAACGAATAGACAAGGGCGAGGGCAGTCTGATCTTTGGCTTGTCTAGCTTCGCAGAGGGAGTCGACCTGCCAGGGAAATATTGCACCCATGTACTGATAGCTAAAATTCCTTTTGCCGTGCCGAATGATCCGATTGAAATGACTCTATCGGAGTGGATCGAAAAGCAGGGGCTCAATTCCTTTATGACCTTGGCTGTGCCCGACGCGGCTTTTCGGCTCGTTCAAGCCAGTGGGAGATTGCTGCGCAGTGAATCGGACAAAGGCAAGATAACGCTTTTCGACGAACGCATAGTTAGCAAGCGATATGGAAAGACGATCCTAGAATCTATGCCTCCCTATAGACGAGAGATATTCATGGAAGAGATAGACCAAGCTTCTACCCAGTAGCGAAACAGGTTTGGCTGTTCTGAGCTGCTAGCTTTATCGGCCCGACTTGTGGTTAATGATAAGGTAACCGGCGACACTACCAGCCAACACCCCGATGGCGCTCGATGCCAGTACGTTACCGAGAAGTGGACCAAGCCCTAGGCCGACTAAGATGAGCCCGGTAGTTATACAGAGGGCATAGGTGCCTCGTTCAGAGTTCTTTTTGGCTTTCTTCTTCGACATAGCAGCTCCAAAATTAGAAGATTTTTTTACTAATTTGCCTTACGCACTGAGTATATCAAGGTGCTAAGGCTCGAAAATTGATCCGGGTCGATAGCCGTGTTGCCGATGCTATCCATCACTTCCTGACCCTCGACAACTTTCCCTATAACCGTGTATTTTCCAGAAAGCCGCTCGGCGGCTACAAGGCTTATGAAAAACTCAGGGCCATTGCTATCTGGGCCGGAATTCGCCAGAGCTACGGTGCCACGTTCAATAGGCCGGCTCTGTAGAGAATCATCGTAGCGGTAGCCTTGATTCTCGTAGACCGATTTTACACTCAGATTCTGAAGTGTTTCGAGGATCTGATACTGTCTGCTCAATGCCGCCTCGATGTCTGTGATATTTCGTTGTGAATAAAGCGGCGTCAGTATTGCCTCATGGAAACCCAGCTTCGATTGAATGTTAAGCACATCGGCGAAGCTGCCGTCCGTGTTCAGTGCCGATATTCGATTTAGGCCCAGAGCATTCGCGTTAATCTCGTCGTCGACGAGATTAACTTGAAGTCCCAAAGGATTATATGCTGGGCTGCCTGCTTGAATGATGAAGCCCGGCACCACGCGATGAAAGCGCATGCCATTGTAGTATCTAGCCTGAATTGGTGCGCCAGTGTCCTGATTTGTAAATTCTTTCTCTCCCTCGGCCAGCGCAATAAAATTTTCTACATTACTAGGTGCCTCAAGTGGGAAGAGTTCAAGGTATATTTCACCCTGTGATGTGCTTATTCGTACGAGAGGGTTCTGTGAATTCTCCATGGACAGTAATGCCGTAGAAGTATCTGCTATCGCTGTGCTTAGTAAGGTAAGCAGACTAAAAATTAGCAGGAGAAGACTGGGAATAGTAGATTGAGGCATGGAAGTCTACTGCAGCAGGTGATGATCAGCGGGAAGGTTCTTGGAAATCCAAATCGATAGCTTGTGACGCATATTAAGCACGTTCTCATCAGGTGTTGCTAGGGGTTGAATGACATCGTCTTTAACGAGTAGCAGGTAGATCGCACGCACCTTGATATCTACATGATCTGTAGTCTCGAATTTACCAGCGCCACGAGCTTCGAAATAGCGCACGCCAACTCGGATCGCTTCTTTTAGGAGTTCACTTTCGTTCTTTATTTTCTTCATGAAGTACAAATCCTGTCAATGCAAAGATTGTAGGGCGAAATCGACTTCGCATGCAATACGGCTCTACTTAATTCCCTGAATTTATCGCTAAGCAGTGCAGCACCGGAATTCGTTAGGAGTCCTGATAAAGGGCCAGCTCTTCCAGAGTGTCGATATCTTGTAGTATCCCCTGGTCAGAGACTTGCAGCTCTCGAACAGCCTGCGGATACATGCTCGTGAGCATTCTGCCTCCGCTATCGCCCGTTAGCGCTACTAGATCGGTGTAAAGGTTTCTACCAAAGGCGACGGGGTTTCCCATTGTAGAGTTAAACGTTGGGGTAACAATGGAGTCTGCGGTGACTAGCTCGGCAATACGTCGATAAGTTGAGGTCTTGATAAAAGGCATATCGCCGAGACAAACTACACAGCCCTCCCAATCTCCAATTTGCTGTGCGGCAAAAGCCAGCGTCGCCCCCATTCCTTGATCGGCATTTTTAAAACTGAGGATTGATGTTCCCGGTGCTAATTTTTGGAGCTGTGGAATCATCTCAGGCTGTGTAACGACGAGTCGCTCCGGGAATGCCTCGGCAATTCGCTCCACGGTCTGTTGGAAAACCGTTTTTCCGCTCGATAGCCCTGCGAGTAGTTTGCTACTGCCAAAGCGGCTGCTGAAACCTGCCGCTAATATGATGGCACCTATGGGCTTGGTCATGTCTAGTACGTGGCCGCTTCAATCTGCCGCAAGACAGGAAGCTTAGTGGAGGATCTTTGTGGATTTGCGAGTGGGCTCTATTTCTTGTTGGTTAATTTCTACCACAAAACTCTCTCTTTTCCGATCTCGCTGTAGTTCTTGTTCGCTCTTCTCGCCGTTAGACTCACCAGTGGCTGTCTGCGCAGGAGATTCGATCTGCAGAGCAGCAAGCGCTTCTAATTCTTCTTGCGCCTCAATCTGGAACTTGATCTGATCGCTTAAATGACGTCGCAGTCTATTCACTACGCTAGTCATAACCTCAATAGTTTGACTAAGCTGATCTAGAGTGACGAGAGTGCTTTCCGGGTCGTCGTCAGCGTATTTTTTTTCGCTCATGTGTGCTCCATTTGGTACAGACTCTAGGGAGTCGATACTAAATCTTAGTGCCAGACCCTAATCCCAGGTCAAAGCACCGCCAGTTTGATATTCGATGACTCGAGTTTCGAAGAAGTTCTTTTCCTTGCGCAGATCCATTATTTCAGACATCCAAGGGAACGGGTTCGCAACTCCAGCAAACTGCTCAGGCAGACCAATCTGAATGAGTCTTCGATTCGCGATGAATTGTAAATACTCTTCCATCATCGCAGCGTTCATACCGAGTACGCCACGCGGCATAGTGTCTCGTGCGTATTCGATTTCTAGAGCTGTAGCTTGCAAAATCATCTGTGTAGCTTGCTCCTTCATCTCGTCAGTCCAGAGTTGCGGATTTTCCAACTTGATCTGATTGATCATGTCGATGCCGAAATTTAGGTGCATTGATTCGTCGCGAAGAATGTATTGAAACTGCTCCGAGGTCCCCGTCATCTTGTTACGTCTACCCATGGAAAGGATCTGAGTGAAACCGCAGTAGAAGAATATACCCTCCAGACAGCAGTAGAACGCGATCAGGTTTTTGAGTAGAGCCTGATCATTTTTAATTGTACCTGTGTTGAATTTTGGATCGCTTAATTCTTGCGTGTATTTAAGACCCCAAGCAGCCTTCTTCGCTACCGAAGGCACCTCGTGGTACATATTGAAAATCTCGCCCTCGTCCATGGAAAGGGACTCGATACAATATTGATAGGCGTGAGTGTGAATAGCTTCCTCGAAAGCCTGGCGCAAGATGTACTGCCGGCATTCAGGATTAGTGATTAGGCGATAGACTGCTAGCACCAAGTTGTTGGCAACTAACGAATCAGCGGTAGAGAAAAATCCTAGGTTGCGCTTTACTATTAGGCGTTCGTCATCGGTAAGCCCGTTCGGGGTTTTCCATAATCCAATGTCCGCCGTCATATTAACTTCCTGAGGCATCCAGTGGTTTGCACAACCGTCGAGGTATTTCTGCCAAGCCCAGTCATATTTGAATGGAACAAGCTGATTTAAATCGGCGCGACAATTAATCATGCGCTTATCGTCAACCGCGACTCGATTGGCCGAGCCTTCAAGCTCTTCCAGACCAACTTCGATATTGAGTTCTTCTAAATCGTCTATAGCCTTCTGCAGGGCATTAGCATTTCTCTCCTCTTCCGAGGCATCAAGACTCGATTGGAAGTTTGCGACTTGTTCTCGTGGGCTAACGGGAGCAACAGGTGTTTCGGTAACGGGTGAGATTGACTCCTGGTTAACGGTTTCAGTTTTGGCAGGCTCTAGCGCGGCGGCTTTAACTAGTGGCGCGGCCCCATCCTCCTGTTCGAATTCATCCCATGACAGCATAGTTTTCCTCAATTCTTTTTCTTACTTCTATTATTTAATGCTAGAAAAATCGTTAGCACAGTATCTTGCGCAGGCTATTTCTGCGCTGCTGTTGTTAATAGTGTTACTGACACGCTTCGCATTCTGGATCATCTAGTGAACACGCCAAGGGTACCGCCGCGGCTTCGCCGCTAGATACCTTATTCAGGCTGTTATCAGACACCGTAGACTTCTCAGTCGTTGTCGCCGCAAGTGCGCGTAAATAATAGGTAGTCTTTAAGCCTCTTAACCAAGCCATGCGGTAAGTGATGTCAAGTTTCTTGCCGCTTGCACCAGCTACGTAGAGGTTGAGTGACTGGGCCTGATCGATCCACTTCTGGCGTCGGCTCGCAGCATCGACAAGCCAGCGAGGCTCTACCTCGAAGGCAGTAGCATAGATGTGCTTGATGTCATCAGGAACCCTGTCGATCTTCTGTACGCTGCCTTCATAGTATTTCAGGTCGTTTACCATCACGCTGTCCCAAAGCTTTGCTTGCTTCAGGTCGCGAACGAGAAATGGGTTTACTACGGTAAATTCGCCGGACAGGTTCGATTTCACATATAAGTTTTGATATGTAGGTTCGATAGATTGCGAGACGCCGATGATGTTTGCGATGGTGGCAGTCGGTGCGATAGCCAACACATTAGAGTTACGCATGCCTGTTTCTTTGATGCGTGCCCGAAGGCTACCCCAGTCGAGGCGTTGCTCCATGTTGACGTCTAGATATTCTTCGCCGCGCTCTTCTTGAAGAAGCTTGAGAGAATCGATCGGTAGTATGCCTTGATCCCAGAGCGAGCCATCATAAGTTTCATATCGGCCGCGTTCTTCCGCGAGATCACTAGAGGCCTGAATAGCGTGATAACTAATCACCTCCATTGATATATCTGCAAATTCTACAGCCTGATCGGAGGAGTAGGGGATACGCTGCATGTATAGGGCATCCTGAAAGCCCATGATGCCCATGCCAATTGGTCTGTGCTTGAGGTTCGAGTTCTTCGCCTGAGGTACGGAGTAATAATTGATGTCGATGACGTTATCCAGCATGCGTACCGCTGTCTTAATCGTTGACTTCAGTTTTTCCTGATCCAGCCCGGACTCAGAGACGTGATTCATTAGATTCACTGAGCCGAGATTACAGACGGCGATCTCATCCTTGTTTGTATTCAGAGTGATTTCTGTACAAAGATTCGAGGAATGAATCGCACCGATATGCTGCTGTGGAGAGCGCACGTTGCAAGTATCTTTAAAAGTGATCCAAGGGTGTCCAGTCTCGAACAGCATCGAAATCATCTTGCGCCATAAGTCGCCAGCCTTAATAGTCTTGTAGACCTCAATCTCGCCAGCCGCCGCCTTGCGCTCATATTCAACGTAGGCTTCTTCAAATTCCCTACCGTGAAGGTCGTGTAATTCGGGAACATTATTCGGTGAGAAGAGTGTCCAATCCTGATCGCTGAACACCCGCTTCATGAATAAATCAGGTATCCAGTTTGCTGTGTTCATGTCATGAGCACGACGTCTTTCATCGCCTGTGTTCTTGCGCAGCTCGAGGAATTCTTCGATATCCAAGTGCCAAGTCTCTAGGTATGCACATACGGCACCCTTACGCTTGCCGCCTTGGTTTACCGCTACCGCCGTGTCGTTAACGACCTTTAGAAAAGGAACGATGCCTTGTGACCTGCCGTTGGTTCCCTTGATGTGGGCGCCTAGTGCACGTACCGGAGTCCAATCGTTGCCAAGTCCGCCAGCCCATTTGGAAAGCATGGCATTGTCTCTGATAGCCGAATAAATACCGTGCAGATCATCTGGCACCGTAGTTAGGAAGCAAGAGGAGAGTTGAGGGCGCAGCGTGCCGGAATTAAATAGTTGGGGAGTCGAGACCATATAATCAAAGCTAGAGAGCAGGTTGTAAAACTCGATCGCACGCTCTTCTCGGTTCTCTTCATTGCTCGCTAAGCCCATCGCGACGCGCATATAGAATACTTGTGGTAGCTCGAAGCGCGTGTCATTGCTGTGAATAAAGTAGCGGTCGTAAAGTGTCTGTAGGCCGAGGTAGGTAAACTGCATATCTCGATCTGCCTGCAGTGCCTCACCAAGGATGCCTAGGTCATACTCTAATAGGTGAGGTGAGACCAGGCCTAGCTCTACGCCTTTCTCTATATAAGGCTTCAAGGTTGCAGCGTAGCGATAGTGCATCTCAGACTGAGTGGCCGATTCTGCGATTCCAAGGAAGCCAAGGGCTTCGGCGCGGATAGTGTCCATCAGCAGTCTAGCGGTTACGAAAGAATAGTTCGGGTCTTTTTCCACCATGGTGCGAGCGGTCATCACCAGTGAGGTGCGAACGTCTTCCATTTTTACGCCAGGGTACAGATTCTTAAGTGTTTCCTGATAGATGTCCTCGGCAGAGACATCTTCTAGTCCTTCGCAGGCTTCGTTGATGACGGTCTGAAGGCGCTGTGTATCTAAGGGGCCTTTTTCGCCGTTGTCTAGAGTGATAATTACTGCGGCCTGACTAGGCTTTGCCTCCTCGGTTTTCTGCTCGCGAATGCGCGCATGATCGGCGCGATAGATAACATAGCTTCTTGCAATCTTGTGTTCGCCAGTGCGCATTAGGGCGAGTTCAACTTGATCCTGAATGTCTTCAATATGGATCGTGCCGCCGGAAGGCATGCGACGACGAAAAATTTCCGTAATCTGGGTGCCTAATTGCTTGACCGATTCATGGATGCGCGACGAGGCTGCAGCGTTTCCACCCTCAACGGCTAAATAGGCCTTCGTAATCGCTACCGAGATCTTGGATTCAGAGTAGCTAACCACGGAGCCGTTACGTTTAATAACACGTAGCTGTCCGGGGGCTGTCGCTGAAAGAGTTGCTGGTTCGTTGTTTGCTGAGGTGGCGGTGGAGGCAGGATCAACTGCTGTCTGTACATCTGTCTGCATTATTGGCTCCGAAATTGGTATCTACTGCTAAATATTCTTAAGTAACTGCATTATTTTTATTGGCTTAAATAAGTTAAGCGCTTTGGGTCAAACCTACTAGAGGTCAAAACTTACTGACTCAGATCTCGCCATCTCAAATATTGCGGCGAAATAGAACCCGTCTGGCCAGATTTGGCAGCGAAATCGGTACAAACAGATCGCGTGGCCGAAAATCGGTAAGCCATACACTATATATTGTGTTTTTGCGGCAGGACTTTAGCTATATTTTGAATTTTTTTGGGAACTCAAAATATAAGTCCGAAAATAAGACTAAAAAGTCCTTTATGATCAAGTGCTTCTATTATTATTGGGAGGTAAAACATAGCTAGCCACCCAGCATTGCAATAATTTTTATTAGTATCTCTAAGAGATGCAAGCTCTTGATTTTCACCTAACGAATACAATATATAGACAAGGTATAAATCGAATACACAAGATAATGCGCTTAGCACGTTAATGCAAGTATTTTATCTGTGGGTAAATTGTGGGTAAATTGTGGGTAGGCTGTTGTTGTCATTGGAAAAAAAAAGGATTAGCTCGAAAGCAATCGCAGACTGGGCTAGCAACTCAAAAAAGTGCAGAAAAGGGGTTAGAACTCGTGCTAATCAGGCGATTGTCTTGATATTGTGCACCCCTACATATAGTGGTGGACCATTCGATGGAAAACCGTCATATTACTGGGAAAGAAGGTACTCGATAAGCGCCTTTTGCGTATGCATGCGGTTTTCTGCCTCATCCCATACCACGC
>Ga0308012_10000647_pt1 | contig 20291 bp, 16 predicted proteins | sample Neamet179_FD_203133 | JGI IMG/M metagenome (GOLD analysis project Ga0308012, IMG submission 203133) | Marine microbial communities from water near the shore, Antarctic Ocean - #179 | ecosystem: Environmental > Aquatic > Marine > Unclassified | place: Southern Ocean | collected 2014-07-25 | reverse complement strand
TATATTTTTAAATTCAGTTACTTAACTCAAAGAAATCAACTCAAAGAAATCAACTCAAAGAAGTTAAACCATTGAGTTAATTTACGTAAATCAAATTAATGTAAAATTCTTGCGCGAATAGTGCCATCAATATCTTTTAACGCTTTTAATGCTAAAGCGCTATCTTGTGAGTTAATGTCAATTACCACATAGCCAATTTTGTCGTCGGTTTGTAAGTATTGCGCTGCGATATTAATATCGTGTTCAGCAAATGCTTGGTTAATCTTAGTTAACACACCGGGTTGGTTGTGGTGAATATGTAATAAACGGCTAGTACCTGTTTGACCTGGAGCTGAGTGCTCAGGTAAAGATACTTCTGGGAAATTAACCGCAGATAAACTTGAACCGTTATCTGAATACTTAGCAAGTTTCGTTGCAACTTCTAAACCGATATTTGCTTGTGCTTCTTTAGTACTACCACCAATATGCGGTGTTAATATCACATTATCAAATCCGCGTAACGCTGAAATAAACTCATCGTCATTACTACCGGGTTCAACAGGGAATACGTCAATTGCAGCACCTGCTACTTTTTTGCTTTCTAAAGCTTGTGCTAGAGCGGGGATATCAACAACAGTTCCGCGAGAAGCGTTAATGAAAATAGCTCCCTCTTTCATTGCTGAGAATTGTTCTTGGCCAATCATATTTTGAGTTTGTATGGTTTCTGGTACGTGTAAACTTACAACGTCAGATTCAGCAAGTAATGCATTAAGCGATGGAGCTTGGCTTGCATTACCTAAAGGCAGTTTAGTTTCTACGTCATAGAAGCGTACACGCATACCTAATGTTTCAGCTAAGATGCCTAACTGCATACCAATATGGCCGTAACCAATAATACCTAGTACTTTACCACGTGCTTCTACTGAGCCTACAGCCGATTTAAACCACTCGCCGCGATGAGCTTTAGCGCTTTTTTCAGGGATGCCACGAAGTAATAATAGTGTTTCACCCAATACAAGTTCAGCAACAGAACGAGTATTTGAGAAAGGTGCATTAAATACAGGAATGCCGCGAGTTTGTGCCGCTTTTAAATCAACTTGGTTTGTTCCAATACAAAAACAACCAATAGCTGCTAATTTATTTGCGTGACTTAACACTTTGTCAGTTAACTGAGTACGTGAACGAATACCAATAAAATGAACATTTTCAATTTTTTTAATTAACTCACTTTCTGAAAGTGCGGTTTTAAGCGATTCAATATTTGAATAGCCTTTTGACTTTAATTCTTCAAGAGTACTTGGGTGTAAACCTTCAAGTAATAAAATTTTAATCTTATCTTTTGCTAATGAGTTTTTGCTGGCAATGGTCATAAATTGGTTTCACTTATCAAAATTAACGGGTAAATAAATTTCTGTTTTTTAAGTGTATTAACACTAGGTACTAATTATGTGTACTTACTTTAGCTATCTATTATACGTTTAGATGGCTAGATATCTAAATAGAATTTTAACATATCATATAGTGCATAAACACTAAAAAGATTTAATAAATCTAGAACAGCCTAAATATCTTGAAGCTAAGAGGTATCTATAGCGTTGGGCTTATTAATTACTGAATAACTTCAATACCGCTCGGACTAGCTAATACTAAAATATCAGCGCCACGTAATGCAAACAAACCATTAGTTACTACACCAACAAGACTATTTATTTGATTTTCTAAGGCTTTTGGATCAAGAATTTCAAGATTGTGAACATCAAGAATAACGTTACCGTTGTCTGTAATTACGCCTTGACGATAAACAGGGTCGCCGCCTAATTTAACTAATTCACGCGCAACATAACTGCGAGCCATAGGGATAACTTCGACAGGTAAGGGGAAGTTACCTAATACTTTTACTTGTTTTGAATCATCGGCAATACAAATAAATTGTTTTGCGACAGCGGCAACAATTTTTTCACGTGTTAATGCTGCGCCGCCACCTTTAATCATTGCCATGTGTTTTGTTATTTCGTCAGCGCCATCAATGTATACATCTAAGACATCAACACTGTTTAAATCAAATACTTCAATACCATGGGCTTCCAGTCGCTTAGTAGACTCTTCAGAACTTGATACAGCACCGGTTATATTGCCTTTTAATGAGGCAAGGGCATCAATGAAAAAGTTAACCGTTGAACCTGTGCCAACGCCGACTATCGTGTCATTTTTAATGAATTCTAATGCCTTAATGGCAGCTGCTTTTTTCATTTCATCTTGAGTCATGTATATGCCTTAGTGGTAATGTTTGTTGGTAGAGTAACGTTATCAACCTTTGTGGCTGTGAGCGTAAAATTATAACACTAAACGATCTTATAATTACACTGACTTATACCCGTTACCATTCAAGATGCATGTTTCAGAGCGCTTGAGCGATTTCAATTCAAGGCACTGTGATGAAAGAATGGTTATTCAGGAGAATTTCTCCTGCATTCTCTTTATAAGCTACATCCCTGTAGCGTCCTTCTGAATCACAGTAACGACGAAGTGATATTGCTCAAACGCTTCTACGATGGGTTTAAAATGACTTTAGACTGCGGTAAATAATCAAAACATAGAATGACTATGTTTAAATTATTCTCCTTGCCTAAAGGCATTTTAATTCCCACTGAAATCGAGCACTTTGAATGGTAACGGGTATATATACCCATTATCATTGAAAATACAAGTTTCCTGCACTTTGAATGTTAATGGGTATAAGTCCTTAGACATTTTATCAATATAAAAGTGATTGATTAAAATAGTACTTACTATTCGTCGGCAACCGAGCGAAGTAGCTCGTTTATACCTACTTTAGCTAGAGTTTTAGCATCAACTTTTTTTACAATAATTGCAGCATATAAACTATAAGTACCACAAGCTGAAGGTAAGTTACCAGGAACGACTACTGAGCCAGCAGGAACACGACCATAATGTACTTCACCGGTTTCACGGTCAAAAATACGAGTACTTTGGCCGATATAAACGCCCATAGAAATTACAGCACCTTCTTCTACTACAACACCTTCAACTATTTCAGAACGAGCTCCTATGAAGCAGTTATCTTCAATAATTGTTGGTCCCGCTTGTAACGGCTCTAATACGCCACCGATGCCAACGCCGCCAGATAAATGTACGTTTTTACCTATTTGCGCACAAGATCCAACTGTTGCCCAAGCATCAACCATACAACCTTCATCAACAAAAGCACCGATGTTTACAAAACTAGGCATTACAACAACGTTTTTACCAATAAAGCTACCTGTACGTACACTTGCACCAGGAACTACACGAACACCGTCTGCTTCGAACATTGCTTGTGTGTAACCTTCATATTTCATAGGTACTTTGTCAAAAAAGGTACTTTCTGCGCCATCAATGACTTGGTTATCCCAGATACGAAAAGAAAGCAAAACGGCTTTTTTAAGCCATTGGTTTACACGCCAGTTGCCATCTACTTTTTCAGCTACGCGTGCACTGCCATTGTTTAATGCGGCTAAAGCATCGAGTACGGCGGTCTTAACTTCACTTGAAACGTTAGCAGGCGCAATGTTTGCTCTATCTTCAAATGCTTGTTCAATCACGCTTTCTAGGTTTGTTAGATCTGTCATTTGATTTTCCTTTTTGAAATGATGCTTATACCCGTTCCACTTGAATCCTGCATCTTTAATGGTAACGGGTATATACTAAAATAATACTTATTAATCTATTTCTTCTGATAACCTAAGCTCTAACGCTTCTTTTTCTACTTCGCTTAGTGCACAGTTGTCAGCATTAGAGATCGTAAATACATCGTCAGCTTTTTCACCAAACGTAGTGATTTTAGCTGAATGAATACTAATTTTCTCTTCTTGAAATACTTGAGCGACATTTGATAATAAACCGGGTCTATCAAGCGCTATTATCTCAATCATCGATTTACTTTTGGCATGTGACTTAAGAAACTTAACACGCGGTGCTACATTAAATTGTTTCAACTGTCGTGCTGCTTTTGGCGCCGGTAGTTCGCAAACATCAACTTGACTTAATCTATCCACTAACGCTTGGCTCATTTCTTGGGTATATAAGCTTTCACGTAGTGGTTTATTACGGCTATCAAGTACGACAAAGGTGTTTACGGTAAATCCTGTTTTGGTCGTAATTATTTTTGCATCATGTATAGATAACTTTTTAGTCACCAAAAATGAGACGGTACTTGCAAAGGTATTGTTTTTTTCTTTGGTGAAAATAAATACTTCTGTACCGCCACGATAAGGGATAGGGCTAATAAGTACCAATGGGGTTTCTCTATCGTGAGAGAGGATACTTTGACATTGCCTTGCTATTTGCTCAGGTGAATAGCGCAAAAAGTAATCTATTCTAAATTCAGACCATAATGCGTTAATACTTTGCTTATCATTTCTGTTTGCAACTAATATATCTAGAGCTTGTTGCTGATTCTCTCTGATTTTTGAACGCGTTTCTACGGGTTTTTCAAGACCATTTCTAAAGGCACTCAACGTATTGAAGTATAACTCTTCAAGTAAGTTCGCTTTCCAATTATTCCATAAGCTTTCATTCGTCCCTCGCATGTCGGCAACGGTTAAGCAATAAAGGTAATTTAAATGGGCTTCATCTCGTACTATTTCTGCAAACGTAGCAATAACATTTTCATCGTTAATATCACGGCGCTGTGCAGTAACCGACATAAGTAAGTGATGCTCTACTAGCCAAGCCACCATTTTACTATCGTGCTTACTCATTTTATGCGACAAGCAAAAATATAAGGCGTCAACCGCGCCTAATTTTGCATGATCCCCACCGCGACCTTTACCTATATCATGGAAAAATCCTCCGAGGTAAAGTACTTCGGGTTTTCTTATTTTTTGCACTATCTTGCTACATAAAGGGAACTTATGATTATGCTCTTTTTGACTAAATTGGTGTAAGTTTTTTATCACTCGGATAGTGTGTTCATCAACAGAATAAGCATGAAAAAGGTCGAATTGCATTTGACCAGCAATATCTCGCCAACTCGGTAAATAGGCACCAATAATACTATGCCTATGCATAAGTGTTAGCGGTAAACCTAAACCTCTAGGGTGGCGGACAATCGACATGAACGTTTTACGGCAATTTTCATAATCAAGTAAACCAGAGATAAGGCGACGGCGAGCATAACGCATTAATCTAATTGTATGAGAGTGTATGCCTTTAATTTTAGGCTCTTGTGCGATGATTAAAAATATTTCAAGCATTTTTACAGAGCTCATAAAAACCCTGTCATTACGCACGTTAATTAAGTTACCAACTAATTCGAAATCTTTGTTGATAATAGTAACGTTATTTGCATCCTGCTTTTTAATAATGGCATCTTTAAAGTGCTGTAACAGCATAATGTTTAATTCAGTAACCCGAGAAAGTATACGGAAAAAACGCTTCATCATACGCTCTACAGGGGCTTTACCTTCATCACCAAAGCCCATCATTTTTGCAACATCGGCTTGATAATCAAATAAAAGACGGTTTTCGCTTCTGCCTGCAACAAAGTGCAAAGCAAAACGCATACGCCATAAATAATCTTGTGCCTCTAGTAATTCAAAATATTCATTAGGGTACAAGTAATTGTGCTCAACGAGCTCTTCGAGGGAGTCTGCATTGAAATGACGCTTGGCAACCCATGCAATGGTTTGAATATCGCGTAAGCCACCGGGATTGGCTTTTATATTAGGCTCAAGTGTATAAGCAGCACCGCGGTATTGTTGATGTCTGGTGTCTTGTTCTTTGCATTTTGCGAGGAAGAATTTTTCTGATGTCCAGTAATTACGTTCATTTAAACTAGGTGTTAATTGCTGAGTAAGTGCATTACTACCCGCTATTTGGCGCATTTCCATTAGCGTAGTGGCAACGGTTACATCTTTTTCCGATTGTTTTAAACATTCTTTAATCGAACGTACGCTATGGCCAATATCTAGCTTTACATCCCATAACTGTGTAATAAAACTTGATATTTTTTCTTCTAATTCTGCATTGATGTGTTCTTGCGTTAATATCAAGATATCCACATCTGAGTGAGGGTGTAATTCACCTCTACCGTAGCCGCCTACGGCAACCAAGCTTATTTGGTCTTCATCGAGGTGATGTTGGCACCATAATTTTGCTAATAACGCGTCAACAAAACTAGCTCGAGCAGTTAATAAATCATCCATGTCATGTTGATTAAAAGCTTCTTTTAACCATATGTTAAAGGCTTGTCGTAATTGAGATATATCACGAATAGACAGCGAATTAGCACACACTGCAAGTTTATTCGTGAAGTGTTCAGGAACTATCGAAGTGAAGGCTAAGTTGGTTGTTATTATATGATTGGTCAAGAGTGTGCCTTTTATCTATATTATTTTATTAATGGAGACTTGATACTTAACAATGTGATCAATTGACTTTGCTATTAGTAACGTTACTCCTCAAATTTACTGAATAAAACTATCGAGCGAGCTTACCAAGTAAAAGAAAAGGGATCTTTTTTGTGATTAATTATGTAATAAACGTGGAATAGTTTCATCGCTACGCAGAGTTAAAATTTCACAACCCGTAGGCGTTACTACAATAGTGTGTTCCCATTGTGCTGATCTTTTACCATCGGCAGTATAAACAGTCCAATTATCTGTTTTGTCTAGGATAGTACTGGCCTTACCTAAATTAATCATAGGTTCTATAGTAAAACACATGCCTACTTCCATTTTGGTTTTATCATTGTTTTTATAGTGAACAATCTGAGGCTCTTCATGAAATACATTGCCGATACCGTGACCACAATAATCTTTAACAATAGAATATCGACCAGATTTTTTTATAAACTTTTGTATCGCCGTGCCAATGTCACCAAAGGTAGCGCCAGGCTTTACTTTTTTAAGCGCTAAATATAAAGATTCTTGGGTGATACGACATAAACGGTTATCTTCTGGGGATGCTTCACCCACAATAAACATTTTACTGGTATCACCATGATAACCATCTTTAATGACGGTAACGTCGATATTAACAATGTCACCATCGGCTAAAATAGTTTCATCAGGGATACCATGACAAACAACATGGTTGACAGAAGTACAGACTGACTTAGGGAAGTCATGATAGTTCAATGGCGCTGAGATAGCGTTTTGAACTTTGTCTGTATATTCAGCACATAAAGTATTTAATTCATCTGTACTAATCCCCGCTTTAACATGAGGACCAATCATTTCTAAAACGTCAGCGGCTAACTTTCCGGCAATACGCATTTTTGTAATTTCTTCTTGGCTTTTTATGGTGATGGCCATATTTTTCTATCTCTTTAAGTTTGCGCCAGTAACAATACTTGCTTGTTACTAGGCTTATAATTAAGTGTAATTTCGTTGTCATGGGCGAACATATCGCTAATGCAAAGTGCTAATAAGATAACAAGTTAACTGTGATTATTTAACTCTAATTTAATGGCATCAACAAACGCGTCAGGATCTTGTAAATATAAGTTGTGATTCATTAATACAAGTTCATCATTTATGGCGAGTAATATTGCAGGTATCGCTTGAGTTTCTATGATTTCTTGCAGTGCGTATATTTCATGGACTTGTGCTTCAGCATCACTGGTCAATGTTATTTTCTTAAGGACTTTTTCAGGTACTGACAGCTTAAATTCATCAACAATTTCACTTAAGTCTGTTTGCTTACTCAGCTCATTTCCTTTTGAAAAATGTGCAGTTTGCAACGTATTTAATAATGCTAATGCTTGCTGTGGAGTTTTACTCGCAGCCCAAGTCATAAGATTGGCACATAAAGTAGAATCCTTTCCTTGTGATAATCCTTTCATGTATTCAGGCGAGAAATTGACCGTTGAGAGCTCTTTTACTTGGGCAATTTGTTGCTTAGCAATGATATTGTCACCGTCTGCATCAGAAAAATAGGCGCAATGCCATAAATTAAGGGTTACTTCAGGTAATGATTGGTTTACTGCGTTCACTAAAGGAGTTACGGCATAACTCCAAGGACAGTGACTGTCGTAAATGAAAAATATTTCTGCTGACATTACTTACTCTACAAAAGTTAATACAAAATTGATGATGTTACTTCTAGCACTAGTGTCAATTCTAGGGAGAAAAACATCAAGATAGGGTGATTTTAACTCGCCTTGCAATATTATCCCACTATAAATCGTCTTTTGGCGCTAAATGATTTTTATCTCGCTAATATCACTTGTTTATGGTATAAAGTGCGGCGCTAAATTTTTAGTCAGTTATTTTTTATCTTATTGATGCAAAGTGTTATGCGAAAGTTTAATACAAAGTACTGTAAAATAGGAAGACTCGCTTGGTTTAGTGACAATCTAAATCGACTATATTCATAAGGGGTTTTATAAAACCTCTTGGCTTATAAGTCATATTATAAACTCACATACATCTATTAAAGGTATACCGGGGTGCTCAGTTTTGGCATTAAGTCGAAACGATAAGGGTCGTGTATATTGGGTGTATGAACGCTTAACCCCATAAAGGAAAAGAAAAATGTCAAATGTTTCAATGCGCGATATGCTTAAAGCTGGTGTTCATTTCGGTCACAAAACTCGTTACTGGAATCCAAAAATGAAGCCGTACATCTTTGGCTCTCGTGATAAAGTTCATATCATCAACCTTGAACAAACTGTTCCAATGTTTAATGATGCTATTGCTTTCGTAAACAATATTTCATCTAAGAAAGGTAAAGTTTTATTTGTTGGTACTAAACGTGCAGCAAGTGATGCGATCAAAGATGCAGCAATCAAATCAGATCAATTTTTCGTAAATCACCGTTGGTTAGGTGGTATGTTGACTAACTGGAAAACAGTTCGTCAATCGATTAAACGTCTAAAAGATTTAGAATCACAAAGCACTGACGGTACTTTTGAAGCGTTAACTAAAAAAGAAGCGTTAATGCGTACTCGTGAAATGGAAAAGCTTGATAAAAGCTTAGGTGGTATTAAAAACATGGGTGGTTTACCTGACGTTTTATTTATCATTGATGCTGACCACGAGCACATTGCTATTAAAGAAGCAAACAACCTTGGTATCCCAGTAATTTCTGTTGTTGATACTAACTCAAACCCAGACGGTGTTGATTACATCGTACCTGGTAACGATGATGCAATCCGTGCTGTCACTTTATACTGTGATGCTATTGCTAACTCTGTGATCAATGGTCGCGAGCAAAACATCGTAGTACAAGCTGAAAAAGACGGTTTTGTTGAAACTGAGTAATCTTAGTTAACAACACGTTTATTTTCTATTGCCACAAAAGTACGCTTTTGTGGCAACTTATTTAATACTTATGCCCAATGTTGACTTGTTAACGTATTGATAATTTATTATCGATCATTAATAAATGATATTCGGGGATAACTGAAAACTGAGGAATTAAATCATGGCAATCACTGCTGCAATGGTTAAAGAACTTCGTGAACGCACAGCTGCGGGCATGATGGATTGTAAAAATGCTTTAGTAGAAGCTGAAGGCGACATGGAACTTGCGATTGAAAATATGCGTAAGAACGGTCAAGCTAAAGCCGCTAAAAAAGCCGGTAATATCGCTGCTGAAGGTGCTATTTTAATTAAAAGCGCTGATGGCATTGCCGCATTAGTTGAAGTTAACTGTCAAACTGATTTCGTAGCAAAAGATGATAACTTCTTAGGTTTTGCTAACACTGTTGCTGACGCTGCACTTGCTTCTAAAGCTAACATCGCAGATCTTCAAGCACAATTTGAAGAACAACGTATCACACTTGTGACAAAAATTGGTGAAAACATCAATATTCGTCGTGTTGAATACATCGAAGGTGCTGATTTAGCATCTTATAGCCATGGCGCTACTATCGGTGTTGTTGTTGCTGGTACTGGTGATACAGAATCACTTAAGCACATTGCTATGCACGTTGCTGCAAGCAAGCCAGAATTTTTAACGCCTGACGATGTTCCTGCTGATGTTGTTGCCAATGAAAAACGCATTCAAATCGAAATGGCAATGGCTGAAGGTAAGCCTGAAGAAATCGCTGAGAAGATGGTTACAGGCCGCATGAAGAAGTTTACTGGTGAAGTTTCTTTAACTGGTCAAGCTTTCATCATGGAACCTAAGAAAACGGTTGGTGTTGTTCTTAAAGAGAAAGGCATTACAGTTTCTAAGTTCATCCGTTTAGAAGTTGGTGAAGGTATCGAGAAGAAAGTTGAAGATTTTGCTGCTGAAGTTGAAGCTCAACTTGCTGCTGCTAAAGCTTAATTCTTTTATTTGATAAGCTATTTTTCTTATAGTCTGATCACGTAGTTTGAATTACAAAAAACGTCTACCTAGGTAGGCGTTTTTTTATGCCTGTGATTTATACTTGCCAAATAAATTGTGATACAAAATATAAGCATGATTAAAAATTTAATTGGATGGTTTTTAACCCAAAAATAATAACAATGTCTAAAATATACATATTTAAATAGAGTTTTTTCAGTTTAGACTATCGTGGCTGAGCTAAACGTATTAAAATAAGCGCGGTCTTTTGACCTTGGCTATTTTTATGCTTAAATATTATTACTTTAACCGCGACAGGAATTTTTCCCTATGACAACTAATCCAAAACCTGCTTATCGACGCATTCTATTAAAACTCAGTGGTGAAGCACTGATGGGAGATGAAGGTTTTGGTATTGACCCCAAAGTACTAGACCGTATGGCTCAAGAAATAAAAGAGCTTGTAGAAATGGGTATTCAAGTTGGTCTTGTTATCGGTGGAGGTAATTTATTTCGTGGTGCTGGTTTGGCTGAAGCCGGTATGAACCGTGTTGTTGGCGACCAAATGGGAATGTTAGCAACAGTAATGAATGGTTTAGCAATGCGTGATGCGCTTCATCGTGCTTTTGTAAACACACGCTTGATGTCTGCAATAGATCTGGCCGGCGTATGTGAACGTTATAACTGGGCAAATGCTATTAGCCTGTTAAAGTCTGGCCGAGTAGTTATTTTTTCAGCAGGCACAGGAAACCCATTTTTTACAACTGATTCAGCAGCATGTTTACGTGGTATTGAAATTGAAGCCGATGCAGTGTTTAAAGCCACTAAAGTTGATGGTATTTATTCAGAAGACCCAGTTAAAAATCCTAATGCTGAGCTTTATAGCGAATTAAGTTACGATGAAGTATTAGACAAAGAATTGAAAGTAATGGACTTGGCTGCCTTTACTTTAGCAAGAGATCACAATATGCCAATTCGTGTATTTAATATGAATAAAGCCGGAGCACTTAGGTCAGTCATTATGGGTGGCAGCGAAGGCACTGTGATTTCACACAATAAACGTGATGAAGCATAGTCATATTTAAGTCAAAGCTATGGGCGAATGAGCTAGGATAATATTAACTTCTAGCTTTAGTTAAATTATTAAAACTTAGAGAAATTAACATGATAGATGAAATCATTGAAGACGCTGCAGAAAGAATGGGCAAAAGTATTGATGCTTTAAAAACTAGCCTAACTAAAATTAGAACAGGCCGTGCTCATGCATCACTACTTGATAATATCGTCGTTGAGTATTACGGCATGGATACACCTTTGAGCCAGGTAGGTAATATCTCGGTTCCAGATGCACGTAACCTTTCAATTACTGTTTTTGATAAAGGTATGATTTCTGCTGTTGAAAAAGCAATTATGAAATCTGATTTAGGTCTAAATCCTCAATCTAACGGTACGTTAATTCGAATTCCACTACCGCCACTTACTGAAGAACGTCGTAAAGATCTTGTAAAAGTTGTTCGTGGTGAAGCCGAAGGCGGAAAGGTTGCTATTCGCAATATCCGCCGTGATGCAAATTCAGATTTTAAAAGCTTGTTAAAAGAAAAAGAAATTAGTGAAGATGAACATCACCAAGCTGAAGATGAAGTTCAAAAAATTACAGATACTTACGTTAAGCAAGTTGATGACGTACTTGTGAAAAAAGAATCTGAATTGATGGAAATATAAGTTAGGCAATTAAATAACGCCATGTTGCGGTTGTTTAGCAGAAAGGCGTTTTTTATGAATGATAACTTACCAAGTCAAGTGGCTTAAATAGTTAAGTATAAAATAGTAATTATTAAGTGGATGATTGTTAAGTGGAACATAGTGACGTAGTAGTTGAACAAGCTGATGATAAGAACACTCCTCAACATGTTGCTATCATCATGGATGGTAATGGACGTTGGGCGCAGCTACAAGGTAAAGGCCGTGTAGCAGGCCATAAAGCTGGTGTGGAATCAGTAAGAGCTGTTGTTTCTAGTGCGCGAAAATCTAATGTAAAAGCACTGACCCTTTTTGCTTTTAGTAGTGAAAATTGGAAACGTCCAGCCAAAGAAGTGGGTGTGCTAATGGATCTATTTATGTTTGTATTAACTAAAGAAGTTAAGCGCTTACATAAACACAATATTCGTTTCCAAGTTGTTGGCGATTTGAGTCGGTTTTCTGATAAGTTACAGAAAAACATAGCTAAATCAGAGCTACTTACTGAGAATAATACTGGGCTGGTATTATCTGTTGCCGCAAATTACGGTGGTCGGTGGGATATAGCTCAAGCAGCTAAAAGACTTGCAAGTGACGTGCAAAAAGGCGATATTTCGCTTGATGATATCAATGAGGAAACGCTTAACGAACAAACTTGTTTAGCAAATCTTCCCGCTTTAGATTTACTTATCCGTACCGGTGGTGATTGCAGAATAAGTAATTTCCTCTTATGGCAAGCGGCGTATGCGGAACTGTATTTTACTGATGTTTTGTGGCCTGATTTCAATGAAACACAATTTGAAGAAGCAATTAATTGTTTCGATCAAAGAGAACGACGTTTTGGCAAAACAGGTGAGCAAGCAAGAAACGAAGCATCATAATGATTTAAGTATAATTGAAAAAATAACGGAAATTATAATTAATAACGCAAGCCGAGTAACTAACTCAGAGCTTGCCTGACTAACCTATAGTCCATTAAACTATATACTAAAAATAAAAGGGTAGCCCTTGTTAAAACAACGTATCATAACTGCTTTAATATTAGCACCATCCGTAATAGCAGCAATCTTCTATTTCCCTATTAATTATTTTGCCATACTTTTAACGACAGTCATTGCTATAGGCGCTTGGGAATGGGCTCGTTTTATGGGATTAGTTAAGACTATTCATCGTTTAGCCTATGTTGTAGTTACTTCAGCCGTAGTTGCTAGTTTGTGGCTTCTATTACCGGTAAATGAAACTTGGTTAGTATCCTTTGGTGTACAACATGAAATAACCTCTATTTTGTGGTTAAGTGTTACTTGGTGGTCTTTAGCTGCTTTATTAATGTTTTTCTATCCTAAATCTAACGCCTTTTGGTCAGGTAATAAATTTATAATTGCTATTTTTGGTTGGTTAACATTAATTCCTACTTGGTTAGCATTTATGGTTTTAAGAACCAACAATTACACACTGGATGAGTTTCAAGGTGCACAGTTATTAATGTACTTGTTTATGCTTGTATGGAGTGCTGATGTAGGAGCCTATTTTGTCGGTAAATCAATGGGTAAAAATAAATTAATGCCCAATGTTAGCCCCGGTAAAACGATTGAAGGATTTTTAGGTGGAGTTGTTTGTGCAGCGATATTAACGGTTGTTGTCGGCTATTCATTACAGTGGTCTACAAATGAGTTTATAACCGCTTTAATTGTTACTTTATTAATAACGACCATCTCAGTGTTAGGTGATCTTACTGAAAGTATGTTTAAGCGACAAGCTGGTGTGAAAGATAGTGGCACTATTTTACCTGGTCATGGTGGTGTTTTGGACAGAATAGATAGTCTAACGGCAACTGCACCTGTTTTTGCCCTGTGTTACCTATTACTTGCTTGATAATAGTATCTATCGCTAGCATTTTTATTAATTAATTGGGGTAGGTACGTGTCTAAGCGTCGACTTTGTATTTTAGGTTCAACTGGCTCTATTGGTAGCAACACACTTGATGTAGTGCGACTGCACCCCGATAGGTTCGAAGTCATTAGTCTATCGGCTCATGCTAGTGTTGATGTTATATTCGAACAATGTATTGAATTTAAACCTCAACAGGTAGCATTAGTATCAGATGAACACGCCTCCTTGCTCTCCCTTAAGCTTAAGGAAGCTAATGTTAGTAATATTACCGTATTGTCAGGTGAAAAAGCCTTAATAGATATTGCTCAATGCGAAAAATCCGATACAGTGATGGCGTCAATTGTAGGTGCCGCTGGCTTATTACCTACACTTGCAGCCGTTAATGCTGGTAAACGTGTGCTGTTAGCAAATAAAGAGGCTTTAGTGACCTCTGGTGCTATTTTTATGAAGGCGGTGAAAGAGTCTGGTGCAGAGCTTTTACCTATCGACAGTGAACACAATGCAATTTTTCAATGTTTACCATCACACCAACAATCCAAAATAGGTGAATGCGAATTAATTGCCAACGGTATCAGTAAAATACTTTTAACAGGATCTGGTGGTCCTTTTAGAACTGCCCCGATTGAATCGCTAGCATCGGTAACCCCAGCACAAGCCTGTAAACATCCTAACTGGGACATGGGTCGTAAAATATCAGTTGATTCAGCAACTATGATGAATAAAGGTCTCGAATTCATAGAAACAAAATGGCTTTTTAATGTTGAAGCAAAAGATATTAAAGTGGTATTGCATCCACAAAGTACTATTCATTCAATGGTGCAATATATAGATGGCTCTGTCATTGCCCAAATGGGTAATCCTGACATGCGTACACCTATTGCACATGCTTTAAGTTTCCCCGAGCGTATTGAATCTGGTGTTGAACCATTAGATTTCTTTAACACCCCCTCATTTGAATTTCAGGATGTTGATTTTACTCGCTATCCTAATTTGAAATTGGCAATTGATGCGTGTAATCACGGTCAAGCGGCTTGTACTGCACTTAACGCAGCTAATGAAATTGCAGTCGCTGCTTTTCTAGACGAAAAAATAAAATTTACCGATATATTTAAAATAAATGAAACTTCTGTGAAAAAATTTGTCTCACAACAGGTAGATAATATTAATGAGATTATTACACTTGATAAAGAAGTTCGCATATTTGCACAAACATTATTAGCTGATTTTTCTGTTAGTGACAGTATTTAATGTTAAAGGGTAATAAATAGCATGATAGATTTTTTATGGAACCTAGCGTCTTTTGTTATAGCTCTAGGCATCTTGGTAACAGTCCATGAATATGGGCATTTCTGGGTAGCTAGAAAAAATGGTGTAAAAGTAGAGCGTTTTTCTATTGGTTTTGGTAGAGCACTTTGGCGTAAAACGGGTGTTGATGGCACTGAATATGTTTTGGCCATGATACCGCTAGGCGGTTATGTCAAAATGCTAGACGAGCGTGTTGACGAAGTACCCTTAGAAGATAAAGATAAGACCTTTAATAGTAAAACGGTTTATCAGCGCATAGCTATTGTGGCTGCAGGACCTTTGGCAAATTTTATTTTCGCTTTATTTGCTTTATATATCATGTTTTTGATTGGTGTTCCAAGCGTGAAACCTATTATTGGTAATATTGTTGAAAACTCTATAGCCAGTAAAGCCGAATTAGGTATTAATACCGAAATAGTAAGTATCAACGGTAATAAAACACGGAGCTGGCAAGAGGTAAATCTTGCCCTGATTGCGGCTATTGGCAATCCAAAAATTGAAATTAAAACTAAAAATAGTGATAGCCTGTATATTTCCACCTCATTATTGGATTCAAGTGATTGGGAGTTCGCACCTGATAAAGTTTCAGCATTAACAAGCTTAGGTATCACTCCTTTTAGGCCAAAGGTGCATAATGTAATCGCGGCAGTCGGGCAGGGTAGTCCAGCAGAATTAGCAGGACTAAAAGTTGATGATGAACTTATTGCGATTAATGGAAAAGATCTAAACACTTGGGTATCTTTTGCAAAGGAAATAAAGCGATATCCATCAAAAGAAGTACTGATTACAATTAAGCGTAGTGGTAATGTTATGTCATTACCTATAACACCAAAAAACATAGATAAAGGGGGAGTGACGGTTGGTTATATCGGTGTTGCTCCTAAATCAGATGCATGGCCAGATTCACTACTCGTTGAATTAACTTATGGGCCGATTGAGGCCATAAAAGAAAGTGCTCAGCGTACATGGAATTTGACAACATTAACTTTTGGTATGATAGGTAAGTTAATAACGGGTGATGTTTCAGTTAAAAATTTAAGTGGTCCTATTGGTATTGCACAAGGTGCAGGTAATAGCGCAGGTCATGGATTTGTTTATTTTCTAGGCTTTTTAGCATTAATTAGCATTAATTTGGGAATAATTAACCTTTTACCACTACCAGTACTTGATGGCGGGCACTTACTCTATTATCTTATAGAGCTTTTTACGGGTAAAGAAGTACCAGAGAAAATACAACAGGCAGGTTTTAAATTTGGCGCATTAGCACTGTTGATGTTAATGGCTATTGGTTTGTTCAATGATTTTAGCCGTGTATTAGGTTAAGTAAATTAACAATTTTAATCGAGTGTTAGTCTAATAAATACGTTTTAGATGTGTCGCTAACAGTTTTTTATAAAAAAGAAGTAACGAAGTTTATAATTTATGAGCATTAGAAATATTACCTTCGCCCTGTTATTAGGTGCATTAGGAACAATAACGCAAAACGCAAAAGCTGCTCAAGAAAGCTTTCAAGTAGAAGATATAGAAGTTAAAGGCCTTCAACGAGTTGCTTTAGGTGCAGCCCTAACTCATATTCCTTTTAATGTTGGTGATAACCTTAATGATTTTCGTATTTCACAATCAATCAAAGCGCTTTATAAATCAGGTCACTTCAATGGAATCAGAGTATATAGAGATGGTAACCGACTAGTTTATCGAGTAAGAGAGCGAGAAACTATCAGTGAAATATTTTTTGATGGTAACAGTGACCTTAAAGATGAACAGTTAACAGAAAGCCTTGATGGTAGTGACATCCGTGTTGGTGAAACACTTGACCGAACAGTCATTGCAAGCATTGAATCGGGCTTAGAAAACTTCTATCACAGTGTAGGTAAATACAACGCTAAAGTTACGGCTAAAATAACACATCTACCTAGAAATCGAGTCAACCTAGAGTTCATTTTTGTTGAAGGCGATTCAGCAGCTATCAAGCAAATAAATATTGTTGGTAATGAGGTTTTCTCGGATGCCGAGCTTTTAAATAAAATAGAACTTACCTATGATTCGCCATGGTGGGATTTTATGGCAGCGGATAGGTATCAAAAACAAACATTACAAGGGGATATGGAAACAATAGAAAGCCATTACCTTAACCGTGGTTATTTACGTTACAAAGTGGATTCCACACAAGTATCAATGACTCCTGATAAAAAATCGGTTTATATTGCATTAAATGTTAGTGAAGGCGAAACTTATCGTGTTAGTCAAATCGATTTTATAGGCGATATGGCTGGCTTTGACTATACCATTCGTAGAATGAATCCATTAAGGGTTAATGAGTTATACAATGGCGCAGAAGTAACTTATACCGAGGAAGTTATTAGTAAGTTCCTCGGGCGTTACGGGTATGCTTATCCCAAAGTCACAACCATTCCTGACGTAGATGATGAAACCAAGACCGTTAAGCTTTCAATTTCAATAGATCCAGGTAAGCGCGTATATGTTAGTCGTATAAACTTTATGGGTAATCATGTTACAGGGGACAATGTTTTACGACGTGAAATGAGGCAAATGGAAGGGGCTTGGTTATCTAATGGCGTAGTGGAGTCATCAAAATCTTGGTTAATGCGTTTGCCATATATGGAAACCGTTGAATTTGAAACCAAACAAATTGAAGGTGAAGATGATTTAGTTGATATCGACTTTACTGTTAAGGAACAACCGTCAGGTTCATTTAGCGCTGGTGTGGGTTACGGCTCACAAACTAAATTGAGTCTAAATGCAGGTGTTCAGCAAAATAACTTTTTAGGAACAGGCAACCAACTCGGTTTAAGCCTTGCTAAAAACTATTACCAAAAAAGTGCAACTATTTCATATACTGATCCCTATTTTACAGTTGATGCTGTGTCATTAGGTGGACAAATATATCTCACAGAATACGATGCTGGAAACGCTAACTTAGTTGAATATAATAATAAAACCTTTGGTCTAGGACTTAATTGGGGCTTTCCTGTTAATGAATACTTACGAGTAAATTTTGGTGTCGGATGGAAGTATAACCAAATAGGGCAATTGCAACCCTACGATCAAATACAACAGTTCTATGATATCTATGCAGATCCCGATGATCCTGATGGTGCATTAACATTTAAAACAGTAGATTTAAATGCAGGTCTATCTCGTAGCACATTAAACCGAGGGACTTTTCCTTCGGCGGGTTCTTCGCAAAGATTGAGTGCGAAAATGACTTCGCCTATGTCAGATTTACAATATTTTAAACTGAACTATGATGCTAAATTTTATTTCCCATTAACACGAAGCCAAAAATGGACTCTGTTAACTCGTATACAGCTAGGTTATGCTAATGGTTATGGTAAAGCTGATGGTAATGACCAACTTTTGCCTTTCTGGGAAAACTTTAGTGCAGGTGGTGCAGATTCACTTCGTGGCTTTGAAAATAATACCATTGGACCGAGAGCAATATACCGTTATCCTCAAAGACTCCCTGATGGCTCATGTTGTTTAGGACCTGATAATGACTCTATTGGTGTATCAAATAGTTCTGTTGGTGGTAATTCAATGGCATTGGCAGGTATAGAATTAATAGTACCAACTCCATTTGTCGATGAAAGTTTTTCAAATAGTGTTCGTACCAGTTTTTTTTGGGATGCGGGTAATGTGTGGGATACAGAATTTAATTTAGAGAGTTACAATACACTAGGCTCATCGGAATCTAGTCGATTAAAAGACTATTCAGACCCGACACGTTTTCGTAGTTCTGCAGGGTTATCTATTCAGTGGTTGTCTCCAATGGGACCTATGATATTCAGTTTTGCTAAATCAATTAGAGAAGAGGAAGGCGACGATCATGAACAGTTTAGCTTTAATATTGGGCAAACGTTTTAAATCGCGCATATTTATGCGTAACTTAATTAATCTTGTTATATTGGCTACCTAAATATTTAGGGTGTTAATAACAAGCAATAAATAATAAACAAAAATATAAATAAAGGGGAACGACGTTGAAAAAAGTTATCAAAACTATGGTTATGGGCGTAGCAGCTACAGGTATTTTATTAGCAAGCTCAGCTATGGCAGCAGATCAAAAAATTGCAGTAGTAAATTTTCAAGAAGTAATGCAAAAATTACCACAAACAGCAGCATTAATGCAGAGCTTAGAGCTTGAATTTAAAGATGACAAAGTAATTATCACGCAACTTGAAAAAGACATTAAATATTATCAAGAAAAGTTACAACGTGATGGCTCATTAATGAGTGAAAAAGAAAAAACAGAATTAGATGTAAAAGTTAAATCTTTATATCAAGAATACCAAGTAAAAGGTAAAGCATTACAAGAGAAAGCGGCACAACGTCAAAACGAAGAAACTAATAAAATTATCGCCTTAGTACGTCAAGCGGTAGATAAGCTTTCTCTTAAAGAAGATTATGACTTAGTACTTTCTCAACAAGGTGTTGTATATTCTAAACCAGATAGCAATATCACTGAACTTGTTATTGAGAGTGTTAGTAAGCTTAAGTAAGCATACAAATATCTAAGACTTGTCTTAAAAAACAGATGTAAGAGGCTATAACATGACATTTACCTTAGCAGAAATAGCTAAAAAACTAGATGCCAAACTGATCATACCATCTGATATTGATGCTTCAGTGGCTAAACAAACGCCTATAAATAGTTTAGCTACTTTGTCTAACGCATCGGTAGGGCAAGTAGCTTTTCTCGCGAATAGTAAATATCAGCAACAACTTACCTCTACACAAGCGAGTGCAGTGATAGTATCGCCTGATATGACAGAACTTTGTCCTGTTACTGCTCTTGTTATGGATAATCCCTATATGGGATATGCCATATTAGCTAATTTATTGGATAGTACACCGAAAGTTGCGTGTGGTATCCATAAAAGCGCAGTTATAGCTGAAGATGTAACTATAGGTGAAAATGTAAGTGTTGGAGCTAATACAGTTATAGAGTCAGGGGTTAAATTAGCTGATGATGTTAGTATTGGGGCCGGTTGTTTTATCGGTCATGGAGTGCATATTGGTGAAGCTACTACACTTTGGGCAAATATCACTATCTATCATAGAGTTGAAATTGGTCATCACTGT
>Ga0308012_10000646_pt1 | contig 20332 bp, 14 predicted proteins | sample Neamet179_FD_203133 | JGI IMG/M metagenome (GOLD analysis project Ga0308012, IMG submission 203133) | Marine microbial communities from water near the shore, Antarctic Ocean - #179 | ecosystem: Environmental > Aquatic > Marine > Unclassified | place: Southern Ocean | collected 2014-07-25 | reverse complement strand
TAGCAATGCACTCTTATTTTATTAAATATCCACACAAAGATGAAGCATGCTTCAGTCAAAATTAGTCCTATGCACTTGGCAAATCTATGGAAACGTGGCTGAACTAAGGCTCAGAAAATTACATGACTCGACCATTAAGGAGGCAGGACATGCATTCAAAAGCCATTATTGTTGGTTGTGGCATAGGGGGTTTGAGTGCTGCAATTTGTTTGCGTTTGATTGGCTGGCGGGTTCGCGTTTTAGAGCAAGCCACTGAAATCACAGAGGTTGGTGCTGGCGTGCAAATCAGCCCTAACGGAGTTAAAGTTCTTGAACAAATAGGCGTAATGCCCTTTTTAGACACCGTCCTTTTTGAGCCCGACACCATTGAAATTAGAATGGGCATATCAGGTAAAAAAATATTAGACATTCCTATGAAAGGATTAGCGTTAGATCGCTGGGGAGCACAGTATATCCAAATCCACCGAGCGGATTTAATTTCAGCCTTAACCGCGAGATTGTCTCAACTGCAACCAAATGCGATTCAGACAGGCGCAAAAGTGGTGTCATACAAACATATCCCGCGTGGAGCAGAAGTGACGAAGGCCGATAGCACCAAGGAGCGTGCCAACCTAGTAATTGGCGCCGATGGTATCCACTCTGTAATCCGCGACCAAATGCTAGGCCCAGATATGGCAAGGTTTACTGGAAATGTGGCGTGGAGGGCCTTGGTTCCTTTAGCGCTTCTCGGCGATATAGCCCCACCACCAACCGGCTGCATCTGGGCTGGCCGCAAAAGGCATGCGGTTACCACCCGCGTTCGAGCCGGGAGTATTGTTAACTTTGTAGGTATTGTTGAACAATCGGACTGGCAAAAAGAAGGATGGAAAGTCGAAGGTCTCAAGCAGGACGCCTTGACAGATTTTGCAGGCTGGGACCAACGGGTCTTAAACGTTATCAAACAAGCCAAAACATTACATAAATGGGCATTGTTTGACAGAAAACCACTACCATATTGGCATCAAAAACATGTTGTATTGCTAGGTGATGCCGCACATCCGATGTTACCGTCAATGGCCCAAGGAGCTGTACAGTCCATTGAGGATGCGTACACGCTGGCCCAGTGCCTTGAAGAGGCTGAGGTTGATACCATTCCAAATTCCAGCGCTAACTACTTTGCTAAACGGATCAAACGAGTCACACGGGTTCAGCATGTCTCAGCCCAGAATTTACGTCTATTTCATAAATCCTCATTACCTGCCCAAATTTTATCTTATATGCCAATGTGGCTTGTTGGAAAGTTAGCACCAGGCTTAGTTCAAAAACAAAATGATTGGCTCTATGGCAAAGTGTTCGAACCGCTCAAAAAATCAAAACATCTTTAGTCCATAGCCCGCACTTTTGAATATTAGACAACCATTTCCATTGAACCGTGATCTTTTAGGTTTTAAAATCTCGTTTAAACTTCCATGCAGCGCCCAAGTGATCTATCAGCCAGAAAATATCGTATAAGTACTAAATATTAAAAAACACAAATTGTGACGTTTGCACCAGATCTAACGACGAAATTCACTGTTTGGACAATTAAAAGTTAAGACCAAACGACAGAACAACACTTAAATTCAAATGCACGAGGGTAAATTGAAAAATATTTGGGGATATATTGGCGTAGGACTTCGTGAACTGTTTTGGATAGTTAGTGCAGGCGCCGTAATTTTTGGTGGGATCGCAGGGTTTAAGTATCTAGGAGAAAATCGTGAGGTAGTTAAGGTAGAACCCGTCTCAAGGCCTATCACTTTAGTTAAGACTATAGACCTAAACCCTATCAACGCTCCATTGCCAATCCGCGGTGAAGGATTTGTTCAACCTTTTCGTATTGCAAGTTTAGCCAGCCAAGTCGGAGGCCAAGTTGTAAAATTACACCCAGCTATTACCGAGCGTGGTATTTTCAAGATAGGCGACGTTCTAGTACGGCTCGACGATAGCGCAGAGCGAGCGAGCCTCACCCAGACAATCGCAAATATAGAGGCTACTCAGGCGCGCCTAGATCTTAATGCACTCTTACTAAAAAGGACAGAATCTTTGAGGGCCAGTGGCACAACAAGCCAAGCCACACTTGACCAAGTAAGAAGCCAAAAATCTGAGCTGGCGGCAAACCTTAACAGCCTCCAAGCGGCTAAAAAATCAGCAGAGGTCGCATTAAATAGGAAGGTAGTCAAAGCTCCTTTTAATGGCTCGGTGCTATCTAAGTCAGTGGAAATCGGAACAGTCGTGAACGGCGGTCAATCAATTGCAGAAATTTTCACCCAAAGTCGAATGGAGATTAACGTACCAGTGCGTGAAGCCGATGCAGCACTGATCCCAGGCCTCTTTTCAGGCGCGGCTCCAGTCGCCACAGTAAGTATCGAGTTTGCAGGAAAAACGTTTTTATGGGCTGCAAATGTGTCCCGAGTAGCGCCAAACTTGGACGTTCGCACTAGAACGCTAGCAGTCACCGTTGAATTGAACGATATCGCTGCTATTGGGACACAGCAGAACGAAACTCTGGCCTCAGGGGCACCGCCAGCGATGATTAACTCTTTTGCCAAAGTTGTGATCCAAGGCATACATCCAGACGACACTTTCCCTATACCATCGACCGCCCTGCACGCTGGTAAGTATTTATGGCTATTTGCCCCGTCCGACACGAACGGTGGAGTTTTAAGAGTCTTGGAGGCCGAACTGATCCATGTGGATGGTGAAACCTCATATGTAAAAATCAAAAATCTGCCAAAAAAATTACGCTTGATCACTACAGCACTTTCAACCGCTCAGGACGGTATGCGACTGCGGGACGTGCGAGATGATTTGATAGATATACCAACACCGTTGGAGCAAGTCGCAGATGAATAGTATTATTAAATGGATGGCAGAACATCCAGTTGCAGCCAATTTGATCACCATGTTTGTAGTAGCCTTAGGCGCTCTTAGCGCCATTCAAATGCCGCAGAAAACTTTTCCTGACTTCACATTGGACGCTGTCAGCGTGTCTGTCAGCTATCCTGGAGCCTCCCCAATTGAAATTCAGGCTAGCATAGTAAGGCCTATCGAAGATCAGCTGTCTGGAATAGACGGAATTGACAGTATTACAGCAACAATTAGCGAAGGCAGAGGCGGTGTGTCTGTGTCTTTTCTGCGCGGGGAAGATATCAAAGCAAAACTCGATGAGATCAAGACCGAAATTGATCGAATTAGAGTGTTTCCAGTCGATGCAGATGAGCCTTCAGTCTTGCAGGCCAACAACAATTCGCGGGTCCTCGAAATAGCATTGCATGGCGATGCCACAGAAGCCGTTTTAAAAGAAGCGGCGGAACGTCTTAAGGATGAACTGACTGCATTAGATTCTATCTCCTATGTGGAGATAGGAAGCACTCGCGATTATGAAGTGTCAATTGAGGTATCGCGCGATACTTTACGCGCTTATGGCATTACTATAGCTGAGGTGGCGCAGGTGATTGGCCAAAGTTCACTTGAATTACCAGGTGGGTCTATCGAAACCGATACAGTTGCCATTCCAATCAGAACTACGGGTAGAAACTATACCCAAAGTGACTTTGAAAATATTGTCATTCGCACAAATGCGGATGGCGGTCGAGTATATCTCCGCGATATTGCCAATGTAGTTGATGGCTTTGAAGATACTGACCTTTCAGCAAAATTTAATGGTGAAACAGCGGTATCAATCAATGTCTTCCGTGTCGGTGACGAACAAGTTTTAGCGATTGTTAGCGAAGCAATAAACTATCTTAACTCCGAATTCCGTCCTAGTTTGGAAGATGGTATAGACACTACCATTTGGCAAAATGAAGCCACAAATCTACAAGACAGAATTGACCTTTTGATGAAGAACGCCGCAATTGGCCTGTTTTTAGTAGTGCTATGTTTAGCATTATTTTTAGATATTAGGTTGGCCTTTTGGTCGGCTATCGGCATTGGAGTATCCTTTACAGCCACTTTTGCGATCATGGGTGCACTTGGAATGTCGATCAATATGATTTCACTGTTTGGCTTTATTTTAGCAATTGGGATCGTAGTTGATAATGCAATTGTGGTTAGTGAAAATATCTACACTAATGGTAAAAAAGGCATGACGACCATGCAAGCCGCAGTAAAAGGTACACAGCGAATTGCAATTCCGGTGGTTTTCTCAGCACTCACAACCATTGTTGCTTTCTGGCCACTTACACAGTTGCCGGGAACTTTAGGGAAGTTCCTAACAGATATTCCAGTTGTAGTTATGATTGTTTTGAGCCTGTCCTTATTACAGGCACTTATAATATTGCCACGAAACTTATCGAGCTTGGACGTCTCACCAAGCTACCGCCCCAATCTAGTTTTCAGAATACTTAATATAATACGGGCAATTGTTGATAAGGTATTGCAGTGGTTTATTCATGTACCACTCGATGCCGTTTTGCGTTTTACCACAAAAGGCTTTGCTATCGTGATCCCAATAGCTTGTTCTATTGCACTAATGATCGTGACAGTTGGTCTATTATCTTTCGGCTACGTAAAATTTAATTTCTTTCCATCCATTGATGGTTACTTTGTAAGAGCCAGCATTCAGATGAATGATGGCACCACCTTCGAGATGACACAGAAGGTTGCAGAGGAAGTTAGGGATGCAGCTCGTCGTGCTGGGGCCAATATCCAAAGCAAGCTGCCGCAATCCGCACCTGCAGTAATCGTGGGTGTTAACATGATTGTTGGCCAAGGTATTGCTGGGGGTGGCCCAGAAGGAGGGGACGCCGCCGGTGGAGCCACTATCGCCAATGTAGTAGTACAGATCACAGACCCTACATTGCGCGATTGGAAAACTACCGAATTTGAAGCCGCCTGGCGCACAGCAATTGGCCCTGTAGCTTCAGTCAAATCTCTCACGGTTACTGCAGAACTTATTGGTGCAGGCGATGCGGTAGCGATTGAACTTTCATTACCAGATGGGCAAGATATAACTCCAGTAGTAGACGACTTGAGAGAAGCTTTGCGTAAGATCCCTGGCTTATTTTCTATTAGAGATGACAATTCAGCAGGACGCTTAGAATACCGTTTGGCACTGCGCGAAGAAGCCCGCCTATACGGCGTGACACTATCTGATTTAGCCAACCAAACGCGCGCTGGTTTCTTTGGTTTAGAGGCAACTAGCGTGCAGCGTGGTGCAGACAATGTGGCTGTAATGGTGCGATACCCTAAGAGTGAACGTAACAGCCTGTCAGACTTGATGTCCACGTGGATTACCACACCCAGCGGCGATCAAATTCCCCTTAACACAGTTGCCAAGATCGAAGAGGGGCAATCACCCTCCCAAATCTTACGCCGAAATGGCCGGCAGGTCACAACACTAACCGCAGAACTAGACATTGCAGTAGCCACAAGCTCCGAGGTGAATGAAGTGATTGAGGCGGATATACTACCAGTCTTAATTACAAAATACAGTAATCTAATCGTCAAAGCCGGTGGCGAGCAGCGCCAACAATCCGATGCACAATCAGCCCTCAGCCAAGCCTTGGGTATCGCATTGTTTGTAATTTTTGCTCTTTTGGCCTTAGCATTTCGATCTTACGTACAGCCTATTGTAGTAATGTCTGCCATCCCCTTAGGTTTGATTGGGGCAGTAACTGGCCATTACATAATGGGCATACCACTAACAATCTTATCTATTTTTGGGATAATAGGGCTGTCTGGCGTCGTAATCAACAATTCACTGGTGATGGTCGATGTGTTTAATGAGCATATTAAGGGCGGTATGGCCGTGCGTGAAGCAGTAATTTTGGGCACAAAACAAAGATTTCGTCCTATCTTATTAACGTCATTAACTACGTTTCTCGGGGTGTATCCGCTAATAATGGAGACCTCGTTACAAGCACAATTTTTGATCCCCTTAGCAGTCTCTATTGGTTATGGAGTGTTGTTTGGGACCGTGATAATTGTCCTAACCGTGCCTGCCATATTCATGGCTCAATATTATGTAAGTCTTGGGTTACATAATATTTATAAAACTGTTTTCGTAAAGTCAGAGCCTTTAGATCTAAGCGTAAACGGCAAAAATAGAATCTAGGTCAACGAAGATTATACATAGTATCACAGCCAATTTTCACCGGCTGTGATACTATGGAGTTATGTAGGCAAAGCACCCGTAATCACATAGCGTAAAGCCGCAGCCACCTGTTGCGGTGTTTCAGCAACTACAAGTGCAGCTGCATCCACTTCCTTCAACGCGTGTTGATGTTCGGCGCCATGAATTACGATCAAAGGCTTACCCAAAGCCGCCGCATAGCCTGCATCAAAAGCGGCATTCCATTGCTTGTATTTCTCACCAAAACGCACAATAATCACATCCGCCTGCTCAAGCCCATTACGGGTACGAATGGCATTTAATTGAGCTCCTTTGCGGTCATGCCAAAATTTTTCAGCTTCTACACCCAAGATCACAACACCACAATCATCGCTGGCCGCATGATTTGTAATTGGACCATCAAATACCAGGTTAAGATCCCCACAAGCTACGATGATTTCATCGCGCCAGTCGCTATGGATTTCGCCAGACAAATAAACACGCATAATTTTTTCCATTTATAATTAAAGATTCGGTAACTACGCTAAAATTAGGGAACGGTAAGCTAAATTATAAACTCAGAAGATCACACCCTGATTAAAACACCCAGATCGGCTACGTTGGTACCTGTGCCACCGGTGATCAGCAAGGCTTTGGCGGCCGCGAGCGCGTGATAGGCATCATTGTTAGCTAGTAATTGTTCAGGCTCAACTCCTGAGGCACGCATCGCTGAGATGCTAGCCTCACATACGACCCCTCCAGCTGCATTCGTAGGGCCATCACGACCATCAGTTCCAGCCTGTAAATACAGCCAAGGCCCCTGCCACTCCTGTTGCTCTGCCAAAAGTGCCACTCGCAGCGCTAATTCTTGATTGCGTCCCCCAAGACCGCTGCCTTTAAGTTTGACCGTGGTCTCACCCCCAAAAAGGTGTACCCCTGAACCCGCTTCAGCCACTCGCTGTGCAGCTTCAGCAACATCCCCCACCAGAGGCGCCTCGTGCACCTGCGCATTTGGAAGATGTTTAGCCATCGCTTCTAAACTTATACTATTGGAGCCAATCAGGATATTTTGAGCATCTGTTAACTCAATTGTATCGTTGGGTTGTTCTAAGACGAGTTTTACTGACAAAGGAATTTGATCCCAAAGCCCTAACTCTTCAAGTCCAACTCGCGCCTGCAACCGCGTACCTATTGGCGAAACAGTTGGTCCACTAGCTACAGCTCGCAAATCGTCACCTATCACATCTGACAAGATCAATGCGGTTACCAGGTGTGGATCCACATAGCGCAGCATGCCTCCTCCCTTAAGCGTAGACAACTGTTGGCGAATAAGGTTCACAACGCGGATATCTGCTCCACTAGCCAACAACAACGTGTTGATATCCTTCTTATCCTGCAATGAAATACCTACGACAGGTGCTGGTAAAAGTGCCGAGCCACCACCAGAAATTAGACACAAAACGGGCCGACCAGCTGCAGAAGCTCTTTGCAAAGCAGCAATTACTTCCTTGCTGGCTTGTATACCTATTTGGTCTGGTATTGGGTGGCCGGACACAAAAACTTGTGTTTTACTCAGGTTGGTGGCATTTTCACGGTTTGTAACCACCACCATCTCTGGCAACGCTCCTAATATAGATTGAGCCATGCGCGCCATGCTGACCGCAGCCTTGCCTACCGCAATCAAGGTTGGCGCTTGATCAAATTCAGGTAAAAATCTTCGCACCGCCCTGGCAGGGTCGGCGGCCATAACACCAGATAAAAATGCCTCTAATGCTTTTTTATAATAAGGGTGATTCATGCTAAACCTTTTTACCTGCCACCAAATTATCTAATAAAATAGAATATAAATATATTCTCTCGAGTCCGCGCTTCATTAGGTTATAATAGTTACTATAAGTTAAAATAGAAATGTAGCAGTCCACAAAATCGTGAAAGCTGCCACTCGCCCCATCACGTTAGGAACTACTATGAACACATTTGATGAAGATCTTTTTCTAGTTGGGTTGGACCAACGAAAAGCAACTCTTGGTGCAGACTATGTCAGTAGAAATCTAGCCGGAGCAGACGACTTCACTCGCCCATTTCAAGAAGCCATGACCGCTTGGTGCTGGGGCTTTGGCTGGGGCGATGATGTGATAGATGCTAAAACTAGGTCCATGATGAACTTATCGATGATTGGCGCCTTGGGTAAAATGCATGAATGGGAATTGCACTGCAAAGGCGCTGTCAACAACGGTGTTACAGTAGAAGAAATTCGAGCGATAATTCACGTGATTGGGATCTATTGTGGAGTCCCACAGTCCGTCGAATGTTTCAGATCCGCCCGCAAGGTTCTTACAGAGGCAGGTTTGCTAGAGTCCTCATCTATCTAGGAGATTCCATGGGGAAAGACTTGTAAAATAGTTTCAAATTCCGTCAAGTGACACAAAGTTTTTAACTGAGGTTTTTCATGATTGCGCAATCCTATCCACATCTATTTCAACCGCTTGACTTAGGATTTACTAAACTCAAAAACCGTGTTGTCATGGGGTCAATGCATCTTGGATTGGAAGAAGCAGAGAATGGTTTTAAACGCATGGCCGCGTTTTATGCCGAGCGCGCAGCAGGTGGAGTAGCTTTAATTGTCACCGGTGGGATTGGACCCAATTCGGAGGGTGGCGTTGGCGTAGGTGCAGCAGTTATGACCACACCAGAAGATGCCAATGAGCATCGTATCGTGACAGATGCGGTGCACGCCGCAGGTGGTAAGATTGCCATGCAGATACTGCACACTGGGCGTTATGCCTATAATCCTAATGCCGTAGCCCCTTCCCCGATTCAGGCCCCTATCAACTTATTCAGACCTAAAGAGCTGGACGAACAGGGTATTCATAAGCAAATTTCTGATTTTGTACGGGCCGCCATACTAGCGCAATCCGCCGGTTATGATGGTGTCGAAATTATGGGGTCTGAAGGGTATTTATTAAATCAATTCATTGCTCTGCGAACAAATCACCGCGACGATGCATGGGGCGGGAGTTATGAAAATCGTATCCGACTAGCTGTCGAGATCGTACGCAAAGTACGCGAAGCAGTGGGAATTGATTTCATTATTATCTACCGGCTCTCAATGATTGACCTTGTTGATGGTGGATCTACCATCGAAGAAGTCATTCAACTTGGTAAAGAGATTGCAGCTGCGGGCGCCAGCATATTCAACACTGGCATTGGCTGGCATGAGGCGCGAATCCCAACAATAGCCACCTCAGTGCCGCGCGCTGCCTACACGTGGGTTACAGCACGGGTAAAAAAAGAAATGCCAATCCCAGTGATTACATCGAACAGGATCAATACCCCGGATGTCGCCGAAGAGGTGATCGCGCGCGGTGATGCAGATATGATTTCTATGGCACGTCCTTTCCTCGCAGACGCCAACTTTGTAGCAAAGGCTGCAGCGGGTAAAGGTGATGAAATCAACACCTGTATTGGCTGCAATCAGGCCTGCTTAGACGCGATTTTCAACGGCAAGATCACCTCTTGCTTAGTCAATCCTTTTGCATGCAATGAAACAGAAATGCACTTACACTTAGCAACCTATATAAAAGCAATTGCTGTGGTGGGAGCAGGTCCGGCAGGGCTTGCAGCCGCTACAACCGCCGCTCGCCGAGGCCATAACGTTACTTTGTTTGATGCAGCTACTCAAATTGGCGGACAGTTTAATATTGCAAAGAAAATCCCTGGTAAAGAAGAGTTTAACGAAACCATCCGTTATTTTGAAAAAGAGATTGAACTAAGCGGCGTGATGCTCAAACTTGGCCAAAGAGTGAAGACTGAAGATTTATTAGGGTTTGATGAGGTGATTTTAGCGACTGGGGTCACCCCACGCCGTCCCGAAATCCCAGGCATAGATCATCCAAAGGTTTTGGGTTATCTTGAGGTTGTACGCGGAGCACCCGTTGGCAAAGCTGTAGCGGTAATTGGAGCTGGGGGAATTGGTTTTGATATCAGCGAGTTTTTAATCCACAGCGGCCCCTCAGCCAGTCAAGACATCCCAACATTCATGAAGGAGTGGGGAATTGATATGACCTTCACTGCACGCGGTGGGGTAGAGGGCGTAGTAGCGGAATTTTCCCCACCAGCCCGAGAGGTATTTCTACTGCAACGTAAATCAAAGAAAGTAGGTGGAGGTTTAGGTAAAACTACAGGCTGGATTCATCGCGCTAACCTGGCTAAACGCGGCGTAAAGATGATAGCGGGCGTCTCTTATGACAAAATTGATGACGCAGGACTACATATTACTGTTGCGGGAGAGGCTCGGATCTTGCCTGTGGACAATATAATCATTTGCGCAGGGCAAGACTCAGAGCGATGCTTGGCAGAGAACCTGCCAAGCGCTCATTTAATTGGTGGCGCCGATGTGGCGGCCGAATTAGACGCGCGCCGTGCTATCGATCAAGGTACCCGCTTGGCCTTAGAAATTTAATTCTGGCTGGAAGCACGTAGGCCCTCAATAGTAAGGCTGGGGGTGATAGCTTCCGCTGCCACATTAAGATCGAGTACAGCCCCAGTCGGGCTAGCCAACGCCCTGATGAAAGCCGCGGCAAATTCTGCAGTGGTCTCGATACGCTCCGCATAACAGCCGTAGGCTTCAGCCAAAGCCGAAAAATCCGGATTTACAATGTCTGTCCCGCTGACCCTGACCGGGTAATGCTTCTCCTGGTGCATCCTAATAGTGCCATAGGTGCCGTTGTTAACGATTAAAACAACAGGCCGCGCATCTGATTGCAGCGCGGTACCCAACTCTTGGCAATTCATCTGAAAATCGCCATCACCAGCAAAACAGACCACGCATCTGTTTGGATATTCAAGCTTGGCGGCAATAGCAGCCGGTAGACCATAGCCCATGGCGCCCGACTGCGGTGCCAGTAAACGCTGATCAGCTGAAAATTGTATGAATTTGTTAGGCCAAATTGCAAAGTTTCCAGCGCCATTAGTAACAATCGCGTCACGCGGCAACAACTCTTGCACTATTGCAGTCACTTTTCCCATATCGACCGGGCTGGGTTGCGGCTTAGCAATTTGGGAAGCAATGAAACCGTCTCGCGCAACAGTTACCCAAGTAGAATCTACCTGCATATTAGTACAAGAAAGCATTTCCAACAGACTTTGCAGTACAGCACTTGGGCTGCATATCATCGCTAAGTCTGGAGACACATATTTATGGAACTCATCACCAGAACGGTGAGTCTGGCCAATCCATTGCCCTGAGCGCTCAGTCCCAAATAGGGTAAATGCGTCAGTAGTCATCTCACCGAACCTAAGGTTCACTGCCAAGATCACATCTGCCTCACGCAGGATCCGTTTTGTGTTTGCAGTCATACCAACACCAGCTTCCCCTACGAATAGGGGATCAGTGTTGTCGAACAAATCGTGATAGCGAAAGGCCGTTACAACAGGGATATTTAGTTCATTCGCACAGTTTTTCAGCACATTTCGATCTAGATCAGTCCAACCACCCCCACCCACAATTATCACAGGCCGTTGAGCACCTTCTATTTTTTCAGACAGCTGCAAGATATCTGCAGGCATCGCACCCCCCAGAGGGGCGCTAATCTTTTCCTGGGAGATATCAATATTAGAGATTTGGGTCAAAATATCCTCAGGCAGCGCAACCACAACAGGACCAGGTCGGCCAGAAATTGCCATAGACCAAGCCCTACGAATAATCTCACCGGTGCGGGACACATCAGTAATTTCAGTAGAGTATTTTGCGATTGGTCCAAAAACCTGCCGGTAGTCGAGCTCTTGGAAAGCTTCGCGTCCTTGATGCTCCAAACCCACCTGCCCAACAAAAAGGATCATAGGTGTTGATGCCTGCATGGCAGTATGGACCCCAATGCTGGCATTGGTAGCACCTGGGCCACGTGTAACAAAACACAGGCCAACTTCGCCAGTAAGTTTAGCCCAGGCTTCCGCCATGAAAGCGGCGCCACCTTCATTACGGCAACCAGTAAATGTGAAGCCAGATGCATCGTAAAAGGCATCTAATACTGCCAAAAAGCTTTCGCCTGGGACGCCAAAGCCACGGCGCGCGCCAAGTGCTATTAAGGTATTAACAACGGCTTGACCGCCAGACATATTCACCATTAGGAACCTACTATTGTAATTATAACTAGTCTTAGGCACTTTAGATACTTACGGCTAGTCTGTTGCCAAATCAACAGACAAAACTTTTAGAAATGGGAGTTGGAATGGAAGCAGACTTTGTAATTATTGGATCAGGTTCAGCGGGTTCAGCAATGGCGTACCGCCTTTCTGAAGATGGTAAGTATTCTGTTTTGGTGCTTGAATACGGCGGTACCGATGCAGGGCCATTGATCCAAATGCCAGGTGCTCTATCTTACCCAATGAATATGTCACGATATGATTGGGGCTATTTCTCCCAGCCTGAACCTCACCTGGGAGGCCGTAGATTAGCTTGTCCACGTGGGAAAGTAATCGGTGGGTCCTCCTCAATCAATGGCATGGTCTACGTGCGAGGCCATGCGGGTGATTATGATCATTGGGCGGAAAGCGGCGCAGATGGCTGGTCTTATGCTGATGTACTCCCCTATTTTCTGAGAATGGAAAACTGGCATGATGGCGGTCAAGGTGGGGACCCTGATTGGCGGGGTAACGATGGGCCACTACACATCACAAGAGGAAAACGCGATATTCCACTACACCAAGCCTTTGTCGAAGCTGGTAGTCAAGCCGGGTTCGAAGTAACCAAAGATTACAACGGAGAGCAACAAGAGGGCTTTTCGCCAATGGAGCAGACAGTGTGGAAAGGCCAACGTTGGTCGGCGGCGAATGCCTATCTCAAACCAGCCCTAAAACGGCCCAACCTAAATATAAAAAAATGCCTAGCGCGACGCATTGTCATAGAAAATGGCCGCGCAGTCGGGGTAGAGATACAGCAAGGCAAGACTATCTCTACGGTGCGGGCCCACCGTGAGGTAATTTTAGCCGCTTCTGCTATCAACTCGCCAAAACTACTAATGCTATCAGGTATTGGACCGGCCAAGCACTTAGCCGAAATGGGCATAGAGGTGATAGCAGACAGGCCCGGCGTTGGGCAGAATCTACAGGACCATTTGGAACTTTATATCCAACAGGCCTGCCTTCAGCCTATTACTCTATTCAAATATTGGAACCTTTTTGGCAAAATGCGCGTAGGACTGGAATGGTTGCTCAATAAATCTGGACCCGGGTCGTCAAATGCATTCGAATCCTGTGCGTTTTTGCGTTCAAAACCAGGAGTGAAATATCCTGATATACAATATCACTTTTTACCAATTGCTGTACGCTACGACGGACAAGCAGCAGCGGAGGGGCATGGATTTCAAGCACATGTAGGACCAATGCGCTCCTCCTCACGTGGATCTGTGACTTTACGCTCCACCGACCCTGCAGAGGATCCTAAGATCCTGTTCAACTATATGTCAGACCCGCAAGACTGGTCTGATTTTCGCCATTGCATCCGTCTTACGCGGTCAATCTTTGGACAAGCCGCATTTGATCCTTTCCGGGGTAAAGAAATTCAGCCCGGTGCAGATGTGCAAAGTGATGCAGAACTGGACGCGTTCATTAGTGAACATGTCGAAAGTGCTTATCACCCCTGCGGAACGTGCAAGATTGGTCGTGCCGATGACCTAATGGCCGTAGTTGATCCTGAATGTCGAGTGATAGGTGTAGATGGTCTGCGGGTAGTCGATAGTTCGATCTTTCCAAGCATACCCAATGGCAACCTCAATGGACCCTCAATCATGGTTGGGGAGAAAGGTGCCGATCTCGTTTTAGGGCGCGCGCGCCTACCAAAAGACAACCGCGCACCTTGGATCAACCCACGCTGGGAAATATCCGATAGGTAATTTCAGAGAGATGGTCAACGCGTGGCCAAATCTTACCAAAGCGGGGCGAAGTATGCTTTATGAAACGATTTTGCCCACGGTAGAGGCACGCAATTCGGCTTCGGTAATGCCATCAGCGGTTTCAACAATCGCCAAACCACCCTCAACTACATCTAAAACGCCAAGGTTGGTGATAATACGATCTACAACCCCGGCCCCAGTCAATGGCAAGCTACAGGTTGATAGAATTTTGCTTTCGCCCTTTTTATTAGTGTGATCCATAACCACCACAACGCGGCGCACACCAGCCACCAAATCCATCGCCCCGCCCATGCCTTTGACGAGTTTTCCAGGGATCATCCAATTGGCTAGATCACCATTCTCAGATACTTCCATAGCACCCAAAATTGCCATTGCAATCTTTCCACCACGGATCATACCAAAAGAGGTAGCACTGTCGAAATAAGAGGTTTGTGGCAGTTCAGTAATGGTTTGCTTGCCCGCATTGATCAAGTCTGCATCCACTTCTTCCTCGGTTGGGAAGGGTCCCATACCCAGCATACCATTTTCCGATTGCAGCGTCACTTCGACACCTGCGGGGATGTAATTGGAGACCAAAGTTGGAATTCCAATACCAAGGTTCACATAGGTGCCATCTTCCAATTCAAGAGCAGCACGCGCCGCCATTTGATTGCGATCCCAGCCTTTTGTATCTGTGGCCATTATAATGCCCTCACTGTACGTTGCTCAATACGTTTTTCATGGGTGCCTTGAATCAGACGATGCACGTAAATACCAGGCAAATGGATGAGATCCGGGTCAAGGCTGCCAGTTGGGACGATTTCCTCGACCTCCGCCACACAAATTTTGCCACACATTGCAGCCGGAGGATTAAAATTACGAGCAGTTTTGCGAAACACCAAATTGCCCGTTTCATCAGCCTTCCAAGCTTTTACAATAGACACGTCCGCAAACAAACCCGTTTCGAGAATATAAGTCTCGCCGTTAAAATCTTTGTGCTCTTTGCCCTCAGCTATAACAGTCCCCACACCTGTTTTAGTGTAAAATCCTGGAATGCCACAGCCCGCGGCACGCATGCGCTCAGCTAATGTACCTTGCGGATTGAACTCAAGTTCTAATTCACCAGACAGGTATTGCTGCATAAAGGTATCATTTTCACCCACATATGAGGCTATCATTTTCTTAACCTGGCGGGTCTGTAGCAAAATCCCAATACCAAAATCATCCACCCCCGCATTGTTAGAGGCAAAGGTGAGGTTTTGAGTTCCAGCAACACGGATAGCTTGCAGCAGGTTTTCAGGCAAACCACAAAGGCCAAAGCCACCCGCTGCTACAAACATCCCATCAAACAATAAACCGTCTAAGGCTTCGCTGGCTGATCCATATATCTTTTTCATAAGTGAGCTATCCCATAAGTCTTCTCAGAGTTCAAAAAACACTGATGGCAGACTGGGTCAAGCCTAGGTTCAGTTTTATGATCAATCTTGCAACTAAAAAACAAGAGTTGGGCACAAGGCCCTAAATTTGAACCCGCAGGCATTTCTTACAAAAACGGAATGTTTACCAAAGAGGCTTGGACATGCCGCCCATCTGCGCGCCGCAGCGTTACAATGTCTCCAATTGTACAACTGCGGGAGATGAGCGCATATCCAATATTCTTTTTAAGCCGGGGCGACCAAACGCAATTTGTCATGTCACCAACTTTTTTACCGTTCATCAAAATATCTTCCCAAGAAAACGCCAACGCGTCTGGACTTTCACCATCCAAAACTAAACCAAGTTGGTGCCGCTTTGGGCCTTCAGCATGAATGCGACGCAGAGCTTGGATACCAATCACCTCATCTGATACACCAAGATCAACATAGCCCCCCAACCGTATTTCAAAAGGATTTGTATTCTCATCAGTATCAGACCCACAGCTAACTAGCCCACTCTCAGTTCGTTCTGGCGACGTGGGGCCGCCGTTACCAATCCCATATGGTTGGCCCGCTTCTTTAACTATGTTCCAAAGCTCCTCGCCACGGCTACCGTCACGAAGGTAAATCTCAAACCCACTCTGTTTCGACCAACCAGAGCGTTGCACGGCCACAGGTATACCGTTCAGTTCAGTTTCAGAAAACCAGAAATATTTTAAGTCATGAATCCAATCACCAAAAATTGAGGAAACAACTGCTGCAGACTTCGGCCCTTGTACCGCCAATGGGGAAACGTCTGGCTCGGTAATTTTCACATTCAAGCCACGTTCAGCAGCAATTGCACGCGCCCAAAACCAGATGTCACTATCTGCAATTGAAAACCAATATAGATCTTCTCGCAGTTTCAGCATGATTGGATCATTGATTAAAACACCATCATGATTACACATTGGCACGTATTTGCCCTGACCAATCTTACATTTTGAAAGATCACGGGGGCACAGAATTTGTGCAAGTTTTCCCGCGTCAGGGCCCTCTAGTTGGACTTGGCGTTCAACACCCACATCCCACATGACGACACCATTAATAAGGTCCCAATATTCTTTCTCCGTATCGCCAAAACTTGCAGGTAAGATCATGCGATTATAGATGGATGCACTGGTGCAACCCTCAGCCATTACTGATTTAAAATATGGCGAAGGCCTCAAACGGGCCGTTGGAAAAACTTGGAACATTATCGCAATCCTGAATTTGTATCTAACACCGCATTAATCTAAATCTAGCCTGACAATGAGTACTGTCCGCGACAAATGTAGGGCACTCCGCGACACTTAATTATGACCTGGCGTCAACATAATTTTCTGGACATTTAACTTCACACCAGCAATCCCTAATTTATGGTAGTCACTATCAAACATTTAGAGGCATTTATCTGGGTTGCGGACCTCGCCAGCTTCGTGCGCGCAGGCGACAGACTAAACACTACCCAGCCCAATATAAGCAGCCGAATTTCAACTTTGGAAGGTTTGATCGGCGCACCCTTATTTGATCGTACTGGAGCGAAGGTCCATCTCACACCAAAGGGGCAACAGCTGATGAGACCAGCCCGAGCCGTATTGGCAGCTCGGGATCAATTTTTACAAGCCGCAGATGAGAAAGCCCTCACACAGGGAACTTTACGGCTGGGCGTTACGGAAATGATTGTGCACGCGTGGTTGCGCGCCTTCACATTAGCTCTAAAGTCCATGTTTCCAAATTTGGCCATCGAATTGACCATCGATATGGCAGCAGAATTGGAACGTGGCCTGCACGCACGGCAATTGGATCTTGTTCTGATCAATGGGCCGTTCCAATATCCCGCCGCCTCCAAACCTCTTGGGCGTTATCCAATGATTTGGGTGGCAGCGCCCAGCTTGGGCCTCACTGGCTCTCTGCGCCTTGAGGATTTGGCCGCTCATCCGATATTAACTCATGCGCGAGGGTCCTGGCCGCACCGTTTGTTGGCGGATCATTTTCATATGCGCTCTGCGCGCTTGGTGCCCTCCTCGAACCTCGCCACCTGTTTGCACATGACCGTCGATGGCATGGGCGTGGCTGTCTTGCCTAAGGCCATGGCCAGCAGAGAGCTTGCAGAGGGGGGCCTCATGGTGCTTGATTATCACTGGACCCCGGATGACCTTGAGTTTCAAGCCCGTTATCAATCCGATAAAGCACCCAAGCATGTGGCGCAGGCAGCCAGTTTGGCAGCAAGAGTTGCAACTGACTTCGGCAAAACTAATCTATAAATTTTATTTATCGTATTAATGATTTCAAATAATTTCCCATAATGATTTGAGGCGCAGTATCCTACCGATAACTTGGGGGATTCTATGCAGGATAAATCTATTCGTCTCGGCGTCGATATTGGTGGTACATTCACAGATGTGGTCCTAGAGTATGGCACAGTGTTGTTTTCCGCCAAAGTGTTAACCACCTACAGAACCCCTGAAGATGCCATCATTGAGGGGATGCAACGCGTCTGCCACGAATCTGGAATTGAGCCAAGCCAAATTAGCCAAATTATTCACGGCACCACATTGGCTACTAATGCTTTAATTGAACGCCGCGGTGCTAAAACCGCTCTGATTACAACAGACGGCTTTCGCGATGTAATCGAGATGCGTACCGAAAGTCGGTTTGAACAGTATGATCTCAACCTAACCCTACCCAAGCCACTATTGCCCCGCAATTTCCGTTACACAATCAAGGAACGGGTACAGGCAGATGGGCAGGTACTCAAACCGTTAAAACGCCCTGAAATTGAATCCTTGGTGGATCAAATTAAATCAGCAGGTTTTGAGAGCATCGCCGTTGGCTTGCTGCACTCCTATGTGAACGATGCACATGAACTATTAATTGCAGCAGTATTAAAAGAGCGCATGCCTCAAGCAATGGTATCACTGTCATCGCAAGTTAGCCCACAAATGCGCGAATATGAGCGGTTCAATACAACTATTGCAAACGCCTATATCAAACCCTTAATGAAATCCTATCTTGTTCGCCTAAAGGACCGTATGGCACATAAAGGCGCTGATTGCCCAATCTTTTTGATGCATTCTGGCGGCGGAATAATTAGCCTTGAGAATGCGGCTGAATTTCCAGTCAGATTGGTTGAATCAGGCCCCGCCGGCGGTGCGGTCTTTGCCGCCCATATCGCTGCGCGTCATGGTTTGGATAAGGTTCTGTCCTTCGACATGGGCGGCACCACGGCAAAAATTTGTTTAATCAAAAACCAAACCCCAAAAACCGCAAGGGTTTTTGAAGTCGCACGAACCTACCGCTTCAAGAAAGGCTCCGGCATGCCCATCTCAATACCCGTTATTGATATGGTTGAGATTGGCGCAGGCGGTGGCTCCTTGGCACATGTGGACAGCATGAAACAAATTCGCGTCGGACCGGAAAGCGCAAGCTCAGAGCCCGGCCCAGCCTGCTATGGCCGCGGTGGCGCCCGCCCGGCGGTGACAGATGCAGATTTGGTATTGGGCCGCTTAGATCCTGCCAATTTTGCAGGTGGCACCATTCCATTAGACGCAGTGGCTAGCTCTGCGGCCTTACAAGCCGAACTGGGTGATCTGCTCGAGATGGACGTAGAAACGGCTGCCTTTGGACTGGCGGAAGTGGTAGACGAAAACATGGCCAATGCTGCCCGCGTGCACGCAGTGGAAAATGGTGAAGATCTCAGCGAATATACCATGATAGCCTTTGGTGGTGCGGCGCCTTTGCATGCGGGTCGGCTCTGCGAAAAACTGGGGATTGCACGCATGTTGGTGCCAGCCGGCGCCGGTGTTGGATCGGCCATCGGATTTTTGCGAGCACCTTTCAGCTTTGAAGCCAACCGTAGCCAATTCATGCGCCTGTCAGATTTTGATGCCCCTGCGATCACAACGCTGTTGAATGAGCTCAAAGTTGAAGCCACATCCTTTGTGCGCAGCTGCGATGCGGAAGCTGAAATTCAAGCTCAGTATAAGGTCTATATGCGATATTCTGGCCAAGGTTGGGAAATACCAGTGCAATTGACAGCCATCCAGGCCGAAACCCCTGATCTTGCCACCTTCCAAGCACTGTTCCAACGAGAATACGCAGCTCTGTTTGGCCGGGTTGTGGAGGCAATGGACGTGGAGATCACAGTTTGGTCAGTCAACGCCACAACGCCCGCACAATCGGTCACACCTGTGGATATCGTATCCAGTTTGCCACTGATGACGACCCAGATACGCCGGGCTTTGTTTGATCCCGCCACCGCTACCGTTGCGCAAGCGGCGGAGGTTCTACGGTCAGACATGACACCGGGCGCATGTATTGCTGGGCCTGCTGTGATCACCGAAGATGAAACCACAATCATCGTGCCTACCTCTCGCAGGGCCACCGCCCTTGCGGATGGCTGCATCGATATTTCTGACAAAGGAGCGGACCTATGAGCGCACGAACCCGAGCCTACAGCCCCTCAACAGTGCAATATCAGGTGATGTGGAACCGTTTGATCTCTGTGGTTGAAGAGCAAGCCCAAGCATTGGTGCGCACCGCATTTTCGACCTCTGTGCGCGAGGCAGGTGATTTGTCCGCGGGTGTCTATGATCAAGATGGTAATATGCTCGCACAGGCAGTGACAGGAACCCCTGGGCATGTGAACGCCATGGCCGATGCCGTAGCACATTTCATCCGCAAGATTGGCCATGAAAACTTTGCTGAAGGCGATATCTACATCACTAATGACCCATGGGAAGGTACAGGGCACTTACATGATATAACTATCGTAACCCCAAGTTTTAAAAATGGAATTTTTGTTGGATTTTTTGGATGTACCGCCCATATTGTCGATATTGGAGGCCGTGGCTTTGGCGCAGATGCCAACAGCATTTACGAAGAAGGTCTGTATATCCCCATTATGAAATTCGCCGATCGCGGCGTGGTGG
>Ga0308012_10000643_pt1 | contig 20378 bp, 18 predicted proteins | sample Neamet179_FD_203133 | JGI IMG/M metagenome (GOLD analysis project Ga0308012, IMG submission 203133) | Marine microbial communities from water near the shore, Antarctic Ocean - #179 | ecosystem: Environmental > Aquatic > Marine > Unclassified | place: Southern Ocean | collected 2014-07-25 | reverse complement strand
CACTGTTCTAGAGCAGTATATGAGCTCAGGATCCCTACACTATGCTGAGACCAGAAAGCTTATGGTTGAGAGAGCTCTCGAGAAAGAGAACTACTTCAATAATAGTGCTCAAGGTATTAAGTTCAGACCCAACAAAGAAGTAAGCAATTACTAGATAATCATGCGGGGTAAGAGATATCTCTAAATCCCCCTTATAGGGAAAACCCAGAGGAACTCCCCCCCCGCCCCCCTACAATATAATAAGGAATTAAAAATGAATAATAAGACTAAACTAAGAGAGATTAAAAGTATCTATAAGAGAACCTTCTCTCTTCAACTACCCCTGTATACTAGGGTATACATCTTCTTCGCTACTCTATCGAGTAATAATATCTTCCAGATAGCTAGAGCTAAGGGGAGAAAGTTATGATAGCAGATGACTTAACTAAGATGCTAGAAGCAGCTATGGTTGTGATAGATAATGGTGTGATAGATGAAGCTACCTCTAAAGCAGCTGAGGATTGTGCCCAGTCACTACTTAAGAGTATGGCTGTACTTGGATATGATACAGTAAAGAGGGAGAACAACAATGGATAGTGTACAACTAACAGTAGCGATAGCCTACAATGATGACCCAAAAGCTATACATCAAGAGACTATACAATACTCTTTTGAACTGACAGACCCTGACTGGATGAAGAGCTTTATTGCCTTCTTAAATGAGGAGGAGAAAGATGCAGATACTAAGTCCGATATTATTGTCTAAGTTAGAGGAAAGCTTTGACAAGATAAGCGATATGTATATGGAAGGTAAACATTTAGAGGAGATTGAAAACTACTTAGATATCTCCCATGAAGATATGCATCAGATAGAAGGAGTAATGTTTGCTACAAAACCTCTATATTCAGTCAAGGATATAACTGGTAATCAAAAGGTAATGCAATTTAATGCTTATACCTTACAATCAAAGGAAGTAAGACCATGATAAAAGAAAACGTAAATTATAATATCAACTCTAGATTAGGTGTTGATGACTTAGAGACAGTTAAAAGCCTTAAGATACCAACTGCACATGCTTATACTACTGGTATAAACGATGTGGCTATTGCTAAGATAAAAGAGAATAACTTTAATGCTACTAAGCGAAGAATATTAGATGAAGGAGGCTCACTACAAGAAGCTGAGAAAGAAGCCAATAAGATGGCTAACAAAGGTGAGCAGTATGCTAAGAAAGAATTAGCCAAGGTAAGAAAGGCAAGAGGATACGTGTAAAGAAAAAAAAAAGAAACCCCCCAAGGATATATTTAATATCCCTAGGGGGTTTTTTATTTTAACTTCTAACTTTGTCCGAACACATTCTTTCTACCAACAGAACCTCTACCAGATTTAGCTGCAAGCATCCTAACTCTTCGCTTCTCAGCTGCCTCAGCAGGAGTTAAGAGAGTATTACCAGTAGGTGTCTCCGTAGGAGTCGTACCAGTGTAATCTCCAAAGCCCTGTTCCCAAGGTTGCATTAGACCAGAGTCCATCTGCATGATAGCCTCAGTGTTACCAGCGAAGGCACTAGTACCTCCACCTGTTTTAATTGTGTCTCCCTTGTAGTTGAGACCCTTGCCAAGATAACGTTCCATCGTTAGTTTCATCTTAGCTACCGAGTCGGCTAGTTCTTCTAGATTCTTAACAGCCGCAGGACCTTTCGCTTCTACTAATGCTCTATTAGCTTGTGCTTTCTTAAGGTAAGTTTCCATACTAGCGTGCATGATGGTAAAGAAATTATTCTTTTTCATTACTATTTCAAAAGCTTTGTTATAGTGTTGAGCGAATTCATCTCTAAGAAGGACAGGTACTCTACCAGCATCCCATACTGACATGATGTACTCAAGACCTTTACCACCTTTCTTAAGTAAAGACTTGTTCATCTCAGATATAGCAATAGACATAATCAAATCGTCCAAGCCGTGAATAGAGATAACAGGAAACCTAGTGATTGCATCTGAGTTACTATTGTTCAGAAACTTCTCTTGGTCTTCCTGCCATGTCTGCTTCAACTTCTCAGCACCAATGTCAACTGCTGATGCTCTAGTGTTATAAGTAAGAGGAACTACGCTTGAGAACTCTTGTCCTGTAGCTTCGTCTATACCTGCGAAGTCCGCTTGCATCCACTCACCAGGAACTACCTTGTCAATCATAGTAGTTCTCATACCATCAACCCAGTCACCACCATAAACATTGTTTACGTCCTTTGGTGTCTTGTAGACCATCATAGGTTCTTCTAAATCCCAACCTAATCCTACACCAAATGCAGACATACTAGTCATAGCTTTAAAAGCGTTTCTCATATCTCTAGAGTACACTTCTAATTTACCTTTACTAGCTTTGTTCATACCTTGATAGTAGTCTGTAGCTAACTCATGTAAAAGCATAACCAAGTCACCGCTGTCTTCGAGTATCTTGGACAACTGAACGTCCGCATCTAATTGCAGAGCCTGTTTAAGAGCTAGAGTTCTATGATATATCTCTTCTGAGTTTAAGTCTTGGAACCATTCTATCATATCCTCTCGGATAGCCTGAATAGCACCATCTTTCATCTGACCATAACTAGCACCCTGAACACCTGTCTTAGCGAAACGGTTCTGGAACATATTCTCTAAACTATTATCCTTGTCGCCAAAGAAGGCAGCAGCAATAAGACTCTTATTACTTCCTTCAGGAAACCTACCCATCATTTGACTACGAACTGTATTCTTAACATTGGCTACTGTCTCTACATATAACTTATCGACAGAGTTAAGGACACCCTTACTACTTCTGTCTGTAAGGTTATCATACATCTGCTGGTTATCGTCTACGTATCTAGAAGTAATAGTACCACCACGCATAGCACCTAGGAAGTCTCCTATCTGATATGCCTGAATAGTTTGACCTGACTGAGCAGCATCGATCTCACCAATCAAGGTAGTAGTAAATCCGTTTGAACCTTTATCTTTAGCAGCATAGTATTTAGCTATACCACGTAAGGCTTGTATGGAGTCACTTCCTTCTTTCATGTAGGTATCTCTGAAGTCTGTCAAAGAACTTCCTGAGAAGTACTGACCGATTAGTTCATTTACTCTCTCATCAGTAGTATCTTTCTTAGATAGTTCTTCTAAAGCACTAGCAAACATTCTACCACTACTAGCAGGATCGCTAAACTCTTGGTTGAAAGCTTTAATAGTTTCTTTCTCTACCTTTTCGTCTAGACCTAGTAAGAACATAACACCTACTTTAAAGGCGTTGTCTGTCCTACCCCTACCATTCTTATCTACTTTATTATCTCCGAACTTAATAAAGGTATTGTCACCAGCTTTAGCTGAGATAGCTAACGCTCTAACAATTTTAAAGTCAGCCATCATAAGGTTCTCATCACCCTTTCTTCCTGAAGAGCGATACTTCTGGTCAGAATAAAACACACCATCTGTACCGTTCTGGTTGATGTAAGCATCCTGTTGGTTAACGATATTGTAAGAAGTCTCTTTAACTTTCATAGAGCTTCCTTGCCAGAACTCATTCAGTTCTTCGTTAGCATGAAAGGTTCTATTAAGAACTCTAAGCATCCCTTGATCGATACGCATAGCAGAAGACTCTTGAATATTCATAGCCTCTGCTCTAACACGATCAACACCTGATTGGCGAGGCCCGTATAACTCTTGTTCGATATCTCTTTCTGCAAGTCTCTTAGTAAGTCTGACGTTGTTACGCGCACCAGGATTAAGTAAAGACCTAATACCCTTAGTAGCAGACAACTGGTCTCGCTTAACTATTGTATCTTGTGTCATGTAGTATACTGGGTGAGCGCCTGTTGTATCACCATTAATAGGGATGCCACCAGGACCTCTGAACTCAACACCAATACCAGCCATACCGCCTTGGTCTGTTGCTGCCATTGCTCTCATAACACCTTGACCAATAATATCTCGGTTGTGCTTCTGACCCAACTTGATACCAGAATTCTCTTCTAAAGCTTTTCCAATACCATCTTCCAACACTGCGAATTGAGGAGTTCTAGCATCTCTGCCATCTCTCTTTTCCCAAAGGTCTGGATGTAACTTACCATACTCTTTCAAGTAAGCAGCATGATTCCTTTTCTCTTTAGCAGAGTAGTCAGCATAAGAAGACTGTTCCATAGCAGAGAAATAAGCAAGTAGTAAATTACCAGCCAACTCATCGCTTAACGCACCTGTTTCAGGGTTCTGAGCTTGCTCTCCAAACTCCTCTGATAAGGCTCTACGAAAGGTTTGATCCTCAGAGTCTTGCGCCATACCTAGGTACTTACCTAAGGTTTGTGCTTGCCCCTGAAGTAGCTCTATCTGACTAGTAGCCTCAGCCTCAGTCAGTTCCTTATAGGTACCACGAGGTCCTTGATATACAGGTACCTTCTTTTCGTCTAACTCATATTCGTTAGTTATCTGACGTTGTGTACCAGTACCTGAACCATCCTTACTGATAGGAACGAAACCATTGTTGATTAAGTCAGAAGGAGCTCTAGTAAAGAAGTCAGCAACATTACCCCTAGGTGATGCTAAAGTAGCAGCATCATCGTAGCGCACACCACCCTCGACGGGTAGAATACCTTGCTGCATCATAGCATGCATTGAAGCAGGAGATAATCCCGCTCCCTCGTATAGTTGGTCTTGTACACTTGTCTCTGGGTTCTCAATTAACGAGGTTACGTAATCAGACCTGTTAGGTGCAAGATTGTTAGGGTTAACAGGCATAGGAGCAGCAGCTCTTTCTCTAGAAGATTCAATAGAATCTGCCATCTGTTGCTGTGTCCTAGAATCTTTATTAGCCTGCGCTCCAGCTATCTTCTCTTGCTCGGTTAAACCTCTAGGCTGGGTACCTGCGTTTATGTAATGCGACATAGGGACACGACTACCTTGAGCTTGTTTAGCAAGTATTTCTTTTTGCTGAATTGCTGTTAGATTATCGAAGGCCGTTTGCCCTGGATTAAAATTAAATGCCATTTGTTTATTCTCCTGCTATTGAATTAGCTATTGCTTTTCTTTGTTGAGTTAGTACACCGCCTGGTGCTACCTTAAGGAACTTATTAAGAGCTCTTTCCCACTCACCCTGAGATGACCAGTCAAGCCCCTTACCTATTGAATCGATAGTACCTGCTAGTGGCCCTACTTCTGCCCAAGCTTTATCAGCTATAGTGTCTTCTTCTGAATGGTACAATGGAAAGAATAAATTAAATATTCTCTCTGTTTGCCCCATCATTCCAGAAGCTTGTATACCTCTTTGCATATACTCTGCATCAGTTAACCAGCTAGGACGGTCTCCATACTTCATTTCATCCTTAAGAGCTTGTCCTAAGAAACCTAATCCTATCATAGTCATCATAACCATAGCAGCATTAACTTGTTCCGCGGGAGTACCTTTACCTGCTAGTTTCTTAAGCATAGGCTTAACAATCGTAGCTGAGAAGGTAGATAAGTAACCCTGAAAGATAGTAAGAAGTCTGAAGCGACCATCACTATATAATAGTGGACGCTTACCTGCATCAGGATTAACCAATGCAGCGTCAACGAAGTTAGACCTAGCTAGAGATAGTGCATCTGCTATGCTTTTAGCAGCAGCTTTACGCTCCATCTCTACGTAGTCCTCAAAAGGAACAACGGAATCACTATTGATCCAATCGTTTTCTAAGTCTAACATTCTCTGTGCAACATCCATTACATCTAATCCTAGCTCTTGAAGACGCTCAATAGCATTTGCTGTTTGATTACTAGTCTTATACTCTTGTCCTCTTAAAATCCTCTTAGATTTTTCTTCTATAGCTGATTGAACTACAGACAAGTGCTTATTGATATAGTCATCAGCGAATGAATCTCTAATAACACGAACCATAGTAGTGAAAGAAGTAAGACCAGTAAACTTATAGAAGGCAGGCATAACCGTACCTTGTAACCAGTTTCTTCTTTCGCTGGATACCTCTGCGTCTACTACGTGTGCTACACCAAAATCTGGGGTAAGCATACCACGTTCTCTCATTACTTTAATTGCAGCATCTAGCTCTGGAGTATCAAGTCTTTCACTATTAGCTACCTTACGCATCTGAGCCGCTACTGTTTGAGCACCCATCTTACCTGCCTTCTTAGCAGCAGACAAGAACATTTCTCTATCTGCACCTAGAAAGGCTATACCTAACTCGGGGAACGAAGCGAATAGTGCTAAAGGCATATAAGCCAATGACATCATAGCACCTAAGTTAGCATTGACAGCTCTAATACTAGCGTCATCTATCTTATGGTACTCTCCACGATGTGCCAAGTGTTGGTTGATAATACTATTAGCAATCTCAGGCATGTGTTGGTCAGTCCATTCATCACCATTAGCTTCTCTAAGCTCTTTTTCTATCTGAAGAATCCTAGAGTTTAAGCCTTGGCCTTGATGTCCTAATGCGGTCATATCAGATACATACCTAGCTACTTCTGTAGCCCTTAGTAGTGCGCCATCGTAACTGCCTTCTTCCTGAAAGTCTTTAAACACTTCACTATTGTAGTTAATCCTCTTGACTTTCAAATCACTAGGTTTCTTACTTAAGAAGTCAGTAGCTTGATATTCTTGTGGATCGTAACCCGCAGGAGTATCGATAACTTTCTCATACTCTAACAATGCTTGTTCAAAAGTTAAGCCGTAAGCGTTCCTAAGGATATCTATAAATTTATCCTTACCCTTCTCAACTACTTTCTTAGCAAGATGAGCGTTAGTAAGTGTGTGATGCTCTGCACCAGGCTTTCTTACTGCTATCTTAACAAGGAAAGATTGTTGGTTTGCTTCATGACCTAGAACTCTTCTTAGTCCTTTGTCTAAAGCTGCTTTATTGGCTTCCATCTCTTCAGATAGCTTAGTATTAGCAATCTGAGCCTTCTTATAATCTATCATAAGTTTCCAGGCTATACCTCTATTCTTATGAGTGTCAGTCAACCCCATTGCCATACGTACACCATCAGCAGTGTCTCTTAGGTTCTGATGTTGCGTACCTTCTAACTCGTTTTGCAATTGCTTTAACGTATGTCCAGTAGTAGCTCTTCCATCCACCCAACCAGAGTACTCCATCTCAGCTAGTAAAGTAGGAGACAGTAAACCTCTCTCACCTAACCTATGTTTAAGGACGTTGTACCTAGTAGATAAGAACTCAGTATCACCTAAGACCTCTTTGGCTCTCGCCCAAGTACCTTTAGCCTTCTCAGTAGCTTTAAAACGCTCTACCAATGTCATTACTTTATCTCTGTTTTCTACTCTGTTGGTAGGGTAAACCCATTCTCTAGTTTCACTATCGAAAGCTGGTCTACCCTCTTCCACGTTAGCCTTACTAGCTGACGCTAATACTTCGTGCATGTCTAGTAGACGTTCTTCTTTAAACTCTTCATTACGAGTTCTATTCCAATCCGCCATCCTAACATTAGTACTGATAGGGTTCTCTGCAGTAAGTGCTACTTGACCACCTCTAACACCACCACCTAATAGCCCGCCAGCTAGTGCTGCGTTCTTAAGTTGCTTGTTTAGATCGGCCTGTACCCACTCTTTAGCTCCATCTTCAGAACCTGCATAAGAGCCCATATACTGTGCTAGTTCTTGTAATGTTTCTGTGCTTGCTTCAGCGCCTATACCCGTAGCAGTACCTTTAGCTACTCTCTTAGCATACCAGTTCCAGATTTCTCTGTTCTTACCGATATCCTTCAAGAATAAAGTAGCCTCAGCATTAATACCAGTGGCAATAGCTCTTCTAGCTTCTTTGTTTAATAGAAGACTATCTTTCATTGCTTGGTCTTTAGCAGCACCAGGAGCAAGAGCCTTAGCTTTATCTTTAGAGTCTTTAGCGTGAGCCTGTATGAGCCTCTTAAGTGCCTTGTCAATACCGTCTTTAGTACCGTCTTCCGCAACTTGCTTTATTAGGCTATCTTTAATACCTAATACCGCTTTACCACCAAATCGTTCTAAGGTGGCCATGAAGATACCAGTCATAATAGCAACAGAAGCACTCTTCTCAGAGTCCTTGCCTTCCATATCATTCCAAGTATTACCTGCGAAGGTAGTTGCCATAGCAGGTACAGTCAGGGGGGCTAATGGTGTAAGACTTGCTCCCATTAGTAAGAAGTAAGGAGTAGAACCACCTAGAGCACCAGCAGACCAGTCAGCGAAGTCAGAAAAAGAGTTTACATTGTCTACGTCTTGTATCCAAGTAGGAGCTTCTTCTATTTCTATCTGATTAGCTTCTACATTATCTTTACCTAAGTCCTGTAGATACTCTGAACCAGTCTTCTGGCCAGCCATATCAACAGCTCCCCAAAAGCCTTGCTGCATACTATCCAAACCAGACCCAAACCCACTTTTAAAAGCGCTTGTAGCCTTGTTATCAATAGTCCTATCGTCATGTCGAAACATAACGTCTTTAGTAAAAGCATAAGGAGCTGCGGCATACTCTCGTTCGTTAAGAGCGCTAGTTCTAGTTAGAGGTCTATCAAACTGTTTAGCTTCATCTAGAAAAGACCTAGCTTCACCGTAATAACCCGTAGAGGAAGCGTCTTTACCTAACATAACTCGGGTGTTCTCACCCCTCATGTAGGCATCTAAGTCTTCAGGAGCAGTATAAGAGTTAGGAGTGACTAATCCTTCTAGATACAGTCGTCTTGCCATTTCTACTTCTTCATCAGGGTTTGAAACTACACCTAACGTTCTGCCGTAATAACCTTTACCATCCTCTTCTTGAGCATCGTATCCCTTATTCTGCATCATGTCAGCGACTATATTAGTCTGGGCGTAACCTTGGAAGGTTTCAGGAGCCTTTGTAGGGTCTTCCTTAGTACCTGCATGGTACACTTCTTCAGTATCAAAACCTTTACCTCGGAAGGGTTCATTAGTCTCTACATCTAACCACGTATCACCGTCTTCTAGATAGTAGTCACGGCCCTCTAAATTAACTGTGCCGTACTCCTCCATCAACCATTCTTTAGTAGCCATTTTCTCTCCTTGTTATTTTTAACCAGCTTGACCTGATATAGCCAATCTTCTAGCCGTCTCTTCTTCATTAATTCTTCTCATAGCCCATTTAGGGAAATCTTTCTTACCATAGAAGCTAGAACCGTGTTTCTGTACATCTACTTCCCATTCAGCTTGTAGTCTATCTACTTCTGTAATACGTTTAGTTTCGTCAGGTTGCATGTATAACCATCTAACAAATCTAGCATGGTCTTCAGCTTCAGTTTCAGCTATCGCAGTACCTGCAATTGTGCCAGAAGAACCAACAATATTAATCTTAGACCAGAAATGACCTAACATATTAACGTCTACATCTTCTTCATCATTAGCTTTAAAGTCTGCAACAGTTTGTTTAAGAGAACCAGCAATAGCTACTTGAACACCAGCGTCTCCCCAACTTAATCCAGGCATCTTGTCTACTGCTTCATAGACCGCACCTAATTGTGGATTAACTAAGTATGCTTTATCAGATAAAGCTGCTTTAAGTTGACTCTGATTTATCTTAAACCAATACTGCTTATCATCTTTTCTAGCCTTAGCTACATCTTTCGCAGTTTCTTTACCTGCAACTTCGTGAGCGCCATTAAACAAAGCTCTAAACTTACCAGGATTTTTAACACCAAGTTGCTTAAGAGTGGCATTAAAAGCCTTAAGAGACATTCCAGGATTATTAGAAATCATATCCATTATCATCTTCTCATTAGCTTGCTCATCTGTTCTACCTTCTAATCTTAATTTCTCTTGTTCTTCACCAGCATAACCTAGAGTATCTACAACTGACTGATAAGGGTCACCACCAGTTACAATAGCTACAGCGGCAGAAGTAAGTGCCTTAAATAAGTCAGGTCTCCACTCCTTCAAGTGTCCTGTCTCTCTTAAGAAAGCCATATATTCTTCTTGCTTACTTTCTGGATTAGCGTCTACACGAGCCTTAAGCTCTTTGACAGCCGCTATAGCAGAAGGATTACCGTTAATTTCTTCACCATCTTTTTTAGATAGAACTTCATCACTGTTAGTAACGTTCGTACTACCTGGAGTAGCAACTTCAGTTGAAGAAGGTAAATCACTAACAATAGAGTCATCGAAGTTAGTCTGAGTAGGACCACCAGAATAAGAAGTACCTATTGGTCCTTCCTTATTAATGTCAATAAAAGAATTATTACTAGGGCCATTTGCATAGTCACCAAATAATGGTCTATCGTCATTAGTCCTAGTACTATCCCCTACATCTATCCTAGGTTGGTTTGCAGCATCTGAAGCTGGTATACTGACAGGAGGCGTAGTGTACGCATCAGAGTTTCTGAAGTCATCGAATACAGAAGGATTTACATATCCCATATCAGGATTCATAGCATCAGCTTGAGCTTCCATATAAGCAGCTTTAGTAGCCTCTCCTTGAGTCAAAGGGCTTTGGTAAGTTCCCACAGGTGTTACACCTTTATAAGCATCAGAGTTTCTCTGGCTATTAAATAGCGCAGGGTCTACATATCCCATATCAGGATTCATAGCATCAGCTTGAGCTTCCATATAAGCAGCTTTAGTAGCCTCTCCTTGAGTAGTGTCCGCTATACCTCTATAAGCATCAGAATTTCTGAAGTCATCAAATACAGAGGGGGGTACAGCTTGCATGTTATTACTATCATAACCTGAGACACCTTCTCCACTTAACATATAGTCAGGAGTAGTAGTCTTAGGAGTAGTAGCATCGGCCTGTGCTTCCATATAGGCCTTCTTAGTAGCTTGCTCTTGGTCGAATTTACCTTTTTTAATTACAGTAGTTTCGTTACCGTCAGCGTCCTTAGTAGTCACCTTAGTTTCTGTCATCTTATTAGTGTTATCAGCAATACTAGGGGCGAACTGGCTTAATACATCAGTAGCAGCACCATCAATAGCATCGTAGCCAAATGAAGAAGCTTCATCTGTAAACATAGGATACTGCTCTTGTCCTGGCATCCAGCTTGCAGCTGAAGGTAGTAATGTTTGTGAGCCAGCAGGAACGGTAGCGCCATTAGCTGTTGCCTGTCTTACTGACTCTCTTATAGAAGCATCTTGTTCAGGGGATTGCCCCATAGAACTTCTTAGTGATTCCCACATTTCTCTGTTCATTATCTTCTTCCTTTTGTAAGTATGTTCTGCTTGTACCAAGCCATTCTGTCTTCGTACGCAGGTAACAGTCCGTATTTACCAGATAGTAAGGCTTCGTCATTGTCTTCGTACCAACTTTCCATCTTATTTTCTTCAGCCCTAGAGTCTCTATCTGCTTGGTCGCCAGTAAAGTACTCCCAAGGCTGACCTAATGCTGTGTCAAAGAAGTTACTTGGGTTATTACCCTGAAGGTCCCAAAGTCTTCTCTGTTGATTGACACCTACTAACGTTTCGTTGTTGGCAACACTCTTCGCGAAGCCTGATTTGTTAGGGTTAGCATGTACTGCTTGCGTCACTGGGTGCTGTTTATTATTTGCTAAAGGACCGCCCTGTGTAGCGGCTATAACTCTATCGCTATCTATTCGCTTATTATTAGCTGCAACAGCTGCGTTTTCTTCTTCCGTTCTTCTAGCAATATCCGCAAGCATATAAGCATCATTCTTCTTATTGAAAGAATCATGAAGCTTAGGTAGGTCTCTTTGAAAGACGGAGCCTTCTTGTAGGGGTTGATTACCAAAAATATATCTACCAATTCCTTGCTTATAAATATCTTTACCAGTAAGCTCATCTACACCTTGATACTCAGGAGCAGTAAGTTCTTTACCAGCGTTCCAAGCGATATCACCAACTATTTGAGCAGTATACTTAGCGTAAGGATTGTCCTTAACTTGCACTGCACCTGGATTACCATGTTTACCACCATCTGCAAAGCCTTTCCAGCCTAATTCAGATGAAGATACCCCATAAGGGTTTACTTGTTTGTTATATGCCATTATCTATTTCCTCCAAGTGGTGCGAAAGCACTCATATTCTTGTTCTTATTATACATGTCGTCTTCTTCCTCTAAAGGATTAAGTGGACCATTATTCTTGTTCAAGTTAGTAGTAGAAGCATCCATATTGAATTGCGAATCAACAGGGGCCTCTGAAGCAGTAACACCAGATTCATTAAGCTTGTTAGATACATCAACAGCAGCTTTAACATACATAAGACCATTACCTGCACCATCTGCAGCAGCATCAGTAGCTGCATTGGCAGTAGCGTCAGTAGCGGGAGCATAAGCACTGCTAGCTAAGTCCGCTGTATTCTCATCAAGCGCCATCTGTGTGGCTTCATCAGCCAATGGTCCTGCTGCTTTATCAGCTTGATTATACTGTTGGTATGCTGCCATTGCAGTGTTTACTAGAGACCCTGTAGGATTAGAACCACCGCCACCTTGCATAGAACTTTGACTACCACCACCTTGAGGATTACCGAAACCACTAGTGCCAGACTTAACTGATTGCTTATCAGGCATAGCCATATCTACAGCCGCACCAGCCGCCATACCACCAGCAGGGCCACCATAGATAGTACCTGCAATCTGAGCACCAGTCTTTAATATCATCTTACCAGTATTCTTTTCTTTGAAACCACCGCCTACTGCCTTGATAGAGTTTCCACCCATTCCAGCACCGAACGCCTTGTCTCTGTCTTCTTCCGAAATTCTTGAGAGGGGGCCGTAGAAGTTGGTGTTACCTGCATATTGCGGGTTTTGATAAGCCATAGTGTCTCCTATTTACTGTACCATTTGACTGCTTTATCAGCCATACCAGCTCTCGTAGCATCCCAATCCTTTCTATTCCAAGGAAGAAGAGGCTCATCGGCTTGATACCAAGCGTTACCAACGTGTGGCATAAATTGTCCACCATTAGAGTAAGTACCAGTAGCAGGTGCTAAAGGAGCAGGCGCTTGAGTAGGACCACCTGAATACTCTGTACCACGCTCTGCGTTGTAAACTCTCTGTTGCTCTTCTAGTCTTCTAATCTCTAACTCATCTTCTGGAGAGAAGTAGGGCTTAACAGCTCTACCGCCTAAGCTGTCAAAGTTACCGTAACTTGCAAAACCTGTTGGAGCCATACCGTATACATTATCCATTTGTTCTGATTCTGCTTGTGCTCGTAGTCGAGCCATAGTCTCGTTATCCATTACTTTCCTCCTGATTGTTGTGTAGTAGTAGACTTATCAGCAACACCGTGAAACAATGAAGCATACTGAGATAAGCCTTTGTAAGCTGCATCTGCTTGATTCTGAGCTTGTTGTTGTTGGCCTGCACCAATACCAGCTAATGTTTGAGCACCAGTACCTTGGGCACCTAATGCTGCTTGTTTATTAGCAAAATTAGTAGCTTGCTCTGTCTGATCGATAGTAGCAAATTTACCTGCTAAATCGTTAGCAATAGATTGGTTGTTAAGCGCTTGTCTTGAACCCCCTAAACCACCTGAACGACCAGCACCTGCAGCACTCATACCTAATGCACCTAATGCATCAGTCTTAGCTGCAGTACGCATACCACTTAAGTTTACACCTTTATTAGCTTGAGCTGCAAGACCAGCTTCTAAACCAGTTTGTACACCAGCAGCACTAACACCTTGCGCTTGAGCGCCTAGTTGGTTAGCGTTAAAACCTGCTACAGCGCCTAGTTGGCCTGAGTCATACATACCTTTACCTTCAGCGAGCATAGCCGATATCTGGGGCTTATATTCTTTTGAAAAACCAGTAGTAGCAGTAGAAGTACCACCGCCTTTACGGTATATTAATTCTTCGTGCATACTACCATTGTTCATGTTAAGCACATTCTGTGCATTCATTAGAAACTTCATCTAATTCTCCTGGGTTGACGCAGTCACTGAGCGACTGGCGTTTAAGTTTTTTCTCATAGTTACATACATCTCATTCCAACCAACTTTATTAAGCTGTTTAATGAAACCTCTGCGTCCTGTAAATTCTAAATAATCAATATGCTCGTACTCGCTAACCATCTTTTCAAAACTAGTAGTTATGTCTGGTAGGTCATCGTATACGTCACTACCCCCTAGGGTAATAATGTGCAATGAAGTAAAGTTATTATAAGTAATAACCCGTGTAGTAGCAATGGCGACTGGAGAGCCGTCCATTAAGACTTCCCATACGTGATACATAAGGGGTTCCTTAATAGCGGCTTCCACTATTTGAGCGGCTGTCCACTCACCATCGCTGTGCTCTAAGGCTTTATCAATCTCTCTCTTCAGCTCATTGTATCTGACAAGGATATCCTCACCAGTTACTTGTTTAATTGTATACATATTATCCTTGTTGGGTCTTGTTTAAATATAAGTCTATTCTTCGACAGGCCCATTATCAGGACTATCAGGTAATCTTTCCTTTCCACCCATTAACATCCTCCAGTTTGTTGTATGTAAGGAGCAGGAGATCCTGAACAAAAAGAAGGTGTACTCCTAGCCTTCACACATCCATTAACTCTAACACCTACACATACTCTTATTGTACTATTTGGTATATTTCCCCACACTTGTCCGTACTCCCATATGTCAAAAGAAGAAGATTGTGGCATATTCCCAAATAGAATAGCACCCTGAGTTAAATTAGCTGAAGATGTTGCACCTATATAATCACTGAAATCATTACCTATAGAGTTTATATCTCCAAATATAGTACAACCAGCTCCTCTAGTGCCAGAGTGTTCACTACTATTCCAGCCGTTGATAGAGTCGGAAGTACTGCTAATATTACCAAATACAGCTGTACCAGCTAACATACTTAAATCTTCACCAGCGTAAAAACCTGACGGTACTGAGGCAATATTTCCTCTTATAATACCCTCGCTACCTATTATAGTAGAGGATGTGATCCCAGTGCTAGAAGTGTTAAACCACCTACCACCATGTGCCGACAAGTTATGAGAGCCTACACTACCATTTATTGCAGTATAACCTGCAGTAACTAACTGTGCCGAGGTCTTTCGATCCCAAGTTAATCCACTAGAATCGAATGGGGTTCCTGTAGTGTTATGCAAACCATTCCATAGAAAACCATTAGAATCTGATGTTGTTCCTGTTGTGTTATTGATCTTACTAGAGTTAAAGCCAAGAAGAGAGAACCCACTGTCATTAAATACAGTGTTTTCTACAGCACCATTACTAGTTACCCATCTTCCAAAATCATTAAAGTGATTAGTGTTAGCTGCAGCAGTAATAGTTATAGCCTTAGTTGGGTTAGGTGATGGTGAGGTGAAGTTGGTTCCAGAAAAAGAGCTTAATGTAATTGTGAATTCATCTTCTGTTGTATCAGCGTCTGACAGTATTGATATAAAGAACTCTGCACTAGTGTCCCCTACGCTTGAATTTATAGTTCCAGATGCAGGACTAAAGTCTATTCCAGCTATCGCTTGACTGGCCCCCGATCCACTAGCACTCCAATTGAAAGATAGAGAGTTTGTAAGAGGCCTTGTAAATAGAACCTTAACGGGTAAAGAATATCCTTCTGCAATTACAGTTTGAGCTTCTATTATATTAAAAGCAGGGGTTATAGGGAACCCATTAATATCTAATCCATTAGAGTCTAAACCATTCTCATCAAAACTGTCATTAGGCAATCCTGATAGAACAATCCTTAGGTTAGGTGCGCTTTCAAATACTTTTTCGACATTACTATCTACTACTCCGTTCGAGGAAGGGTTGTTAGATGTATCCACCAACTTAGCACGGAATGAAGAGGAATTTATATACTCTAATGTAAACGCTACATTCCTAGTCTCTTGTACAATATTGCCACTATTCAACCCATAGCCAGTAAAACTCCAGGAATCTAATAATGGGAAAAAGAAAGCAGCGGAACCTTGTATACCGACTGGTATGCTATATACTATAGAGTGGCCAGCGCTATTCCAAAGAGTCTTTAAGTTGATATCAATATGAGAGTTGTAATTGGCAAAGTTATAAACAGAACCAGCCACTATATTACTACCTTTAAGTATTAGTATCCCAAAGGTATTAGTCATTTTATCAAAATCAGAAGTAGTGAGGTCCAGTGTGGTTAATTTTCTCTCTACCCCACCTCTTAAAACTCTTCCTGTAAATATAGAATCAATAGCGTTAGTAGGAGTTTGTTCTACTAGGAAGTGCATTTTCGGCTGGGTAGTAAGACTACCACCTATGTTTGGAACATAAACACCTTCCATATTATATCTCCTTTAAGAATATATTAAAAACACCACCACTATATCTGAAAGCTTTCCAGCTGGTAGAGGTTCTTGCAGTGCACCCTGCAGTATTACAGAAGTTGTTTAAACTATCTCTAGTACCAGATAGTGCTGCATAATCCTCTGTACTTTTAGTTATAGTTAATGTAGTCCCGCTAAAACTATAAGTAGCATTCTTTATAGAACAACTGCCACTAAAGAAGTAACTAGTACCTCCCGATACACCTTCAAAAATAGGGGTATATAGGCCATCATTTTCTATTACGACTAAGAACTCCCATAAGAGAGGATTAAACGTAAAGCCAGGGTCGAAGAACGTAGAAAGATCTACGCTATAACTTTTACTAGCCTGAGTAGCGCTGTAGGTAACATTAGAGTCTGAGGGGGTTGGGTTATAAGCTGTTAACAACCTTAGATTATTAATACTCTCTATGTTTAACTCATTCCCAAATTCACTATAAGACTGAGTGCCATATGCCATAATATTCTCCTATCAAGGTGTGGCTGGTGGAAACTTTAACACGCCTGCACCACTGTTTGTAGTAGTCCAGTAGGTTAAGTCTCCAGTAGCCATTACCAAGTTATCTCCTGTATCATAAATGCCAGTTCCTTTAGAGTTTCTAACCACTGCTCCGTTTGTTGAAGAGCCCGAGGTTAGTACTCCAATATCTGCAGATATAGCTGATAGCTCATTTACAGATAGTTTAGAAGCAACAACAGTACCATCTACTACAAGATCCCCATCAATAAAGTCTGTAGGGGCTGCCCAAGTAGCTGTACCACTTACATCCTTTAGAAGGCCTGACAACTTACCATCAGAGTAAGTAATCGTAACAGCTGTACCATAACCTAACTCAATTATATTGCTGTATGTTTCCCCTGTAAAAGCTCCTGTAGCCAGTAATGTATCATTATTCCATTGAGTAGAATTGAGTGTTGGCATAACTGTTACAGGAGATTTAGTCCAAGTAATAATACCAAAGCCAGCTGATTTAATCTTATATTGTTTAATATTCCACGTAGACTCAATACTATTCATAGTATATTGTTCTGCAACCCAGAAGGCTGTACTAGGAATAGGACTAGACGAGGCTATTGATGTCCAAATAATACCTGAACCAGGAGTATCTGGATTTCCAATATTAGATTCAATCTCGGAAGACTCAGTGTAATACCTAACAAAAGATACAGAGCCTGAGTAAACGGTAATATCTTCCCAAGTATAATCTGTAGCATCTCCTGACTGGTATATGCTCTTAGAAAGCATACTGCCTCTCCAAGTCAACAAAGACCCTGCAGAGTTAAATGGGTCAATTTGAAACCCTGTAGCATCACTTTGATTAGAGATAACACCAGCAGTAGCATTTGTAATACTAGTAGCATAAGATAAATATAACACGGGTGTAGCGTACTCCCAAGTAGCGCCTACTTTAATAGCAGTAGGGCCTGCTACCCCTGCCCCACCAGTGCCAGTAGTAGCTGCTTTCTTAAGCTTCCTTCTTAGCTCTGTTTCTGTAATCTTAGCCATAGTTACTCCTTATCGTTGGCCTAGCAGCCTTACATCAAATTGTAATTTACCTAGTTGAGGGTTAGTTGCTCCATCCATCTGAACCTTTAAGTTCATATATCTTCCAGTAGTTCTTACATCAATCTTGTAAGCTGACGCTGGAGTATAAGTAGTGAAAGCATAAGTTTTAGTATCACTTAAATTCTGAGTACCGACAAGTGCTATCTTAACATCCGCAACTGAACTAACAGATACTTGATTAATTTGTTTGATAGAGTTGTTATCGGTTAGGTTATTATCCTCACGAATAAAGAAACCATCTGCTTCATAAACAGTATTAGATAGTGTTTGTAGTTTAGTATCATCAGGCTTAGCAGCATAGATTTCTAACTCACCATTAAGCTCTGTTTCATACATATCTGATACACCTGGCAGGGTTCTCTTGTGTAACTTCTTCGCTTCGTAGTCATACACAAACGCTAGGTTACAACCTGATGCTGTGTTAGTCGTTGATGAGAAGTTGAACCACACTTCTTTGTCTCTTGTTTGTTGGAAGCAGAAAGCCCTATCTTTTTCAGCAGGCTTAACCAAACCGAAGATAGCGTCTTGAAATATTCCTTTAGCGATATCAGTCTTTTGGGATTGACCATCGTGAATAAATACACCGTAGTTACCAACAACGAGATGCTGAGCATCACCGATACTAGCAAAACAACGAGAAGAATAGATACCATCATCCTCAAATATACTTTCAAATGATAGAACATACGTATCTCCTGTCTCTGATACTCTGATAACTGAGTCAGACTTGTAGGCAATAAAGAACTCACCTAACTGCCCACCATCGAGAATCTTTCCTGGGGTCTCTACAGCAAATGCATCACCAGCTGTATTAGTAGTACTAGCAGCCCATTCAGCAGCAGTTAAAGAACCAATGCCCGTGATGTGCGAGGACCATAGGATATCTACTGGTAAGTTAACGTCATCTGAGCTAGCTGCAGTATGCTCTTCAAAGATATTCATAGCCATTAGCCTATTACCAAAGGGTTTCAATACTCTGGTTACTAATGGTGTTGGTGTGGAGTCTGTAGGCCAGTTAGGTAATATGTTTAAACTACCTGAACTGATACCTGCGTCTGTAAACATTGGTGGAGCATCTACTGCTGGGTTAACAATAAGCAACTCATTGAATACGAATATCTGTGGAGGGTACTTATCATCAAACGTAAATGGTAGAAAACCTGTACTATTAGTGATATCATTCCAATCAGCAGTATTAGTATTGTAAGTTACTACATGCCCAAGGTTATCTGTACCCTTAACGATAAACGCTAGGACAAGATAGTTATAACCTGCAGGAGTAAACTGAGTTACAGCCATAGCCTTACCACCGCTAATCACTGAATCAGTATCATGTAGAACGATATCATCAGTAAAGGTATTAACCCCTTGTACTGAACCATCCTTACATCTTAAATTAAGACAATCATTCCAAGCGCCATCTGGCAATGAATGAGTAGGCACATCTGTAATTAAACCTACTGCTGAAAAGTCTATCTCGGGTGTTGTCTTGAAAGGCATATATGCTCCTTAATTAGCGACTACTAGTTATTATCTTAGTGTCATTTGAAGTACAGTGGGGACATCGTCCTCCTCTGCTTCTTTGTTCGATTGCATTACTTCTTTGATATTTGTAGTTACACAGATTACATCTGTAGCTGTATAACACTATCGGTACTTCCTAAACCATACTGGAGTACCATTACGTTTGATTGTAATAGTTTCACAGTACTGTTCAGCACCTCTAGCTTCAGCTCTTAAAGTCTTAACGTAGCAGTCTCTTACTGAAGCACAAGCCCAAGTACCACTAGTACCGTCAGTCTTAACTACGTCCATAGTGATAGCGTCTTCATAAGGAAAGTCGTAGAAGTCACCTGCGTAAGTTTGTAATCCAATTGACATACATGCCAATAATGTTAGTACTTTTTTATTCATTTAATTAGCCAATGGGTTATCTAAAGCTCTTTGAACCTTAGCGTTTAATCGTTCCTCTAACTCTTTGATATCTGCCTTGTTACTAGTTCTCAGCTGGTCTCTCTTAGCTTCAAACCTAACTTCAGCTTCATCAACCAAGTTACGAACCTTGTCTTCGATGTTATTCACATCGTCTTCAACTCTATCTGCTACCTTCTCGATACGCAAGATATCATCTCTAAGACCATTCTTTATATCTCTTGAGTAGTCTAGTGCTTGTTCAATCTTGATGTCCATAGCGACCATCTTAGCTTGATAAGCCCCCAAGTCTAAATTAGCTATGCCCTCTACTTTCTGATACATAGTGAAACCACCATACAGCGTTCCTAATGTAGTAGACAATACAGCAAAAGCCATACCTAATTGAGTGGGTGTTAAAGAGTATCCGAGAATACTTATGTTAGCGTTAGATATCTTGTCTTTGAGTTCATCAACTTTATTTAAATCATCACCAAGATTAGCCATATTAATTCTCGAAGTTATCTTTCAATTGTAACCTTCTCAGGTTGTTAAGTTCCTGCTCTAATCTCATTACCTCAAGTCTCTTCTTTCTAAGCTCAAGTTTGTAAAGAGTATTACAGTTGATACGTTCTTTAGGTGCGTTCAACGGCATTATTATCCTAGCGTACAGGCCTATATCTTTAGTCGTTGGGTTGTTAGCGTCTTCA
>Ga0308012_10000640_pt1 | contig 20433 bp, 16 predicted proteins | sample Neamet179_FD_203133 | JGI IMG/M metagenome (GOLD analysis project Ga0308012, IMG submission 203133) | Marine microbial communities from water near the shore, Antarctic Ocean - #179 | ecosystem: Environmental > Aquatic > Marine > Unclassified | place: Southern Ocean | collected 2014-07-25 | reverse complement strand
GTATTCTTTTATCTTCAATGCCGGGTTGTGCCGTAACTGAAGTTGAAATTGACGGTGTTTTACATGAGTACAGTAGTAAAGAAGGTGTTCAAGAGGACATCATCGAAATATTGTTAAACCTTAAAGGACTAGCAGTTTTACTAGAAGGTAAGAACGAAGCTGTTCTTACCTTAGCTAAGTCTGGTGAAGGCCCTGTAACGGCAGCTGATATTCAACATGACGGAGATGTAACAATTGCAAATCCGGACCATGTTATCTGCACCTTAACAGGTGAAGGTTCTATCAGCATGCGCATTAAAATTGAAATGGGACGTGGTTACGTTCCAGCTTCAGCGCGCCGTGATGCCGAGGAAGAAGATCGTGCTATTGGTCGTTTGTTGGTTGATGCCTCATTCAGCCCAGTAGTTAGAATTGCTTATGATGTTGATTCTGCACGTGTTGAACAACGTACAGATTTAGACAAATTAGTTTTAGATATGGAAACCAATGGTACATTGGATCCGGAAGAAGCTATCCGTCGTGCTTCAACTATTCTTGCTGAACAGCTTGATGCGTTTGTTGAACTTCGTGATATTAAAGAAGTTGAGCAAGTGGAAGAAAAACCATTATTCGACCCAATTTTACTTCGTCCTGTTGATGATCTAGAACTAACTGTTCGTTCAGCTAACTGTTTAAAAGCAGAAGCAATTCAATACATTGGTGATTTAGTACAACGTGCTGAAGTTGAGCTTCTTAAAACGCCTAATTTAGGTAAGAAGTCTCTAACTGAAATCAAAGACGTGTTAGCGTCGCGTGGTCTTTCTCTAGGTATGCGCCTAGAAAACTGGCCACCTGAGAGCATTGTTGACAACGACTAGTTCGATCATCATTTTTTTAATAGTTAAAGAGAAGGGATTAACTTATGCGTCATCGTCAGTCCGGTCGCCAGTTAAACCGTAATAGCAGTCATCGCCAAGCGATGTTCCGCAATATGGCAAGTTCTTTAGTAAAGCACGGCGTTATTAAAACGACAGTTGCTAAAGCTAAAGAATTACGTCGCGTTGTTGAGCCACTAATTACATTGGCCAAAACCGACAGTGTTGCAAATCGCCGTTTAGCGTTTGCTCGTACACAAGATAAAGAAGTAGTAGGTATTTTATTCAACGAACTTGGTGCTCGTTACCAAGAACGTCCAGGTGGTTATACTCGCATTTTAAAATGTGGTTTCCGTACTGGTGATAAAGCGCCTATGGCATATGTTGAATTAGTAGACCGCCCAGTAGTAGAAGATGCTCCTGAAGTAGTTGAAGAAACAGCAGAAGCTTAAACATTAGTTTAAACTTTATTTAAAAAACCGAGCTTAGGCTCGGTTTTTTATTGTCAAAAATTTAATAATAACTGGATACTTGACGTCAGCTTTTAATCCGTTGGGAATGCTCAGCATACCGCCAAATTTTTAATAGTAACGTGTATTTATCTATTAAATAAAATATTTAATTTTTATTTAAAGCCCAATCTTTTAATCACTTAATTCTTCATTCTTAATTTAAACGTTCCTTGACCTAAACACTAATTCACCGTATAAAATGTCTATTGTACTTTAGTCTACACTTTGAGCTTTTATGTCGTCACGAAATCCTATTATAGCAATTACTGGTTCATCGGGAGCGGGTACCTCTACAACGACAGCGACTTTTGAACACATGTTTAGAACGCTTGGTATTACTTCTGTTAATGTTGAAGGTGATAGTTTCCATCGTTTTTCACGTCAAGAAATGGATATGGAGAAGCGTAAAGCTCATGAAGCACGTACGAACCTAAGTTATTTTGGTAATATCGCTAATGACTTTACTGCTTTACAAAAATTATTTCGTGATTATGGCGAAACGGGTAAAGGGCAAATCAGACATTATTTGCATACCTTTGATGAAGCTGTTCCATATAACCAAATGCCAGGGACTTTTACACCGTGGGCTGAGTTAGGTGAAGGTACCGACTTACTTTACTATGAGGGGCTTCATGGTGGCGTAATTACCGAAGATAATGATGTAGCTCAACATGTCGATCTACTTATCGGTATGGTACCTATTGTTAATCTAGAGTGGATTCAGAAAATAATTCGCGATACGGATAAGCGTGGTCATACCCGTGAGGCTGTTACAGCCAGTATCGTTAGAAGTATGGAAGATTACATATCATTCATTACCCCACAGTTTTCCCGTACTCATATTAACTTTCAACGAGTGCCGACGGTAGATACCTCTAACCCATTTAGTGCAAAAGCAATACCTAGTTTAGATGAAAGTTTTGTTGTGATTAGATTTCGTGAAGTTAAGAATGTAGATTTTCAATATTACCTTCGGATGATTGATGGATCTTTTATGTCTCGTATAAATACGCTTGTCGTTCCAGGAGGAAAGATGGCTCTCGCAATGGAGCTTATTTTAACACCACTTATTAGGGATTTAATGGAGCGCAAAAATCAAGCAACCAAACAACTTGATTGGATGAGTGATTTATAATATTGCCTTAATAGCGAATTAATTATTTAAGATTAAGTTACCTACCATCAATAACTCCTTATTCTATATCAAGCGCTTCTGGTGATAATATAATACCGGTATTATCCGCATAAATATGATCATCAGGTAAAAAGGTGACACCTGCAAAGTTAATAGCAACATCTATGTCGCCTATACTTTGATCACTTGCGCCAACGGGGATGGCCACAAGCGCCTGTATACCAATATCAATATTCTCTAAAGCGTCAACATCACGAACACTGCCGTAACAAACGATGCCTTCCCAACCATTATTAGCAGCACATTCAGCAATATTCAAATCGATCAGAGCTCTACGCGTAGAGCCGCCACCATCAATGACTAACACTTGACCTTTACCTTTTAATTTAACAAGTTCATTGATTAATCCTAAATTTTCAAAACATTTCAAAGTAACCACTTTACCCGCAAAAGAGCTACGGCCACCATAATTACAAAAAATAGGCTCAACAACATCAATTAAATCGTTATAAAAATCACATAACTCTGAGGTATTATAATGCATGTGGATTCTCTTTTTTTAAGTGAAGGACTTCATTAGTATATAGGGTTATTTTAAAAATAAAACCTATTATGTGTTGGATTTGAAGGGGGGATTAGCTCTTTATATCACCTTTCTATAGGCTATTATGACTTGTATTAATATGAACTTAAGTTGTTATTGGAAGTTATTTATCCAATGTTTGGCAAACTAAAATAGTCTGTTGAGTTAAAACAGTCTGTCGAGTTTAAATAGGCTTATATTTTTATGTAGCTGATTAGATTATTCGATAGTAATACACGCGTTAAGATCCTTACTTGTTAGTAATTAGAACCTTTTTATAGTTGTTTAAAGTCAATCATTGCTTCACGTGAGTAACCATTAGCTTTTATATCAGCTAAATAATGTTGCCAGCGTACTTCATATTCTTTTGCTAATAATTGAATATATTCTTCACTATAAATCGCGCTATGGCCATCATCATATATAAAACGGTATCCGTGTTTAGCAACACTCTCAATATTGCTTAAGATAACCTCTTTTTTGTGACTGATTATTTGAGGCTGTCCTGACTTTGTCTTTTTTCCTATGCTGTCGGGTGAGCTGATACGTAAGTACTCAAAACTGAGAATGTGAGTAGTTAAGGTATTATTTTGTGTGTAAAAATCTATAAGTAGACTTTTTTGTTTGGTATTTAACGTAAACGTTTTAATTAGCATTGTAATAAATTACCTAATTATTTAGCTATCTATGTACGATGAACCTAATTGAAATAGGTTAAACGAACATAGATAGCTAAAACATAAAACTAGTTAAAGAATAAAGCGACTTAAATCTTCATCTTTAACGACTTCGCTTAATATTTTAGTAACATAAGCTTCATCTATACTTATTGTCTCTCCACTACGTTGGTCGGCATTGAAGGATAAATCTTCGACTAAACGCTCCATCATGGTGTGTAAGCGACGCGCACCAATATTTTCTGTGGTTTCATTAACTTGCCAAGCGGAATGAGCAATGGCTTTAATACCGTCTTCGGTGAAGGTTACAGACACCCCTTCCGTCGCGAGTAACGCTATATATTGCTCAGTAAGAGAGGCAAAAGGTTCTGTTAAAATACGTACGAAATCATTAGCGGTTAGTGCTTGTAATTCAACACGAATAGGCAAACGACCTTGTAACTCTGGAATCAGGTCTGATGGCTTACTCATTTGGAAAGCACCTGACGCAATGAATAATATGTGATCAGTTTTAATCATACCGTGCTTTGTGCTTACGGTTGAGCCTTCAACTAAAGGTAATAAGTCACGCTGTACACCTTCACGAGACACATCACCACCGCCTGAATTTTCAGCACGCTTACAAATTTTGTCTATTTCATCGATAAAAACAATACCATTTTGCTCTACAGCATCAATAGCTTTTTGTTTTATATCATCTTGGTTAACAATTTTAGCCGCTTCTTCTTCTTGTAATGCTTTAAGTGCCTCTGGAATTTTAAGTTTACGTTTGTTTGTTTTTTCAGGAGACATGTTTTGGAACATGTTTTGTAATTGTGACGTCATGTCTTCCATACCAGGAGGAGCCATAATCTCAACGCCCATTTGTGCTGCGGCTAAATCAAGTTCAACTTCTTTATCATCTAATTTACCTTCACGTAATTTTTTACGGAAAATTTGACGAGTATTGGTATTTTCACTGGTTTCATCATTACCAAAATTGTCACGTGCAGGAGGTAAAAGTACGTCTAAGATACGTTCTTCAGCGGCTTCTTCAGCAAGGTGCTTAACGCGATCCATTTCGTGCTCTTTAACCATTTTTATTGCCATATCGGCAAGATCACGAATAATTGTTTCTACTTCTTTACCCACATAACCCACTTCAGTGAATTTAGTTGCTTCAACTTTAATAAAAGGTGCGTGAGCAAGTTTTGCTAAGCGACGTGCTATTTCTGTTTTACCGACGCCTGTTGGCCCAATCATTAAAATATTTTTAGGGGTAACTTCGTTACGCAAGTCTTTATCAAGTTGCATTCTACGCCAGCGGTTTCTTAGTGCGATAGCTACAGCACGTTTAGCATCACTTTGGCCAACTATGTGGCTATCTAATTCATGGACAATTTCACGTGGGGTCATCGATGACATTATTAATTCCTCGTTGTAGCTTAAGGAGTATTTTACTCATACTTAAGCCTAACTTTAAATGGGTTTAGTTAAGGTCTATAGTTCGTCTATAGTTTGTTCTTGGTTAGTAAATACACAGATATTACCAGCAATAGTTAATGATTTTTCTACTATTTCTTTGGCGCTTAAATCGGTGTTTTCTAAGAGGGCTGTCGCAGCAGACTGGGCGAAATTACCACCGCTACCAATGGCTATAAGATCATGTTCAGGTTGAATAACGTCACCATTACCTGTAATGATTAATGATGCCGTTTCATCGGCTACAGCAAGTAACGCCTCAAGCTTTCTTAATGCGCGGTCACTGCGCCAGTCTTTAGCAAGCTCTACTGCGGCTTTGGTTAAATGACCTTGATGCTGTTCAAGCTTACTTTCAAATCGCTCAAATAAAGTAAATGCATCGGCAGTACCACCAGCAAAACCCGCTAGCACTTTACCGTTATATAAACGGCGAACTTTACGGGCATTACCTTTCATTACGGTATTGCCAAGAGATACTTGACCGTCTCCACCAATAGCTACTTTTCCATTACGTCTTACTGAAACAATCGTAGTCACATTAACCTCGTTTTAACTCAATTCGTTGATGTTAATGTAATTGGGGTCTTTAGTGTTTTTTCAAGGATTAAGGAGAATATTAATTATCGCCATAACCAAATTTGACAATAATTGATATTGTTACGCTTGAGGGTATGTTTGTCTTTTTCAGCCAATCGTTTCCGCGGGTAAGGACCTAAGAAAACCTTATGCCAAGTTCCATTTTTTCCTGCGACACTTTTAACTTGTGCTTCCAAACCTGAAAAAGCTATACGTGCTTTTAATGTTTCGGCTTGCTTCGATGTTTTGAATGAGCCACATTGCATTTTATAAGGGCCTTTCTCTTTAACTTCATATTGACCACCTTCAATTGTGGGATTTACCAAATCGGTAACATAAGTCCATTGCTCTTTTGGTGGTTCAGGTAATGCTTGTTTTTTCTTTGAAGGCTCTTTTTCTGTAGCAATTTCTATTGGCTCAATGAGCGGTGTTTTAGTGCTAGGATCTGTTTTTAATGACCATAAGCCATAAGCAAATACACCAATTAAAACGAGGAGTAATACACTGATTAATTTTGCCTTGAGTGAAAGGGTATTAGTTTTCTTTGTACTTTTTTTACCGCGTCGATTATCTTTTTTCTTTTTTACGGGCGTGCGGGTAACGTAATCTTGATTAGCCATGAAAAGGAGGAAAGCCACTGCAGGGAAATTTTAGCTAGTGTAACCGAGCTAGCATTAAAAAGCACAAATAATACTAAGACGGTTAATGGAGATGATTTAACGGGTATATACATAAGTTAGCGTTTTTACCAATTCAGGTCGATAGGATCAACGTCTAAGCTCCAACGTACTTTACTTTGCCATTCATTATTAGGGATTTGTGTCAGTAAATGTAAAATTCCACGGTGTAGCGCTTTTCGTGATTTGGCTTGAATAATTAAATGATATCTGAACTTTCCTGCTTTTTTCTCCATAGCCGCGGGAACAGGGCCTGCAAACTCACAACCTACTATGCGGTTAATCGTTAAGGCACGTAGAAACTTTTCAGGGTAGGAAGGATAATTTGCATCAGCCCTTAGCAATGCTTGAAAGGTAAAAGGGGGGAGTAGGGCTTGTTTACGTTCAGTTAAAGCTTGATGAGCAAAGTGGTGATAACCGTTGTGTACTAAATCTTGTAATAAAGGATGATCAACAAAATTACTTTGTACCAATACTCTTCCTGGTTTACTTGCGCGACCGGCACGGCCCGCCACTTGAATCAGTAATTGAGCCATTTGTTCACTGGCACGAAAATCAAAGCTAAATAATGCACCATCAACATCTAAAACCGCTACGAGTGTAACATCAGGAAAATGATGTCCTTTGGCGAGCATTTGTGTACCCACCAGTAATTGATGTTTTTTATCGGTCACTTCTTGTAATAATTTTGCCAACTCGCCTTTTTTACGGGTACTATCTCGATCAATACGCACAATAGAGCTACTAGGAAATAACTCCTCTAAGCGAGACTCTAATTGCTCAGTACCTTGGCCTAATGGCGCAATACGCACACTACCACAACTTGGGCATTGCGGTGGAATACGTTTTTGATTACCACAATGATGACAAATAAGTAGCTGCTGTTTTTGATGTAAAGTATAAGGTTTGTCACAACGTTGGCAATCAGCAATCCAATGACATTCTTGGCAGTTTATTGCCGGTGCATAACCTCGTCTGTTTAAAAACAGTAATACTTGCTCGCCGCGCGCTAACGTTTGTTTTATTTCATGTTTAAGTGTACCGGATAAGCCAAATTCAACTTGTTGTTGATTCATATCAATCAGCGAAATTTTAGCTTTAATGCTTTTACCTGCTCTGTTATGCAACTGGTGGTAGCTATATTTTCCGGATAAAGCATTTTGTAAAGACTCAAAACTCGGTGTAGCGGTACCTAATACAATAGGAATATTGAGCTGTCTAGCGCGAAGAATCGCCATATCTCTGCCATGATAGCGAAAACTGTCTTGCTGTTTTAATGACGAGTCATGCTCTTCATCAATAATGATTAAACCAAGGCGATGTAAAGGGGTAAAAATAGCGGATCGTGTACCAATTATAATGGCGGCGCTACCTTGTTGAGCACTTAACCAGGTAGCTAAACGTTCTTTATCATTTAAGCCTGAATGATGCAGTGAAACAGGCACGTTAAAACGTAACTCAAAGCGACTTAATGTTTGTGGTGTTAAACCAATCTCAGGGACTATAACTAACACTTGTTGATTATTAGCCAGTACTTCTTCCATAGCTTGTAAATAAACTTCGGTTTTACCGCTACCGGTTACCCCATCAATAAGGTGACAAGAAAACTGGCCTAATGAATGATTAATGGCACTAACAATAATTGCCTGCTCACTGGATAATAGTAATTTATCGACTTCATTAAGGGTGTCTTTTTTCCAAGTAAACAGCGTTGCTACTTGCTCTTCTTCGCTGATTAATTCTTTGCTTACTAAGGCATTTAATTGAGCTTTGTTATAGCCTAAAGTGCGTAGCTCTACCCAACTAATCCCCTGATGATTTTTAATTATTTGATAGAGAGCATATTGTTTAGCGGCTTTTTTTTCTAATGTAGACAATAGCGCTTCGTTATCATTATTATCATCATTTTTATGTAACTGTGCTTGCCATACTGTTGGGGGGCTTAAGGTAATATTCTCAATTTTACGTAGTAAAACAGGTAAGGCTTGTTGAAAGACATCGCCCACAGGGTGATGGTAATAATGAGCACATAATTGTAAAAAACTCACCAGTGATTGACTTAAATTAAAGTTATCATTAAGGCGACCCGTAATGCTTTTAACTTTACTTACATCAAAGTTACACTCTGCTTGTTCATCTATAACAATACCTATTACTTTACGTGAACCAAAGGGTACTGCGACACGCTCACCTACTTTAATCGCAGGCGAGTTTAAAGTTTCAGGTACTTGATAGGTAAATAGCTGTCGCATAGGGACAGGGATAGCAACTTGAATGTATTCAGGCACTTTAATCCGCAGGTATTGTTAGCAATAGTTAAAGCTATTTTGCCTACTGTAATGAATACTGCCAAGTAACAATGTAGTTTTCCCCCTAAATAACGCTAACAAGCCTTTTTTTAATCACTTTAGGCTTATTTATGTTGCAGTTATTTAGGCTATCATTTATTATTCGCCCCCATTAATTTTTAACTACGTATGGTGCTTGGCATTTCAGTTATTTTAATAAAATGAGCTTAATAAAGTTAATTCTATCAAGATAAACAATAAGTAAATGGCTAAGTGGCGATACGCCCAAATTCTCTTTAAAGAGATAGAGGTCCCTATGAAAAAAGATATTCATCCTAATTACGTTGACTTTAAAGCAACTTGTTCTTGTGGCAATGTTATAACTACACGCTCTACTGCGGGTAAAGACATTCATTTAGACGTATGTTCTGCTTGTCACCCGTTTTATACTGGTAAGCAAAAAGCTGCTGAAACCGGTGGTCGTGTTGATAAATTCAACAAACGTTTCGCTTCACTTAGTAAGAAGTAAATACTCCTTACTTGAAGTAAACGTAAAAAAGCGCCAATTGGCGCTTTTTTTATGCCTGTAATTTAGGAAGGTAAATGGTTTTAGCAGAAAGATTCTATATTCGAATAAGCTAATTTCTGCTACATTAGCACTCCTTTTTAGATACTCGAAAAAATTGTTCTTGCCTTAGCTAAAGTAAAGGTAATACAAGCAAGAGTATAGTGATGTAGCAGAGTAGGGTTAAGGTAATGGCCGAAAGAAAGCCGCGTAAATTTGTAAAAGATCAGCAATTTATTAAAGACCGACAAATTGATGAATTAAAAGTACCGCCGCACTCGCTAGAGGCTGAGCAATCGGTATTAGGTGGTTTGTTACTTGATAATGAAACGTGGGATCGTGTTGCTGAAAAAGCCGTTGCTGCTGATTTTTATAGTCGCTCACATCGTCTTATCTTTGAAACCATTGGAGCGTTGATTGAACTAGGCGAGCCAGTTGATTTAATTACCCTTTCTGAAGCATTAGAAAACGATCAAAAACTTGATGATGCCGGTGGTTTTGTTTACCTCGCCGAGATGATGAAAAACACCCCGAGTGCGGCAAATATTACCGCGTATGCTGATATTGTACGTGAGCGTGCGGTTACCCGTGAAATGATCAGTGTTGCTAACGAAATAGCCGAAGCGGGCTATGATACGCAAGGGCGTAGTAGTGCTGATTTACTCGATTTTGCGGAAACTAAAGTTTTTGCGATAGCTGAAAAAAGAGCCAATAAGAACGAAGGGCCTGAAAGCCTTAATTCAGTACTAGAAAAAACAGTAGATAGAATTGAAAAGCTGTGTTCTACCCCATCAGGTGGTGTTACAGGCGTTCCCAGTGGTTATGCTGATCTAGATAAAATGACTGCCGGTTTACAAAAATCAGACTTGATTATTGTTGCTGCGCGTCCATCAATGGGGAAAACGACCTTTGCGATGAACTTGGCCGAACATGCTGCCATGACCCAAGAATACCCGGCACTTATTTTCAGTTTAGAAATGCCTGCCGATCAAATAATGATGAGAATGTTAGCTTCTTTAGGGCGCATTGACCAAACTAAAATTCGTACCGGTCAGTTAGAAGATGAGGATTGGGCTCGCCTGTCTTCAACCATGGGACTACTCATGGAAAAAGGTAAAATGTTTATTGATGATGCTGCCGGTTTAACACCTACCGAAGTGCGCTCAAGAGCGCGAAGAATTCATCGAGATCATGGTGGTATTAGTATGATCATGATTGATTACTTGCAACTTATGCGTGCTCCACAGTTTTCTGATAATCGTACTTTAGAAGTTGCCGAGATATCTCGATCACTTAAAGCCTTAGCTAAAGAATTAAAAGTACCTGTTGTAGCGCTTTCTCAGCTAAACCGTGGACTAGAGCAACGCTCAGATAAACGCCCAATTAACTCCGATTTACGTGAGTCAGGTTCAATAGAGCAAGATGCGGATTTAATTATGTTTATTTATCGTGATGAGGTGTATCACGATGATAGTGAATATAAAGGTATGGCAGAAATTATCATTGGTAAGCAGCGTAACGGGCCTATCGGCCGTGTGCCATTAACTTTCCAAGGTAAGTACTCACGTTTTGATAATTATGCCGGGCCGCATGTATTAGAAGAAGATTAAGCGATAAGTTAACATTAACTCATCTTAGTTAATGTTAACTTTGTACTCATTCCCCATTAATAGTCGCCACAATCGTGCGACTTCCGGCATAGTTTCTGTGCTCACCTAAATATATTCCTTGCCAAATACCTATGTTCAATTGCCCTTGGCTGATAGGTAAACTGAGACTATTACCCAATAAACTGGCTTTTATATGCGCTGGCATATCATCATCCCCTTCGTAGGTATGTTGATAATAGGGGGCTCTTTCTGGTACAAAGTGATTAAAATGCGCTTCCATATCAGACCTAACCGTGGGGTCTGCATTTTCGTTTAAGGTAATTGAGGCCGACGAGTGTTTGATAAATAAATGCAGGATACCGCAGTTAATGTTATTAACTTCAGGTAATTGGTTAAGTAGTTCTTCCGTAATTATATGAAAACCACGTTTTCTCGACGTTAATGTCAGTTCAGTTTGATACCACATTGTTTATTCCTATCATTCAATATTTATTATGTTTACGCTTATTAGAAAATATCGGGTATTCATGCCATCTAATTATACTTACCTAAATAACCCAAGATATTTAACTATACAGGATACAGGATAAAGGATATTAGACCTGTACTTTTGGATATATTTAACACGGTTAAAGTACAATTCTTTACAAAGCCAATTTAAGTTAAATGTGAATTGATCTTAATGTGACAAATATCGCTATTTTTTATAAAACTTCACAGGCCGTTATGATTTATAGCCTGCCTCACAAGTATACAGATAACTTTGGTTGATATTGCCCTAAAACGATAACTCCTTCACGTAATCTTAATTACTTGAGGCTCATAGTTACTTATCGATATTAAAAACTTAAACTTCAATATAATTGTCTGGCTAGCCACGCCAAATACAATTGGGAAGTATTTGGCGTGGCTATTTTCCAATTAAGCTTGCAAAGTATAAAATGGTATAAAATAATAGCTTGTACTATTTTACAAGAGTTTGTTTATGTTGAATATATTTGAAATTAAAAATTATTGTCATACAAAACTAATGATCGAGAATTGGCCTGTGGGTCATTCGAGCACTTGGTGTGTTCTAGGTACTAATGATTCAGGGAAGCAAGCACTGGCTCAAATGCTATCACAAGAAATAACGCCAATTTCTGTAGACACAATGCTGTTACCTGCGGCAAATGACATCGCTATTATTTCCTTTGAAGCGCAACAAAAAGTGTATGAACACGAGTTAATAATCGATAATAGCGACTTTAGAGATCAGCAGGATCTTGGCACATTGGTGAAAGCGTTTTTACCTGAAGATAAATTACACGACCCGCTTATTAAACTTGTAGGGTTAGCGCACTTATTAACGTCAGGTTACCGACAATTAAGTACAGGTGAAAGCCGTAAACTCCTAATACTTTCAGCGCTTTTATATGAAAAGAAAATGATTATTTGTGAAGATCCTTTTGACAGTTTAGATCAAGAAAGTAGTCAAACCTTATCGACACTTTTTAAACGTATTATTAAAAAGAGTAATATCACACTTATTCTCCTGTTGGGTAACCGTATCGACATACCTGATTGGTGTGAACAGTTAGCTGTAATTAAACAGGGAGACTTTAACGTTATTGGGACTCAACATTGTGTTGAAACACAAGCCAAACTTAATGATTTTTTTAAAGACGATGATGAACCTATTACGTTACCAGAACAGTTCTATACGACTAAGTTAAATGCACATGATTATTTGGTTAAATTAGTTAATGGCACCGTACGTTATCAAAGTAAAACCGTTTTTCAAGGGTTAAATTTCAGTGTAAAACCGCAACAACACACCCTAATTACTGGCCGCAATGGTAGTGGTAAATCAACGTTATTACATTTAATTACGGGCGAATGTACGCAATGCTACAGTAACGACTTAATGCTATTTGGACATCAACGTGGAAGCGGAGAAAGTATTTGGCAATTAAAAAAAGAGATGGGCATAGTTACGCCAGAATTACATCGCCAATATCGCGTAAATTCATCTTTACTCACGGTAGTACTTTCAGGTTTTTTTGATTCTATCGGCTTGTATCAGCAGCCTGAAAAACACCATATAACCTACGCTCAGCAATGGTTAAAAAAGGTGGGTTTACATCAGAAAGAAAAAATATTATTTAACGATTTAAGCTTTGGTGAACAAAGGCTCGCGCTTATCGTAAGAGCATTAATTAAGGCGCCATTGTTATTGATCCTTGATGAAATCACACAAGGTTTGGATGCGTTTAATCGTCATCGCATATTGAAAATCATTAAAATGATCATGAAAGAAAGTCATTCCACTATATTGTTTGTTACTCACAGACAAGACGAACTTCTCGATAGTTTTAAGCAACATATTAAGCTCTAAATATTGTGTTTATCGCTCACCAGTATAAGTGGAGTAAATACAGTAAGTGATCATAAATGGAAACTTCATATACGGACTTTATATCAGTGATTGCTAATTCGATTAAAGAAGTAAGATATTTTATAAAACTATTTTTTTTATAAAATAAAGTTATCACAGATTTATATTTTCAGTGCTGTTATTTGATTTCTGAGTTAACCCAATAGACACCTAAAACAAGCGCCTTTAGGACGCGTTATATAAACTAAATCGCCACCATGGTTTATCATAATCTGTTTTGAAAGACTCAAACCAATACCTGAACCTTTCTGCTTGGTGGTAAAAAAAGGAACAAAAATCATCTCAATCACATGTTGTTCAATACCAAGTCCATTGTCAGCAACTTCAATATAAAGTTGTAGGGCTTTATTTTGGGCGACTGTTAATGATATTTGACGTTTAACCGAGTCATCATTCTTTAAATTTATCTGTTGATCACTATAAGATTTCATCGCTTCTATAGCATTTTTAATAAGATTAATGAGTACTTGCTCAACTTGAGCGCTATCTAACATGACCAATTGTTGGTTTTGTATATCAATAGTTAGCGTGATATTGCATTCGTGCAATTGTTGTCTATGCAGTCTTTCGATTCTCGTTAAGATAGTGGCTAATTGAGTAGGCACTAAATTTGGTATAGGTAAGCTGCTAATTTGTCGAAAGCTAGCGATAAACTCACCTAGGTATTGAGTACGTATAGCTAACGTATTTAGTGCTAAGGTTAAGTCTTGTTTATTTTCTTCATCGATAAAGCTAAGGCTTTTTGGTATCAACCCCTGACAAGTTTGTGCAATAGAAGCTAATGGGGTGATGGTATTGGCAACTTCATGAGTAAGTACGTGGGTAAGCCGTTTATAAGCCTGCTGTTCTTTATTTAATAACAACTCATGAATGGATTGTAAAGTGACTATTTTACGTGCTTGTCCTTGAATTTTAGCAATACTCACTTGCAGTGTTAACGTATCTTGCTGCTCGCCATGTAACCACTGTACAGTACTATGTACGTTTTTTTGTGTTGCTAAAATTAACGTACCAATGTGACTAAGCTCACTAAGATGTATGGCACTTTTGCCTAATAATCTAGCAACCGCTGGATTAGATTCAATAATATTGCCTTGCGTATCGCAAACGATAACCGCAAGATCTATATGTATTAGTAACGCTTTTAAAAACTCGCTTTTTTGCTCGGCAACAAAACGCGCTGACTGCATTTGTTGTTTAACCCCTTCAAAACTCTGTCGCATTCGATGATTAGCGCTAAATCCCAGTGAATTATCACCATTAACGAGTGCTCTTATTACTTGCATGAGTTGCTGGTCTTGGCGCTTAAAAAGCGTCAGTAATGAGCCAATGACCAAAATTGTTATTACTAATATCAATAACCACGTTGCAGACATGCCGATAGTCATATAAATACCGGTCAGCATGACAATACATACAATTAAAGCAATAAGATTAATAACCAATAGTAATTTTGGTCGATTTTTAAAAGAGGTCATGAAATATCATTTATTTAATTTAGAGAGCTTCGTGGGCCATTGAATTTGGTGTTATTAAAGATCATATTTATCTAATCTACGATACATAGCACCTCGCGTTAAACCAAGCGATTTTGCCGCTTGACTAACATTTCCTTGATGATGCTTAAGAGCTGCACGTACAGTGCGTTGCTCTAAAACGTCTAAATTAAAGTGATCATCATCAGTCATATCGCTATGTATATCCCTAGGGATTTCAGCAGTAGTAACTACATTAGCCGTCTGCAATTTATTTTGTTGCAAGCCATCAGCTTCGTTATATTTTTCTGATCCGAGCACTGAACGAATATCTAATATTCCACAATCACTTAATATAATAGCTCGCTCAATAACGTGAGCTAATTCACGTACATTACCTGGCCATGCGTAATTGCAAAGTACAACCATATCGTCAGGATCAATCGGTAAATTTCTTTTATATTTACGACTAAAATAATCAAGGTAATATTCAGTGAGTAAGGGGATATCGTCTACTCGTTCGCGTAGTGGTGGTAAGCGTATCTCCACGGTATTTATGCGATAAAGCAAATCCTGTCTAAAGCGGTTTTCATGTACCGCTTGAGGCAGGTTTTCATTGGTAGCGCAAATAAGACGAATATTAACATCTATTGTTTTAGTACCACCCACAGGTGTGATTTGACGATTTTGTAACGCGGCTAATAAAGTAGCTTGTTGATTCAAAGGTAAATTCCCTAGCTCATCTAAAAACAAACTGCCCTCATGAGCAAGCTCAAATCGGCCTGTTCTATCGGCTTTAGCATCAGTAAAAGCCCCTTTTTTATGACCAAAAAGTTCACTTTCAAATAGGCTTTGAGCGATTGAACCCATGTCTAAACTAATAAAAGTTTGATCACATCTATTACTGGCTAAGTGTATAGCATGTGCCGCCAGCTCTTTACCTGTGCCGCTTTCACCGGTAATCAAAATATTAGCGTCTGTTTTAGCCGCTTTTTCTATGGTCTCAAAGACTTTTTTCATGGCAAGGCTCTGACCTAAAAAATCAAACTTTTGACCACTCAGCGCTTGATTTAACCCTTGGGTTTGTCGGGTAAGTTCGCCTACTTTTTGTTTGTCTTTAGCATGGGAGAAAGCAGCAGCAATTGCCCCTAACAGTTGTTCATTTTTCCAAGGTTTAGCGACAAAATCAGAAGCACCTGCTTTAATCGCATCAACAGCTACTTGAATATCACCATAAGCAGTCATCAGCACTACAACAATCGTAGGGTCTTGCGCTAGAATTTTTTTGAGCCAATAAAACCCTTCCTGACCACTTATTGCATCATGATTAAAGTTCATATCGAGCAAGATAACTTCTATTTCCTGCTCGTTAACGACCTTTTCGATGTCAAAAGGGGTGCCTGTTGTTACTACGGTTTGATAATGTTGTTTAAGCAATAAATGCACAGCAATTAAAATATCAGGATTATCGTCGACAACTAAAATTGAACCCGCTTGCTTCATTTTCATGACCTATTTTCTATAATTTTTTTTAGTCTATCTTACTTATCATTGAGCGGTCTAGTAATAAAACGTCCATAAATGGACAGTTCTTTTATAACAAGTGTTCTGTAAATGGACACTTTATTTGTACTCATTATAAATAAACATCTTAACTTGTTGTTTTTAAATGTATTTATTTGTGGTGCGAGTTTTGCAACACCCCCTGTAAGAATTAGCGGCTAAACCATGCGTTAGCGTAAACATGAATGAGGACTCATACCCGATGGATAAAAAAATAACCCGTTCTCCACGACAAAAATATGTGAAATATAGTTTTTTTTTGTGATATTTTTTGGCGCAGCGTTCGCGGCTTATAGCTTTACACAATTAAGTGTTGGCGGTCGTAGCCATAACGTAGAGATAAATAACGTGACCATTTCTTCGGTGACTCAAGGAACCTTTGTTGATGCGTTACATTTACGTGGTCAAGTTGTTCCCAAAACTACTATCTATCTTGATACCACCGCAGGGGGAAGAGTTGAACAGCGCTTAGTTGAACAAGGCGAGTATATTGAAAAAGGCCAGCCGTTAGTGCGTTTAAGTAATACCAGCTTACAACTTGATGTAATGGGACGTGAAGCTCAAGTTGCTGAACAGCTTAATTTTTTGCGTAATACCCAAATGACCATGGCAACCAGTCGATTAAATTTACGCCGTGATTTATTAGAAATTGAATTGCAAATTAGTCACTTAAAACGACGTTCAACACAATCCACGATGTTAGTGAATAAAGGATTACTTGCCAAAAGTAGCCTTGAAGAAATCACGGATGATCTTAGTTACTACCAAGCAAGAAAAAAACTGACAATAGAACGCCAAGCGCAAGAGAATAGTATCCGTAAAGTACAAGTACAACAACTAGAAGAAAGTGCAGCAATGTTAGACAAAAATCTACAGTTTGCCCGTGAAAACTTAGAAGATTTGTTACTTAAGGCACCTATTTCAGGTTATTTAAGTGAATTTAGTGTTGAAGTTGGTGAGTCAAAAGCACGTGGTGCCCGACTAGGACAGATAGATATCCCTGATAAATATAAAGTCGTTGTTCAACTCGATGAGTTTTATTTACAACAAGTACAACTTGGCTTAGCCGTTAAGGTTGAATTAGAAACAGGTCATATTATGGCGAATGTTAGCAAGATTGATAGCCGAGTGAATCAATCAAAATTTCAAATAGAAGTTGACCTCCCCTCAGATGCCGACAATATAAAACGTGGTCAAAGTATTGATATTGAATTGATGTTAGGTGGTGATAAAGACCAAGTATTATTACTGAACCGTGGGGCATTTTTTACCAGTAGTGGTGGCAATTGGGTTTATGTATTAACAACTGACGGCAACAAAGCCGTTCGACGCCCTATTAGCCTAGGTAAAAAAAATAAAGACTATTTTGAAGTATTGTCGGGGTTGTCACTCGGTGAGCAAGTGCTGACATCAAGTTATGGCAACTTCGATAAAGCTCAGCAATTGCAACTTAACTAATATGCATGAGCTAAGAACAGGTAAAGCAGTAAAAGCAAAAAAACTAAAAAACGATATTAGTAGAAAATTAATTTTAATTACCATTAAAGGAATAATCATGATCAACATCACTAATTTAAGCCGAGTATTTCGTACTCAAGACTTAGAAACAACCGCGCTAAGCAATATAAACTTAACCGTTAATGAAGGTGAGTTTGTTGCCATTATGGGGCCTTCAGGTTGTGGTAAATCAAGCATACTATCTATATTGGGTATGTTGGACTCTCCAACAACAGGACGTTTTGAATTCGCCGGAACAGATATTGCCGCTTATAGCGAAAAACAACTGGCTCAGTTACGTAAAATCTCGATTGGTTTTGTTTTCCAAAGCTTTAATTTGATTGATGAATTAACCGTTTACGAAAATGTTGAACTGCCGTTGCAATATCAAAAAATTAATAAGAGTGAGCGTAAAAAACGTGTAGAAGCCATTTTAAAACGAGTAGGTATTGATCATAGATCTGATCACTTACCACAACAACTTTCAGGCGGGCAACAGCAACGTGTGGCAGTAGCGCGAGCTTTAGTTAGTAAGCCCAAGGCTATTTTAGCTGATGAACCGACGGGTAACTTAGACTCAAAAAACGGCGACGAAGTGATGGCGATGTTACGTGAACTCAATAAACAAGGCACCACCGTTATCATGGTGACTCATTCAGAAAAAGAGGGGAATTACGCCGACCGTATCGTACGATTATTAGATGGACAAATTATGTTAGATAAAGCCAATCATACATCTGTATCAACATCCTCAACTCTAGCTTCTGCTATATCTTCAGTGCAACATTCAGCCCTACCTACAGATATGCCTACAGAGGTTGCTTAACATGATAGCTAATTATTTTGTCACCGCCTTACGTACAATAAAAAAAGACAAAAAACATTTTTTTCTTAATGTTATAGGGTTTAGTGTTGGTATCGCTGCAGCGATTTTAATGGCGTTATATGCGCAGCATGAATTGTCTTATGACAAACACCATCCAGATAGTGAACGTGTATACCTCGCCCACACTGATTATAGTTCTATGGGGTTACAGTCAATTGCTTTGAGTAGTTTTGCAAGTGCTGAAACATTGAAAAACCATAGTCAGGTAGAAGATAGTTTTAAATTAGTAAAAACAGGTTTTCTTAAGCATCTAAATCTAGGTGTAAGCGCCGTCGTGCAAGTGGACGAAAATAATTACCGCCTGAATAACTTTTATGCTGCGACGCCCAATATTCTAGATTTCATTCAATTAGAACTTATCGCTGGAGACATCAAAGAATCACTAAGCCAGCCTGAAAAATTAGTGATAAGTGAACACGAAGCAAAACGATTATTTGGTGATACTGCTGTCATTGGGCGCAGATTAAAGCATGACCAAGGACAATATTATGTTGGTGCCGTTTTTAAAGATTTACCACAAAATAGTCATATTCAATTTGATAGTTTGATTAACATGCCTAAAAAGTTTATCCAGGAAGGCCAAGGTTATACATATTATAAGCTTTTAGCTAATACCGATATAACAAGCTTTGAGCAGCAATTGACGAAAATTTTTCTAAAGCTTATAGGTCAAGAAGGTCAAAGCGAAATCACCATGGCATTAATCAATATGGAAAATATGCACTTAACAAGTAAAAGTCCTGTTTTGATGAAACAAGGTGGATCATCGTCAGTATTACAAATTTTTATGGGATTAAGCCTCATTTTAATGGTGGTTGCGAGTATCAATTTTATCAACCTTAATATTGCTCAATCGACAAAGCGAGCTAAAGAAGTGGGTGTTCGTAAGGCACTAGGTGCAACAAAAGCACAATTAGTTACTCAATTTTTAACTGAATCGTTTTTAGTGGTTTCACTCGCAGGGCTTATCGGCTTTACGCTCGTGGAATTGAGTTTACCTGGATTTAATCAAATGATGGATAGGCAGCTTAGCTTAGTTTATGGTTCCGATTTTATGTTGATAACCAGTCTTGTTATTTTAGCTATTGGTCTATTTTCTGGTTTGTATCCTGCTATTTTTATTGCTTCTTTTAGTGCTAAACGTGTATTAAGTGGTGATTTAGTACGTGGTGGTACGGCTATTTTCGTTAGAAAATTCACTTTGTGCTTCCAAGGAGCTTTATCTGTAGGATTAATCATTGCGTCGATTTGTTTATATCAACAGATGAGTCTTATAGGCAGTTTAGCGGTTGGTTATGAAAAATCATCACGCTTGGTCATAAAAAATCTACCGAGTGAATCCTTATATACAAAAGAAAATAACCGTTTATTAACGGCGATTAAACGTTTACCAGGTGTTGAACAAGTCACCCTTTCTGATACCGACCTGACAAATGATGCGATAGGGGAACTTCGCTTTACTTGGCCAAATGGTGAGTACGCCGATAGTTTTCACCCTAGGGTAACCGCAGGTTATTACGCGGTTGAAACCTTAGGCCTTACATTACTTGCGGGTAGGGATTTTTCACCTGAATATAGTGGTGATTGGTACGACAAAAAAAATAACACCGTGGGGGTATTGGTCAGTCGTCGTATGG
>Ga0308012_10000639_pt1 | contig 20445 bp, 9 predicted proteins | sample Neamet179_FD_203133 | JGI IMG/M metagenome (GOLD analysis project Ga0308012, IMG submission 203133) | Marine microbial communities from water near the shore, Antarctic Ocean - #179 | ecosystem: Environmental > Aquatic > Marine > Unclassified | place: Southern Ocean | collected 2014-07-25 | reverse complement strand
ATTAATGCGCCTTGGCAGGTGTTATCAATATTAAGTTCAACTAAAACCGTCATTAACTCTACATTTAAAATAGCGTCCAACAATGAGATTAACCCAACAAAATAGGCGTTCTCCTGACCGGCCTTGTCACTTTGGGTCATTGATGACATAAATCGAGCTCTGACTAAACTTAAAACAAGTAATTCTGATGGCTTTTCTGTACTGAGCATACTTACCGCCAATAACTTAATATATTGCCGGATCATATCTTCTCCAAGATATATAAGAATTTGAGATACAGAATTTAATTTCACTTTTTTTGCATGGGTAACATTATTAAATAACCTAAGTAATCTGACGGATAAGGCAATATCTTTTTCTATTTCTGTTTGGATTAAAGTAAAATTAAGTGTTTTATTATTTACTAGATTTATAAGTCTCAGGATGACTAATTTTGCTGGAGTAATACTTTTAAACTGCTTAATTTCAGGTTTGGCAAAGAAGTACCCTTGAAAATAATCGCACCCGTTCTGCTTAAGTTGATAATAAGTTTCATAATCCTCTATGCGCTCAACAATTATCTTTTTTTGTGGGTATTTCCTCTTTAATTCTTTAATCTGTAATAAGGTAATGAGTAAAGGCGAACAAATTTCTAACTTTATATAATCTACTTCATGAATAAGATTATCCCACTTTTCATCACCATCATAATCGTCCAAGGCAAAACAGAACCCTTTCTGTTTTAATTTTTTTACGGCCAAAAGAACATTTGTTAGATCTTCTGTACGTTCAGTAATTTCAATAACAACCTGTGCCGGATTTAATAAATTTGGGAGCTTATCAAGCAATGTTTCCGTAGATAAATTGATAAAGATAAGCGTGTTATTTGATATCTGTTTAATGTGGTGTAAGAGCATTGTATTAAAAATGATGCTAGAAGTAGCATCGGTATCACTTACATTATTTGGGAATATATTATTGGTAGAGTTACGATAAAGAATTTCATAAGCAAATAATTGCTCGGTATTATCTAGTATTGCTTGTCTGGCAATAAATCTTGATTCGGTATTCATCATAAGAATAATTAAAAACCTATTTACTTGCACGAATGACTGTTAAGTTGTTTAGAGACTATTGTGCATAACGAAAGAAACGCCTTTTATTTTTAGAAGTGCTCAATAAAAGGCTTTACATCTTTTTACATTTTTAACTCAATTTAAAAGAATCAGCCAATATTTACATCTCAACCTGCATGCCACCATCATTGATGGTCCAATTATAGTTATTTATTAAGGCATCTCGAGCACTTTGCGAAGAAGCTGAATATTGACTTGACCCTGCGTCAAAATAGACTCGTTGTTGTAATTCTAAACGTCCCCAACCATGCAATAATGCATCATAATTATCGGTAGATAATCTAATCTTCTCGAACATCAAATCCATTTTAACTACATTTGAAACATCCCACTCACTTAAGTTTTGATCAAAAGAAGTTGCCTCTGAAAACATGTAAGCCATTGATTTAACATTTGATACGTCCCAACGACTAATATCTTGATTAAATACTTCAGCACTACTAAACATCCAAAGCATATTATCAACATTAGAAACATCCCAGTTGCCTATATCTTGATTAAACTCTTTCGCATTAGAAAACATCTGATACATGAATTTTACATTAGCCACATCCCAACCACCTATATCTTGATTAAAAGCCGAGGTATATTTAAACATTCCATTCATATCAACCACTTTAGCTACATCCCAACCACTAATATCTTGATTAAATTTATCCGCTCCACCAAACATATTAGCCATTGAATTAACGTTTGATACATTCCAGCTACTAAGATCTTGATTAAAAGTGTAAGCATTAGAAAACATATCATTCATATCGGTTACATTAGAAACATCCCAATGATTAATAGGCTGATTAAAAGCTTCTGCGCCTGAAAACATATTACTAAAATCGTTTACCAACGATAAATCTGGTGCATCGATTGCGTTGCTTACTAGGTATTTACAGTCATTAAAGGCTTTCCACATTGACAGCCATTTAATGTTTCCCCACTGCTCTACTGATAGAATTTTATGATTATCACTCGTAAATGGAAGAAAGGTGGTGAAAATACTTTCTTCATACACATCTCCAAAAATCATATGAGGGAAGTCGCCCGTAATTTCAATCGTATAAGTACCTGCCATAGTATAGGTATGAGTAATATCGGAGGTTACATTATAATCTGATTTACCGTCTCCCCATTCAACGTGGTAACTATAGCCGGTTCCTTCGGTATCTATAAAAATCTGATTATCTTCTGAAATACCTTCGTTATCTGTTTTCCACGTAGTAATAAATGGTGTATTGCCAATACTAATAGCTGAAGCATCGGATACTTCGTTGTGTGTCTCAGTGATTGTTGTGTGAGGGACAGGCTCTATAGAGGTATCAGGTTCTACATTATAAACAATATCGCTCCCACAACCTGTTGTAAAAAAAATAATAAATGCCAGTAAAAACACTTTATTATGTCGTGATTTTTTCATCTCGTGTATATCCTTAAAATTATAAATTTTTTCGTGTTTTTCGACTTCGTAATCCATTACAAATTTAACCTTGGGCTATTATATTTAAAGTAAAGTTACTTGAAAAGCGAACTGGGTATACAAAATACGCACAAAACAATACTTCATAACTAGTTGATATAAACATAGGTATTACCGATATTACATACAATTTATCATCTTGGTTTTTAACATACTTTTGGAACAAAGATTCATCTCCATGCTTACCTACCTTACTAACAAAGTTCCTATAATATCCAAATTATTCCCACCGCAAGCGGCGGGAAATAGAGCTATAAAAGGCTTAATTTTTTTTAAAAAACCTCCTAAATACAAATATACTAGTTAGGAATACAATGAATACATTAGATGTACCACCTGCTGAAATTGTAATAGGTTCTGGTGTTGGTGCCGGCTCTGGTGTTGGCGCTGGCTCTGGCATTGGTGCCGGCTCTGGCATTGGTGCCGGCTCTGGCATTGGTGCCGGCTCTGGCATTGGTGCCGGCTCTGGCATTGGTGCCGGCTCTGGCATTGGCGCTGGCTCTGGTGTTGGCGCTGGCTCTGGCTCTGGCATTGGTGCCGGCTCTGGCATTGGCATTGGTGCCGGCTCTGGTGTTGGCGCCGGCTCTGGTGTTGGCTCTTGTGCTATATCACGAAATAATGCTCTAAGTTGAATGGATTTCTCTGGCATATTAATGGTTGGCGTAGAGCTTGATTCATCATTTAAAAACTCGATATCGCCTGTCCATGTGACAAACTCTTTGCCACTTATAGTATTTGCTCGAATAATTGTAGACTCGTCTTTTTCAAAAATACCTTCACCAGTCCCTCCAATAACACTTAAGGTAAATTTAGCTACATCAGGTGTTGGCACAAATACATCACGGAACATTGCTCTAAGTTGAATAGATCTTCCAGGCATATAAACGGTAGGCTCTAAACTTGATGAGTGACTTAAAAATTCGATATCGCCAGCCCATGTTACAAATTCTTTTCCATTCATAGTATTTGGTCGGATTGTTGTTTCTTCACCTTTTTTAAAATTACCTTCGCCAGTTCCTCCAATGACACTTAACGTAAATGTATTACTATCAGAGCCATTTTTTGATTCACTTTCTTGTGGACCAATACCGCTTGGAGCAGATGTTTGGTTAATACCTAAAAGGATTTTATCTAATCGGAAACCATCATCACGACCAAAAACATGAATGGTGTGCATTCCTCGACTTAAGAAGATGTTCGGAGCATCAGCATAGTCTTTATGCTTGTTTTCCCAAACCCATTGTTCTGTAGGGCGAAAGCCAGACATATTAGTGCCCGCGCTTCTCGTTACGAAGTTATTATCAATTTGAATATGCACACCATTAGATTCTCCACCAAGTGCCAGACCTCGCATCCATACCTTATAAGTACCTTCGGTAGCGATATTCACCCGATATATCATTTCTGCGCCAGATCCATCTTTAGGTGATTCGTGTATTGCACACGTTTCACATTGTTCATCAGGTAAGTTTCCCATATAACCCGTACCAGAAAATGAATTGTTAGCCTTTTCTGGTGTCCATTCATGTGGTAAACGTTGCGAACCATTAGTGGGTTTACGACTAAATTTTTCGTGATAATTTTCAGCTTCAAGCACTAATAAACCATTTTCCTCTTGAAAATAGTTTCCTTCTATCTCTACTTCAACTTCGCCATTGTTATCAGTACCTTTTTCTATAATACGGAAATTATTGAGATTAAATGAACCACCATGAAATTCAAATTTAAAGCGTTGTATACCCGCTTTAAGTGAAATCCCAGAGAAAGTATTTGTTCTCCATTGATCCCAGCTACCTGTATTATCAATCACCCCTTTAGATAAAACAGTTATATCATCGGCATAAAGTGTTACCGAACGATTAGATTGTGGTGATGCGGCACGGATATCAAGATCATAGACACCTGATTTTTCAACGTCTACAGTATAAACTAACCATTCACCATCCCTGATATAACCGATTTGGTAATTACCATTTTCGTCTTGAGTTGTCTGAATATCTACCCCTTCACTTGAACGATAAGCACCACCGGTATTGACATTTGGATCAGTATCATTGAATGCGACTCCATTACCACCAAGATCAAAATCTTCAGCTTCTATTACTCCAGGGAGTGAAATGGCAACATTCCTAAAAGGTAGGCTTTCATTGATAGATTTAGAGAGTACGGTTACTCGTACTTGATCTTTACTGGTTAACTCACCGTCATCACTAACAAGTTCGAAAATATATTCACCGACTGCTGGTAAATTAATGGTAGTTTCTAACTGTGTAGGGGTAATGATTTCTACTTGAGCAGGACCTTGTGTATTGCTCCAACGATACATTAAGCTGTTATTAGGTAATCCGTCATCCTTGACAGTGCCAATTAACGTTGCTGTTGGGAAATCTGAATAGACAATAATATCTTGACCCGCTTGTATACTAGGAGCTGAATTTAGACTGTTGCCATTGTTATTCGATTGTAAGGTTTGGAGCAGCTTTTCGAAATACCATGTTACACCTGGGTTTTGTTCATCCCCGTTACCGTTACTGTTAGGGAGTGCAAGTCCAAAATGATTGTCTTTACCCACAGAGCGGCCCTGGTACCACGGGTTATTATGTATGAATACCGAGAGACCAGGAATATCAACACCATCTGACATTTCATTGAAATAGTGTGATTTAACATTATCTGGAAATACACCTTGTGCTGGTGGACGTGGAAGGCCATAACCTTTGGTCCAACCGCCAAATGTTTCTACATTAACAATAGGTTTGTTATTTACTCCTCGGTCAACGAAACGATTGTATAGTGCTCGAGATGAATTTGAACTATTCGGTCCTAATGTATCAAATAATAAAACGTCAATATCTGGTGATTTTCCAATAATAATATTATTGTCATGGTTGTATCCTCCTCCACCACATATTCGGTCGTTATCTAGGTTATGCACTATTTCACACATATCTATAAGTGACCCTGGATTTTGTACATTCCTCCAAGGAAGGCTACGGTAACCGCTACTATTTTGTTCATTCGCAATATTAATTATTATATTGCTATATTCCTGTAACTCGTTTGTGACTGTTCTAACAGCTTCCATAGCCGCGTCCCAATTTTCTAATTGTGCGCCATTACTGTTTTCTTTTAATTGATAGAATATTCCAACAATAACCACCATATTTCTAGTATCTGCAGCTTCAATAATTTTTTTCATTCGCGCTAAGTGCTGATTATCAATACTTTTACCATCTGATGAGAATGGATCGTGATTACCACCGCTACTTCCTTGAAAAAAGACGGTAATAGCGTTAACCCCGTAATTTTTGTAATTATCTAGATTTTCGATAACTTCATCCGCGTTATTCGAGGTCATAGAAGCACTAGCCATTCGAATACCCATCATATCAATAAGGTCACCATTAATTAAAAAACGATCATTGTTAATAGTTAATTGTGTTTCTCCAGAAAATACTGAAGTGTTAAAACACATGCCCAATAGCAGGGTACTCGCTTTAATAAGACAGGTTGTTTTTTTTAATTTCGAAGGATTTTTCATATTTTTCACTACCTATATTTATGTGCATTGATTTGGAGCGTCGACTTAAGGAGTTACCTTTTCAGGTGCTAATTTAAGTGTAATATTTTCACCACAAGTCTTAATTAACAGCAATGTAATGCTTATAAAAGGTGTTTTTATTTTTTTAATATAATTCAAAAAAAGTACAAAAAAGTTACACTATTGTTACATTATTATTGCAACCAACATTATGTGGTCAACGATCAATTAAGATGGCACTATGATAGATAAAAAATTAAGCAGAAAATATTGACCTAATGGGCTAGAGATGGGTTAGTGCTGGTCTAGACCAAATGACCTATACCCATGTTTAATGAAGATGCTTGATTTATACAATGATGAGGATCATAAAAAACACTCGACTTACTATCGAAGAAAAATAGATATTAAAACGCTTCACGACACGAGTCGTGATGGGCATGTTCGAGATAGAATCCATGCGGTGACTTTATACCCGTTACCATTCAAAGTGCGGGATTTCAGTGGGAATTAAAATGCCTTTAGGCAAGGTAAATAAATTAAACATAGTCATTCTATGTTTTGATTATTTACCGCCGCTTAAAGTTTTTTTAAACCCATCGTAGAAGCGCTTGAGCAATATCACTTCTTCGTTGCAGTGACTTAGAAGGGAATAACCCTTCCTTCATCACTGCCCCTTGAATTGAAATCGCTCAAGCACTCTGAAACCTGCATCTTGAATGATAACGGGTATATACCGCGTTAACTAATCAAAACATAGAATGACTATGCTTACATTATTATTCTGTCTAAATTAATCTTAATTCCCTTTGAAATAAGTCCTTTGAAAAATAATTACTATAATTCCAAGAACGCTTATTTTTCAGTTAAATAATTCACAACAGCCGAGTTATCTTTAAACCAGATGAATTGACACTCAACATATTTTATAAGCAGTTAAATTTGATTAAACTATGATAAATATAAAGCCAAGAAGGGAATATTAACCTAATGGACTATTAATGCTTTATTCATAACCTAGAACAACAGAGTTTTACACGCTTAAGTGTTGTATTTTTAATTAAACATCATCCGGAGAACTTATCTCCTTGCGCTTGATGCCAAACAAGACTAAAGTTTAGATTTTAAGGATAATTTCATTGGGAGAGAATTCTTTGCGTCTATTGTTAGTGGATGACCACTCTTTATTTCGGGCCGGATTAAAAGCCCTTTTACAAAGCATCGATAAATTCAATGAGATTATTGAAGTAAATTGCGGGGCATCTGCGATTGCTTTCCTAGAGGGTGACGACAATATTGATGTGGTGCTATTAGATTATGAATTAGGCGATATCAGTGGGTTAGATGTGCTTACACATATCAAAGGTGAAAACCCTGAAATACCAATAATTATGCTTTCAGCACATGAAGACTCGTTATTAATACAGCAGTTATTAAACAAAGGAGCCAGTGGTTTCATTACTAAAACATCGTCTACAGATATTATACTTTCGGCTATCAACCTTGTTTTATTAGGTGGTATTTATGTACCGCCTGCCGTTTTACTAGGTCAGATAAATACACAAGATAATCCTGCTCAACCTCCTGTGACAATAAAAAACCAACCAATTACACTTAGCTCTTTTGTTGCGCCTGATACGGTTAAAAAAGACTACCAATTAACCGAAAGACAAACTGATATTCTACGAGAGTTAGTTAAAGGTTTATCAAATAAAGAAATTGCTCGTGTATTAGATATATCTCCAAGTACAGTTAAAATTCATGTGGCAGCGGTTCTTAAAAAGCTTGGTGCAAAAAACAGAACGGTTGCAGTAACCATATCTTCAGATATGGGGTTATTCGTCAACTAAAGTACTTATATGGGCTTTGAAACGAACTAATAAAACGCGACTACATATTTTCAATAAACAGGAAATAATATTGAATAATAAAGAGTTTTATGAAAGCAGAGCCTTTTGCTACCCATATTAATAAATATGTTATTAAAAATAGTAGTAAGACTACTTATTTAAAAAGTAAGTTATTGATATTAACAGCTGTCTCATTTAATTCATAAAGGCTAAATTTTGAATTTACCGTTTCTGACACTTTACACCGTTCTCACATTAGTACTTTTACCATTATATAGCACGGCTGAAACTCATAATAATGCTGAACAACTTCGAGTGAATACGTCTGACATTGTCTTCGAAGATTTTATTTACTATCCAGAATTAGGCATCACAAGCAAAGCATTGTGGGCTATAGTTAATGAAAAAAAGAGGGTTTATGGTAACCAAATGACCATGGCTCAACTTCATAGTATTAGTGATGCGATTACCCAATTTTATAGAGTTAAAGGATTTAAGTTTACCTTTGCTTACATAGCAGAAAAAACGTCTTCTAGTAAAGCAATTGTAATGAATATTTTGGAAGGCAGATTAGGAGATATTAAAGTTTACAATGCCTCATTGTATAGTGATGACAGTATCAAAAAACCTTTTAAGGCCTTTTTAGGTAAAGTCATAGTGCAAAAAAATATTGAAGCTGCTGTTCTTGAGCTGAAAAGTTATCCGGGATTAACGAGCTTTGCCTATTATTCAAGGGGCAGCCGTACTGGAGAAGCTCGATTGAACATCAAAGTCACTGCTGAAAAATCCTGGTCGGCCAGTGTGCGACTCGATAACTATGGCAGTGAAAGCACAGGTGAAAACCGCATTGTCTCTCAACTCCACCTCTCAAGCCCCTTTGGACTGCGCGATAACTTAACCATAGGCTTGCAAACCTCGTTGAATAATAGTGACGGTGAAAATAGTAGTTATGGGCTTATCAAATATTCCGCACCTATAGTTAACATGGATCATATACTGACGCTTAACCTCAGTAATAATCAATTTGAGGTTGGTGATAGCTTCTCTAGCTTAGAGCTAAAAGGCGACGCTAAAATTGGCCGTTTAAACTATAGTTATAAAATTAACAGAGGACGTATTTTTAACCAATCATTAGGCCTGTCTTATGAAATAAAACAAACAGATTATGAAGACGGTTTAGGTACTCTTTTTCTACAGCAGAACGAAGAAGTTCAGTCCAGTAGTATCCAGTGGCAGATTGGTCATTACAGTGAATCACAGCAGTGGAGTAACCAGTTATCTCTCACCTATTATCATGGAGATTTTGACAGTGAGGCGCTTAGTTTAACGGGGCAAGACTATGATAAGTTGCAGGCTAATTTTTCGAGCAACACACCACTTTTCACCCCCTCTAGTTATTATTATTCAAACGTTAGCTTTTACCTAAAAGGACAATATAGCGACAGTCTTTTAGCCAATGTTGATTTACTTAGCCTAGGTGGCCCCTACAGTGTTAGAGCAATAAAATCAGGTTTTTTTGCGGCAGACCGTGGCGCCATTGCTAATATAGAATGGAGTTTCCCCCAATTAATTCGCTTTAGCGATAATGCCTATCGGTTAACGCCTTTTCTCTTTAGCGATTATGGCTATGGTGAAAAATTGGGTTTTGACAATCAATCCATAGACAAAGCGACAATATCAGGCTACGGCATAGGGATCGATTTTAATTTGTCTAAAGCGTTGTCAGTACGACTAACGACAGGCCAAATAAATTCAGTAGATGTTGTCAGTGGCAGAGAAGCCGAAGAACAAACATTTTTGATGGAGCTAAACTACTACCTAAATTAACAACTTAAACAGGTGTTTAATGTAATAAAAAATCGAAAATTTTGGCAGTAAGTGATTTTAAAGGGTAAATAATGAAATCTAACAAAAGTAAAAAAAATTCCTATAAAAAGATAAATATATTTACTTGCAGCATGACCGTGCTCACTAATATGATGTTAGTGTACCCTGTTTATGGGCTTCCTGAAAACGCTCAAATTAACTCTGGGATGGCTGATTTTAACAATCCTAACTCAAACACTCTCACTATAAATCAGCATAGCCAAAACTTAAGTACCAACTGGGACAGTTTTAATATTGCTGGTAATGAAACCGTTAATTTTATTCAGCCCACCAACCACTCTATTGCACTTAACAGAGTGGTAGGTGGTAACGCCTCCCAAATAATGGGGAATTTAAATGCCACTGGACAGGTTTTTTTAATCAACCCGCAGGGCATTTTTTTTAGCCAATCAGCACAAATAAATGTGGGTGGTTTATTAGCGACCACTTTAGATATAAGCGAACAAGACTTTGCCAATAATCAGTTTCAATTTAGTGGTGATGGCAACGGTGGTGAAATTATTAATAACGGCACACTCAAAGCCCATTCTGGAGGTACTATTGCGTTAGCCGCGCCCATTATTATTAACAACGGTGAGATTCAAGCGGATGACGGCAAGGTACATTTGCAATCGGCAGATGGTATCTTAGTTGAATTTAGCGATGGGGAAATAGGTATAGCTGCAGACGCTACCGCTTGGCAGGGCATGATTGATAACCAAGGAGTGATCAGTGCTGAAGGCGGTATTGTGATGCTGAATGCCAACACACATGACAGCCTATATCTCAGTGTAGTGAATAATGATGGCATTGTCAGAGCAACAAGTTTGGCCACTACTATGGGTGAAGTAAATATCGCGGTTACTGATGGTGATATCGTTAATAATGGTGTTATTGATGTTTCTGCTGTTGATGAGAATACTGTTGGTGGCAATATCTCTGTACAGGGCCAACGTTTTGCACAACTGGGCCAGTTGCATGCCGATGGCATGGGAAATGGTAACGGTGGTACCGTTGATGTTCATACGACCGAGGAACTGTTAATCAGTCATGATGCGTATTCCTCGGCTAACGCTGGTGCAGGTATAGGCAATGGCGGCGAGCTTATCTTCTTTTCTGATGGTGCCACCGCGTTTACCTCCAGTGCCACCATTGAGGCACGCGGTGGTCAAACCCAGGGAGACGGCGGCTTTGTCGAGGTATCCGGTACGCAGCATGTAGGGGTGTCGGGTATTGTAGATACCCGCGCTTATAACGGTTTAAACGGTACCTTTCTTATTGACCCTACTAATATTGAAATTGTTAGCGGCAGCATAGATAGCAATGGTACCTTTGGCATAGGTGGAACCTGGACCACGCAAAATAACCTCACCTCACAAATCGGCACGGATAATATTACTACCACTCTGGCGACTAACAATGTGGTGATTAATACCAGTACCGGCACTGACGCTGGCGAGTTAGGCAACATCACCATAAGTGCCGCTATTGACCTGAACGGTGGTGGCGGCGCCAGCCTGTCGTTAATCGCCGATAACAACATACTCGTTAACGCCGATATTTGCGACAGTGTCTGTGGTGGGGGGGATGAGGCCATCAACCTATCGTTAGCAGCTGGTGGTAGTATCACCACCGCTGATAACATTAATGTTATCAGCGGTGGTGGTACAATCACCATGACCGCTAGTACGATCGGTGAATTAATAAGCATCGGTTTAAACAACAGCATTGATGCTGGCGCGGGTAAAATCGTAATCAATGGCGATGATGTCATAGTCAGTGGCCTGAACAGCACCAATACAGATGCTGATTCGATACAGGTGACCAGTCAAAATTCTATTATAGACCGATCAGGTCTTGATATTAATACCAGCGGCGGTGTTATCCTTATTGCCAAAACTGGTATCCATAGTAGTGGCATGGCTTCTACGGTTGATATTATTGCCAGTCAAGTTGATGTGCAGAATATTACAAGCGGGAAAATCGATTTGGAGATTGATGCTAGTACCGATTTCGTTAATGTTTATTCAGCAGGTGATTTCGAGGTTATAACGGGAACCACAGGTACAGAAAACATCACTTTCAGCGATCCAACGATCACTTTCGGTGGCAACGTTGATATCATGGCCGATAATAATATTACCCTCAATGCCAGCCTTGATGGTGCCGTAGGTGATATTTCACTTGAAGCAACCAATGGTACCTTAACCCTGTTAGATGCAGGTATTAGCACGGGCAATAATTTAACATTATTTGCTAATGATATTGTCGATGCCAGTGGCCGAGTACTAGATATTACGGCGAACAATTTAACGGTAACTACCACAGCGGCAGCCGCGGCTACGACTTTTAATACCAACGTGGCACAATTGGCTATCTCGCAAGCGGGTAATCAAGCATTGAATATTCAAGAAATCGACGGTTTAACTGTAATAGGTTTAGTCAATGATGGCACCACTACACGCTTAGGCTCAACGGCAGGCAATGTGATTGTAGACAATGCAGCGACGGTAACTGCCACCGATTTAGAACTCGAAGCATTAGCGGGTACGGTGAGTATCACCGATACAGGGCTTTCAGTAACCGGTGATTTGATTATGAGTGCGCAAGACCTTAAAGATACCGCAGGCTATGACTTGATTTTAGCCGCGAACGATTTAACCGTAACCACTACTGCTGCCTTGGCAAATACCACCTTAAATACCGACGTAGCACAATTGACTATCACACAAGCAGGCAATGTCGGTCTGAATATTGTAGAAGCTGATGATGTCACTGTATTGGGCTTGGTGAATAATGGCACCATCACACGATTAGCTTCAATTGCGGGTGATATTACCTTAGACAATACCGCGACAATAACGGTAACCGATTTAGAGCTGCAAGCGTTAGCCGGCACACTCAGTGTGGCCGATAGTGGACTCTCAGTAACCGGTGATTTGATTATGAGTGCGCAAGACCTTAAAGATACCGCAGGCTATGACTTGATTTTAGCCGCGAACGATTTAACCGTAACCACTACTGCTGCCTTGGCAAATACCACCTTAAATACCGACGTAGCACAATTGACTATCACGCAAGCGGGCAACGTCGGTCTGAATATTGTAGAAGCTGATGATGTCACTGTATTGGGCTTGGTGAATAATGGCACCATCACACGATTAGCTTCAATTGCGGGTGATATTACCTTAGACAATACCGCGACAATAACGGCAACCGATTTAACGCTAGAAGCGTTAGCCGGCACATTAAGTGTGGCCGATAGCGGACTCTCAGTAACTGGTGATTTAATGTTGAGTGCGCAGGACCTTAAAGATACCAATAGCCGTGATATAGACCTTGTAGCTAATGGATTGACAATTGCCACAGCGAGTACTGGTGGAGCAGTGAATTTTAACTCCACAGCAGCATCCCTCGCGATTGATAATCAAGGAACGAACACGATTACTGTTGCTGAGGCCGATAGCATCGATATCACCTCACTCCGTTCTAGTGGTGGAAACATAAGCATCATCACGGCTGGCACAGGAGATATATCTGTAACTAATGACATTGATACGAATGGCAGTAACGGAGCAACTTTAACGCTCAACGCTGCTAATGATCTTAACCTTGCAGATAACGTCGGCCTTGAAGACTCTATAGGGGGGGATGATGTGGTGTTGATGAATTTTATTGCTGGTAACAACATTAACTATGGTACTACCTCTGCAGGTGACATCAACTCTAATGGAGGTAATATTACGTTTAACGCTGGAGGTGATTTTGATCAGCAAGCATCCAATGTATATGCCGGTATCGGTAAGATTAATATCAATGCAAATGAAATTTGGCTTCGTGGTAATTATATCAGTGATAATGCTGATAGCGACGCCATTAATATTAACGCTACTGCCTTTATTCGCGATGACAATAGTGCCGGCACAGAGTTGCAAGCGGTAAACGGAGGTATTGTATTACACGCAGTAAACGGTATGAGTATTGATGCTAATTCTGCGCTATTGACGGTGACCAATACAGACAATGGTGGAATATTCATTAAGCAAATTGGTGGTGATGTCACCCTTAATGCCAGTGGCGTCAATGATGATGTTACTATCGATGCCAGTAACGGAGATATTGTCATTGATAATGCCGCATTGGTTGGCAATGGCAACCTGTTATTATCCGCGACCAACGGCACGATCACGATTCCAGATGTTATCAATACCAGCGGTAATGTTACATTGTCTGCAGCCGACATTATTGACCAAAATGATCGTATATTAGATATCACCGCCAATGACCTCTTGCTCAAAATAAGCAATGCCGCTGACAGCACCACTATTAATAGTAATGTAGTACAATTGGATGCTAGTTTCGCTAATGCCGACCTATTCATTAATGAAGCTAATGACCTAACCGTGATAGATCTTGATGCAGATGGTGATTCTGCCAATGTAAGTAACGGTAACCTTAGTCTTACTATCGCTAATGGAGATCTGCTGGTGACTGATACCGTCACGGCAAGCGATACCGACAGTGATGGTATTCGTTCGGGTATGATTGATATTGATATCCAAAATGGTGACTTCACCTTGGGTAACAGCCCAGCGGCAATATTTTCGATCAATAATGTTGATCAAAACAGTGATGGCGGCTTGGGCATTAGCCCAACTAACCAAGTGGCTATTCGATTGCGTCAAACCAGTGGTATCGACAGTGATCAAACCTTTACCCTGGGTGATGGTGTGGCAAGCGATATTCAAATACGGGCCGATGGCGGCGATATTCTGATTGACGTTGTAGGCAGTTCGGTATTAACCGGCTCCAACCTACGCCGAGTTATTCTTAACAGCGATGTTAGTATTACTGCTACAAAAACCAGTGGTGGAGGCGATGGAATTATCGACTTGCAAAATAATAGTAATAGTGGTGCGGCAATTTTGCTAGCAGGGACTGGAAGTAATATCACTATTATAGGCTATGAAGCTGAACCAGAACCACCGATTGAGCTACCGATAGAAACGCCGATAGAGCTACCGATAGAGCTACCGATAGAAACGCCGATAGAGCTACCGATAGAGCCACCGGTGGCTTCAGATTATTTAGAGTTAATCGATGTTATCAGTAATTCTGTTCAGCAGGGTCAAGACATAGCCGATATGTCGGGTGAAAGTATTTTTGAACCCGATAATGCTCCGGTCAGTACTAGTGTCAATAAAGTATTCAATGCGATTTTTAACAATAAAAGCTGTCAAGATGATAGTACATTTAAGCAGAAGTCTGAGTGTGCAAATAATCACAGTGTGAAAACCTTTTTGGGAAGTTTGTTAATTGGTGGCGAGATGCTGCAGTAAAAAAAATATACCAGGAAGTTAAAGACTTAACATGTTCAAGAGTAAAGATTATCTATGCCGATTAAATTATTACCCATTACAAAACTTTTTTATAGCCTACTATTAGTTTTCAGTTTATTACAGCCAAGTGCCTGGGCCGATGAAAGTAGAACCAATGAATACAAAGTTAAAGCGCTGTTTCTTTATAACTTCGCCAATTTTGTTGATTGGCCCAAAAATGCCTTTAGCGACGACCAGAGTCCAATAAAAATGTGCTTGTTTGGGGATGTGCCCTTTGGCCCTTTTTTACAGGTTGTAAATGGTACGTTTATCGGTGACCGGGAGCTGGCTATCGTACAAGCGAAAATTATCTCAGACATAGAGGATGGCTGCCATATTCTCTTTGTCGATGGTGAGAAAAAACTATTATTACCTAATTTTTGGAAAGATGTTAAATACCTTTATGTTTTAAGCATTGGCGAGAAAAAAGGGTTCACCGACAATGGCGGGATTGTGAGCATTATGCGCACCGGAGACAATGTTGAATTTGAAATTAATATATCTAATGCAATTACCAACGGATTATTTATCAGTTCAGATCTTTTAAAATTAGCCAGAGAGATAAAACGTAATACAGAAATAACTCAATAGTGAATAATGAGTTAGAGGCTTTTTCGCATGGTAAATGTAAAGCCGTCATTTCCGCACATAAAAGACTAAGTAAGAAGGTGAAGTATTGGGTCGGCATGTTTTCAAAATATGGGGAATACGGCCACAATGCTAAACCACATTATTCAACAACAAATCAAGTATCAACATATTTTAGATATACAAACGTCTTATAAGAAACTACAAAGATTACCAATAGAAGAAGTTATTCTACTCATATTTGGTTTGTTTTAATTCATTTTCATTTGCTGTTTATAAAGTGTCTATACCTGTGGCCAATGAAGATGTTTGGTTTTTTGCTGAAAGCAGATCAATAGACTCTAATATTCTTTAAAGAACTTACAGATCCAGTTTGATTTTATTGCCACCTTGCTGGATGTTCAAGGTGATAACTGTTATCGGCCGCTATTGTAAAAAGAAGGTAGTTACTCATTTTTGAAACGGCATCAGTAATGTTTATTGTTTCTTAGGCTTGTTAAGTAACACCACAGCTTCTTGTTCATAGGCTTGTTGTTTATCTGAATTTGATTTTTTTAGTAGCCAACTTTTGTTCCTAACTCAACATTAATTGCAGACTTGGCGATAAAAAAAATGAAAGTACGAACCATAATGTGTTTTTAGTGAACAAATTGCATCATTAATAATGAGTGAAGATTTAAACGGTCTATACTATAGACATAAGGCTAAGTAGAAGGTGTTAATCTTATGGGTTATTGATGCCCTAGCCTAATAGCCTTAAGCCAAACGGATACTTTATTATAAATAATATTGTGACTATTCAACCGCATCTTCAATAAATATATCTGGTAACTGATAACTGGTAACTGGTAACTGGTAACTGGTTTTTGAGGAGTAAATCAAGAGTTCGGCTTGCAGATACATCTATTTTCTGCAAGTTGAGAGATAGCTACAGACTAAAAGGCTATTGTTACTGTTAAGTCCTAATTTACTTGCTAATATCACAACGACAACCAATATGAGTTCAATAGACGTATTTAAGGCTGGTGTGAGCGCTTTGTCTTCTTGTAACTGAACGTTGGTTTACTCAACTATTACGCTGATGTTAATGCTGTTTAAATTCACTGAAGTTAAGGGGGAAGTAATAGCCTAGCTTGGCACACTGGCAGGATCGGTCAATTGTTAAAAAATATCCTTTGAAAATAATTTACCTTGGTGAATAGTTAATCATACTTTACTATCAATTTAACCATTAAAAGATTACATTTTTTAATGTTTAAATGAAGAAAAGCTATCCACTTTAAAATTAAAATTAAAATTAAAATTATTTAATGGAAAAATGTTATGCATATTCTTGTTGTTGACGACCATCGATTATTTAGAGAAGGTCTTCTCACCGTATTAAACCGAATGGAAAATATTGGGCAGATTTCAGAAGCGGCTAATGGAAGTCAAGCTTTGTGTATAGTTGAAAATGAAGAGATTGACTTGGCATTGATCGACTTTCATTTACCCGATACAACAGGGGCAATCTTATTAAATAAAATAAAGACTTTATCTCCTGAAATCCCCGTAATTATTATGTCGGGAGCAGAAAACCCGTCTATGATAAAATCAGCCATGAGCGGAGGCTCTAGTGGTTTCCTACCTAAATCAATGGAACCAGATGAGCTAGTAGATGCAATAAATGTTGTTCTGAGCGGTGAGATTTATGTCCCACTGAGCATACTAAAGAATATAAATATTAATCAATTAGATGTCACAAGTGGCCAGGGTATTGATTATGCCGACCTCATTTACATGGCTAAAGTAACCCAACAAGTGATCAGTACCAGTGATTGGAGTATTCGAGCAAAACATAATTCTTCCAAGAGTCCAGAAGTGATTGCCGGCTTTAATCAGTTACTTTCAAAAATGGAAACGCATTATAACGAACTGCGAGAGCAAGCTTTCCATGATGTATTGACTGATTTACCTAACCGTCGTTTATTTAACGACCGCTTAGACCAAGCGCTGTCTTATGCTTGTCGTAATAAAGATAAAATTGCATTATTAACCTTAGATGTTGATAAATTTAAACAAGTAAATGATCAATTTGGCCATGATGTTGGTGACGCTTTACTTAAAGCTATTGCAAAACGATTAAAGTTATCGACCCGAGAAATAGATACAGTCTCTCGTTTTGGCGGGGATGAATTTTCCATAGTATTAGCTGAAATAAAGGAAGTTAGTGATGTTGAAATAGTATTAAAAAGAATGCTTACAACTATCAGAGAACCTCTATGTTTAAGTAATGAAACTCTATTACCGCGAATAAGCGTTGGTATTGTCTTATCAGATGGAAGCGATAATGCGACCGAGTTAATTAAACAAGCAGATAATGCGTTGTACCACGTTAAGCGTAATGGTGGTAATAATTTTAAAATAGTTGAGAATGAAAGCTAAAATAAGCACTAAAAGAAGTGTTGACCTAAACGTTAATACGTTTTAAATTTTAAATGACGCCATACCCCCTTGAACCTAAGGCAAATATAATTTAAAAAGAGCTATTCATTTGAAATCATTGCGCAATATATCTATACGGTCAAAATTTCTTTTAGCGGTTATCATCACTGTTGTTACCGCTTTATTTATTGCTTTGATATCTATAGCGACTTTAAGTTATCAATTTTCTTCTAGAGAGTTTACCGACCAACTCAATGTACTTGTTGATATAACTGCAGAGAGAAGTCAGGTCGCTCTAGTGTTTAAAGACAAAAGAACTGTTACTCAAAACATAGAATCCCTCTCTAAACTTACCTCTATTGATTTGGCCTGTGTGTACAATGTAAAAAATAACTTGTTTGGATATTATGAACGTACAAGTGATATGCGTTGTCCAAAAAAATTGCCAGATAAACTATTACTTTCAGAAAGAACATTATCTCCTCCTTTAGCTTCATTAGTCATAGAGAAAATAACAAATATTTTCAGTCATGGAGCTGATTTTAATGTAGCAAAAAAGCTGTTTGCTAAAAATCGTTATATTGGAACATTATATGTTGTGGCAAATGCTAGTGATGTGAATCGACGTTTAAGTGAATTTTTATTCTATGCTGTACTCATTATTATTATAACGACCATTATTGCTTATTTATTAGCATACCGACTGCAATTTGCTTTAACAGTACCCATAATTAAGTTAAGTTATCTCGCTAAAGAAATTGGTAGAACTAAAGATTTCTCCCTTAGAGCGACAGTTTGTAATGAAGATGAAGCTGGCTCTTTAGCAAAATCATTCAATGACTTAATACACAACATTCAAGAATCAAACATGAAAATGGAGGAGTTAGTTCTTGAATTACAGGAAAAAACTAAACAATTAGAGTCGCATAGTGAAATTGTAGAAGGTCGGAATAAAAGTATAAAAAATTGGTTTTCAGGTGCATCTCACGACATAAAACAACCGCTGCAAGCAATGGTACTCTTTGTAAATGCATTACTTATGACCAGTAATCCTACCCAAAAAGTCTTGTTAGGAAAACTCGATCAGGCAATTAATAATATGAGAACGCTATTTGAAGACCTACTTGATGTATCTAAATTAGAAAACTTGTTAGATAATTTCGAAACGAGTCCGGTAGACCTGAAACCAATTATTGATAACTTGTTTCATGAGTTTGAAGTATTAGCAGCCGATAAATCATTAGTCTTAAAATTTCATGATAGAGACTTTGTCGTGAATTCTAATATGCGTATGCTTGAAAGAATTATCCGAAACTTACTGAGTAATGCCATTCGATACACCAAAGACGGAGGGGTATTGATAGCTTGTCGAAAGCGTGATGGTTATGCTTGCATTGAGATTTGGGATACGGGGATTGGTATACCAAAAGAAAGTTTAGAACGTATTTTTAAGCGCTTTCATCAAGTTGAACAAAAAAGTGATGATATACAAGGTTATGGCCTTGGTTTATCTATCGTAAAACGGTTATCTGAAAAATTAAAACATCCTATTGAGATAAAATCTATATTAGGTAAAGGGACTTTATTTAGAGTACGTATTCCCATGGATGACTCGCCTAAATTAACTAATGTTGAATCTGTTAATACAGGAAGTGATAGTAGCTCATCAAAATTACCTCAAGGTTCATTATCACAAGTTTCCCACGTTATACTCCCTGGTGATAGACTCAATGTTATTCTTATAGATGATGATCCTTTAGTCTTGGACTCATTAAAGATACTACTGATGGGTTGGGGTATGCATGTTGCATATTTCGGCTCTATTACTCAAATGACATCATACCTTGAGGGTTGTGATGAGCGTTGTGATGTAATTGTTTCGGATTTTCAGCTTTCTGAAACTGAAAATGGTTTAGATGCTATATCAACCGTGAGAGAGTATTTAGGCTTACAAATACCCGGGTTGATTGTAAGTGCTACTGAAGATCCTGAACTTATTCAAACGATTAAAGAGTCAGGTATACGTAGACTTAAAAAACCAATAAAACCGGCAAAGCTGAGAGCATTAATAAACCACCTACATACGAACAGTATTAGTGAGACTAAAAGTTAAGCATAGAGAATAATAGCTACATCATTACCTACTGCCGTTCACTTAAGGTGAGCGGTATTTTTATTTCTAGCGTATTAACAAGTTAGAACTAACCGTCAC
>Ga0308012_10000631_pt1 | contig 20570 bp, 24 predicted proteins | sample Neamet179_FD_203133 | JGI IMG/M metagenome (GOLD analysis project Ga0308012, IMG submission 203133) | Marine microbial communities from water near the shore, Antarctic Ocean - #179 | ecosystem: Environmental > Aquatic > Marine > Unclassified | place: Southern Ocean | collected 2014-07-25 | reverse complement strand
CAGTAAGGGATGCCACTTTGGTATGGTTCCGCCCTCGTGCAAGAGCTTGTAGGCGCATGTGTTTGGTAGCCAATAGGCATGTTGCGCAATCGTGTCTGCGGTCATACGAATACATTCAGGCACAAACTCTTGCCGAATAACATATTGTGAGCATTGACAAGTTTCATTGTCCAGCAGGCGGCATGCAATTCGAGTCAGTGCTACATGCCCAGTATCTGGATCTTCCAGCTTATTCAGGCAACACCGGCCACAGCCATCGCAAAGAGCTTCCCACTCGGTGTCTGTCATCTTAACCATTGGAATTTTTTCCCAAAATTTTGGACGTAGGCTTTTGGATGAAATTTTGGTAGTCATAGGCTTTTCAATATATTACGAGCGCGAATACAATCCGCGTCCATTTGGGTAATTAAGGCGTCCAGCCCATGAAACGTTTCTTCGCCGCGAAGGTAACTTACCAAACCAACAGAAATTGTTTCGCCGTAAAGGTCACCACAAAAATCGAAGATAAAGGTCTCGCAGTTAGGGCGGTTCTCGCCAAACATTGGGCGCACTCCAATTGATGTGGCGCCATGGTAGCTGCCTGCATCGGGGCCGGTAAGCACATCAACCAATACGGCATAAACTCCAAAAGCTGGTGGTTGCAGGCCGTCTATCGATATATTGGCAGTGGGGTACCCCAACTCGCGCCCACGCTTTTCGCCATGCTCCACAGCGCCCTCTAGGCGGTGCCAGTGCCCAAGCATCGCGGCGGCTCGGCGTGGATCGGCAGCGGAGAGTGCCTTACGGATATTAGTGGAGCTGATCACCTGTGCGTCATGGTTTTTTAGATCTGTTATTGTGAGGCCGAAGCCTAAAGTAGCCGCGTGTTCGCTGAGACTTGCGGCTGTGCCCAACCGGCCATTACCAAAGCAAAAATCTGCACCAACCACTACGTGCGACAACCCAAAGCCATCATTAAGAATTTGTTTAGAAAACTCCCAGTCACTCAGCTCAGAAAGTTCTTCATTAAATGGCAACTCTAGTACTAAATCAATACCTAACTTTTCCAAGCGGTGGGCCCGCGCATCGGCATTTAATAGTCGGAACGGTGCCAGATCTTTATTGAATTTTTTAGTAAAAAAACTGCGGGGATGTGGTTCAAAGGTCAAAATCCCCAGAGGAGATTTGGTTTTGATTGCCTGCGCACGGGCAACATCGATCACGGCCTGATGGCCCAAATGTACGCCATCAAAATTGCCAATGGCCACGGTCGCTCCGCGTGCATTATCGGGGATATTACTGGTCTGAAAGCGCTTCATGAAATTCCACTACCGTGCGAGATTGGCCAGAGCAAGGATTGCACATCAAAAGTTTGAATTTTTATTGGATAACTTAGTCGAATTTGCGTGAAGGCGCTAAGACAGTAGCCTCACCGATAAGCACTTTTTTTCCGCTAACAATGCAACAGGTGTCCAGTTTCACCCGTCGGCGTCCTAGATCAATTTCGACTACCTCCACCTGTGCCGTGACGTGATCACCAGGGCGCACAGGCCCCAGAAATTTTAGGGTTTGGCCAAGATATACAGTGCCGTGACCTGGTAGTTGCTCTCCAATTACCGCAGAGATGTAGCCTGCGGTCAGCATGCCATGGGCGATACGACCCTCAAAAATTGTGTTATTGGCGTAATCATCGTCGAGGTGGACCGGATTATGGTCGGTGGAGACTTCGGCAAAGATTTTGATATCACGGTCCGTTACGACTTTTCGCAAATGTCGCTTCATACCAATTTTGATATCTTCAATACAAACCGTGCCGCGGGGCATTTTGTCTAGCATTTCAAACCTCAAGGTAATAATTACTACTATTATGAACTAATTTGATAACTTTATTACTTCGAGGTTGTGAAAATCAAGGGGGTTTAACGCAACTTACCAATTGAATAGGTTGGCTGTATCATTTCATTGGCGAGGTAGGCCTCTAAAGCGTCTGGATCTGGTTGATGCACGGTTCTTGTTTCACGTGCTGCCAAGCCTCCTGTGATAAACAACGAATCAAGTTCTTCGCCTAATGCACCATCAATATCCGTGAGAACCCCGTCGCCGACGCAGAGTATGCGGTGGTCTGGAATGCTTTTACCCAAGGCATCTAATCGCCGACGCGCCAAATCATAAATGGGTGGGTGCGGCTTTCCAAAGTAGAGGCTTTCACCGCCCATTTCGGTGTAGAGTTTTGCTAAAGCGCCTGCGCACCATTCGCGGGTGTGGCCACGGTCCACCACTATGTCAGGGTTGGCGCAGAGCAGCTTCAAGCCCTTAGTCTTGGCCAACAAAAATTGTGGCCGCATCTCTTCGAGATCTGCCAAAGTATTAAAAGGCCCACAACATACGATACCCTCGGCTTCTTCAATGGGCACTTGTTTGATTGCTATTGGATTTTCTATTAACCCCAGAGGGCTAAAAAAAACTTGATCCTGCGGTTGGCCAATAAAATAAATATTTTTGCCGACAGCTCCACGGAACATTGCAGCCCGCGCGCTGTCGCCGGATGTGGCAATACCGTCATAGGCGTCCTCGGGGACACCAATCTGCTCCAACTGCTGGCGAACAGGCACATGCGGGCGTGGCGAGTTGGTAACTAGCATCACCGTGCCACCTCTGGCCCTAAAAGCTCGCATTGCGGCTACGGCCTCCAAAAATGGACTTAAACCATCGTGGACACAGCCCCAAAGATCACAGAACAGCGCGTCGTAGCGGTCGGATACCTCCGAGAGTGCGGTGATTATCTGTGTCATGAGGTGCCCTTTAGTTACGGTTTTATAGTTTAAGGTTGGGGATGATCTGTTTTTTGCGGCTTAAAACGCCGGGCAGGATAACGCAGTCGCCATTCACGACAGCGCTGAAGGATTTCTCCGCGACTGTTTTAGATCTGGCATCAGGGATCAGCATGGTTGCTTCTTCATTTAGGATATCAATCACGAACAACAGCACGTGATCCACACCGTCCTCAGTTGCCACGGTGGGCATCGCGGCCATCAGGCTGGCTTTTCTGTCCAGAACCATTTGCGGTGAAGTGGTTTCAAGCACAGACACCCGAAACTTAACGCCTTCTACTGTATATTCCTTACTATCCATACGGAGCAGTTCGGCATCAGTGAATGCTGATACATCAGACTTTGCAGCAAACATTTGAGCCGCATACTCAGGAATTGAAATACCCAAATCAGCGGCTAACATCTTGGCTATAACTTGGTCTTGCGTGGTAGTAGTTGGACTACGAAATTCTAAAGTATCCGATAAAATGCAAGACAGCATTAGACCTTTAATGGGATTGGGCATGCGCGAGGCATTATCGCCCATTAGGCTGTGCATGATTGTCGCTGTACAAGCTAAAGGTTGAATGGTGACCGAGATTGGCCCCTTAGTTTCTAAGCCGCCCACCAGTTTATGATGATCAATGATCTCAATAATATTTGCGTTGTTAATGTTGTGTGGCAGCTCGGCAGGATTGTTAGTGTCGACTATAATCACCTCGGCGTTATCCGCCACGTCCAAAATGGTCACTGGCATGTCAAACTTCCAGTGCTTCAAAACAAAAGCCGCTTCGGTGTTGGGTTGGCCCAGCAAGACAGGCTCGGCCGCTTGTCCCTTAATCCCATTGAGATACCATGCCCAAATTATGGCACTTCCAGTGCTGTCGGTGTCTGGTGCTTTGTGGCCAAATACTTTGATCATAATAAAAACCTCTGGCGGTGTTAATTTGGGTCCTTATAGGCGGCAAACTTTCGAATGTCACCCAGCTAAGATTGGACGTTTCCGCTTATTTCCGTCATTAAGATCAGATGAAGGAAAGTGATCTATACGCGCCGATTAAAGCGCATTTCCAGATGCTGGGGTATGAGGTGAAAGGCGAGGTTTGCGCGGCCGATGTCATGGCGTTTCGTGGCGTTGAACCGCCGGTAATTATAGAGCTGAAACTCGCATTTACTCTGAATCTTTTTCACCAAGCAATCGAGCGATTGAAGGTGGTTGACGACGTTTACATTGCGGTGGTGCGGCCAGAGGGCAAGGCCGGTTATAAGCGTCTTAAGGCTAATATCACGCTTTGCCGGCGGTTGGGAATTGGCCTTTTAACCCTGCGTTCACGGGATTTATTTGTGGAATTGCACTGCGCGCCCGGTCCCTATGCTCCAAAAAAGTCAGCAAAAAAAGCTAAACGTATGACCAAAGCATTTGATCGGCTGGATGGCGATCCTAATGTGGGCGGTGCTACTCGGCATGGCTTGGTCACTGGTTACCGGCAAGATGCCCTGAAATGTGCAGCTTATTTGGCGCACGTGGGCGCGGAAAAGGGTGCTATTGTGGCCAAAGCGACTGGGGTGCCCAGCGCCACGTCGCTCATGCGAAGCAATGTTTACGGTTGGTTTTGTAAAGTTGAAACTGGTGTTTACATGCTCACGCCGGTTGGGGTTATCGGGCTAGCTGATTGGGGCTGAGAGTATGAATACGCGTGAATTCTAGCTAAGCACTACAACTCAAACATCTCTAGTTTATCTCGTGATGTTCGCTTCACGCCATGGTCAGTCAACTAAGTCTAACGGACTAGCCAAATTGGCAGCTGAGCGCCGCTGTTCATTAAAATCATATGCAAAGTACTTGTCTTTCAAGCATCAGAGTAAGGTTTTCTCCTAAATTATCAGGAAGTAGATCTAAATTGGGTTGCAGAGCCAATTGAGAAAGTTATTTTTTTACAGGTCCCCGTTGACTCCGGGCGTTAGGGTACCTATCTCAAGCTCGTTATCACTCGGAGTACCTGAGTGCTAATTCAGGTTTAACCTTGAGCCAGCTAGGAGTTACAAAGATGGCATTTACCCCTCTGCACGACCGTGTTCTTGTTGAACGCGTTGAAGGCGACGAAAAAACTGCGGGTGGTTTAATCATCCCAGAAAGTGCAAAAGAAAAGCCAGCGGAAGGCGTTATTGTCTCCGTGGGTGCAGGTTTGCGCGATGACAACGGCGATAGAATCGCTTTGGACATTAAAGAAGGTGATAAAGTGTTGTTCGGAAAATGGTCCGGCACTGAAGTCACAGTTGACGGCAACGAGCTGTTGATCATGAAAGAAAGCGACATTCTAGGTGTGATCTCTTAAGATCTCCTAGGACTACTTTTTAACTGAAATTTTTAGACGAGGATCTGCAAAATGGCAGCAAAAGACGTCAAATTCGGCACCGATGCACGCAACCGTATGTTGAACGGTGTGAACATTCTGGCTGACGCCGTAAAAGTTACTCTAGGCCCAAAAGGCCGGAACGTTGTTCTGGATAAATCTTTTGGCGCACCACGCATCACTAAAGATGGTGTTTCTGTCGCAAAAGAGATCGAACTTGAAGATAAGTTCGAGAACATGGGCGCTCAGATGGTTAAAGAAGTTGCATCGCGCACCAATGATGAAGCTGGTGATGGAACAACAACAGCTACAATTTTGGCTCAAGCTATCGTTCGCGAGGGCATGAAATCAGTTGCAGCTGGCATGAATCCAATGGATCTGAAGCGCGGTATCGACGCGGCGACGACTGTTGTCGTAAATACGATCAAAGCTGCGTCCCGTCCTGTCACTGACAGTGCAGAAGTTGCTCAAGTTGGTACCATATCTGCTAACGGCGAAACTGATATTGGCCAGCAAATAGCCGATGCTATGCAGCGTGTTGGTAATGAAGGCGTTATCACGGTTGAAGAGAACAAAGGTCTGGAAACAGAAACTGTTGTTGTAGAAGGCATGCAGTTTGATCGTGGTTATTTGTCACCTTACTTTGTAACTAATCCTGAAAAAATGACAGCTGAGCTGGAAGATGTAATGATCTTGCTGCACGAAAAAAAGCTGTCATCGTTGCAGTCTATGGTGCCGTTGCTGGAGCAAGTGATCCAGTCTGGTAAGCCTTTGTTGATCGTTGCTGAAGATATTGAAGGCGAAGCCTTGGCTACTTTGGTCGTAAACAAATTGCGTGGTGGTTTGAAAATTGCAGCTGTTAAAGCTCCAGGTTTCGGTGACCGTCGTAAAGCCATGTTGCAAGACCTTGCAATCTTGACTGGTGGTCAGGTGATTTCTGAAGATCTGGGTATGAAGCTTGAATCAGTCACTATGGATATGCTTGGTTCTGCAAAGCGTATTTCGATCACAAAAGATGAAACAACTATTGTTGAAGGCTTGGGATCAAAAGCTGAGATCGAAGCTCGTGTATCACAGATACGCAGCCAAATCGAAGAAACTACTTCTGATTATGACCGTGAGAAACTGCAAGAACGCGTTGCTAAATTGGCTGGTGGTGTTGCTGTGATCCGTGTTGGTGGCATGACCGAAGTTGAAGTTAAAGAACGCAAAGACCGTGTTGATGATGCCTTAAACGCGACCCGTGCGGCCGTTCAAGAGGGTGTTGTTGTCGGTGGTGGTGTTGCTTTGATCCAAGCTGGTAAAGCTTTGATCGGACTGGAAGGTGCTAATCCTGATCAGACAGCTGGCATCAAGATCGTAGCACGCGCGATTGAAGCACCTTTGCGTCAAATTGCTGAAAACGCTGGCGTCGATGGCGCTGTAGTTGCAGGTAAAGTACGTGAAAGCAATGACACTAACTTTGGTTTCAATGCGCAAACTGAAGAATATGGCGATCTTTTTGCCTTCGGTGTTATTGATCCGGCGAAAGTTGTGCGTACAGCTTTGGAAGATGCAGCTTCAATTGCAGGTCTGTTGGTTACAACAGAAGCGATGGTTGCTGATAAGCCAGAAAAAGCTGGCGCTGGCGGCGGCGGCGGCGGCATGCCTGACATGGGCGGCATGGGTGGCATGGGCGGCATGATGTAAGCTAGCCTGGCTTTATAACGTTACCTATCAAAGGCCCGCGTCTAACGCGGGCCTTTTTATTTTATGTAGGTATGTTGGGCGATTATCAGCCTTTTTGGCGAGAGGCGAAGACGTTGAGAATAAGGCTTCAATTCCCCCTTCTAATACAGCCGCTCAGGACTGTGTCATTTTACTGCACGGGCTGGCGCGTAGTGAGGCGTCGTTTACGTTGATGGCGCACAGCCTAAGGGCACAGGGCTATCACGTGCAAAACCTGGAATTTTCGACCCGTAGTAAAACAATTGCAGAATTGGTTCGCGATACGATCCCTCAGGCGGTACAACCTTGTGGTGATCAGCGTCTGCATTTTGTCACCCATTCCCTAGGTGGGATCATGGTGCGGGCTTATTTGGCTTGGGCCGAACTCAAGAACCTCGGCCATGTGGTGATGTTGGGACCGCCCAATAAAGGCTCTGAGGTGGTAGATGTTATGCAGGCTTTGGCGGTGTTCGACTGGGCCAATGGTCCAGCTGGCCGCCAGTTGAGCACGGACCCTAATAGCCTGCCCAATCAATTGCCGCCAGTAACCTTCTCGCTGGGAATTATCGCTGGACGGGTGAGCTTTAACCCTTTGTACTCGAATTTTATTGAGGGGCCAGATGATGGTAAGGTGTCGGTGGAAAGCACCCGTGTAGAGGGCATGCATAATCACCTGGTACTGCCGGTAAGCCATACATTTATGATGAACAATCCGTTGGTGATCGCCCAAGTGCAAGCTTATCTAAAGCACGGTGAGTTTGACCGCAGTTTGACTCTGCGTGATGTGAGTTTAGACGCCTTTCAAAAGGCATTAAAACGCAATGAGGCTAGGCGTTAATTGCGAAAGTTGACGTGACCCATCTTACGGCCAGGTTTGACCTCAGACTTGCCATAGAGATGTAGCGCTGCATTAGTTTTACGTAGCTCGGGCAGGCGGTCTATATCGTTACCGATGAGATTTTCCATCCGGATATCACTGTGGCGAGCGCCATCGCCCAGTGGCCAACCAGCCACGGCTCTGATGTGTTGCTCAAATTGGCAAATGTCACAGCCATTTTGTGTCCAATGGCCGGAATTATGCACGCGGGGGGCAATCTCATTGACGATGAAGCCATCCGCAGTGACGAACAGCTCAACCCCCATCACGCCCACATAATCCAACGCATTCATGATCTTTGCAGCTACTAAAACCGCATCCATACGCTGTGATGTGGCGAGATTGGCAGGGGCGGTGGTGGTGTGCAAAATACCATCGCGATGCACGTTTTCACCAGGGTCGTAGCACGCCACTTGGCCGTCACTGGCCCTTGCGGCAATCACTGAGACTTCATGGCTGAATTCAATAAAGCCCTCCAAAACGGAGGGAGCCCCTGCCATGGCATCCCATGCGGCAGTCATATCTGACGCCTTTTTGAGACGTATCTGACCTTTGCCATCATAGCCCATGCGGCGACTTTTTAATATAGAGGGTGCACCAATACGTGCCACTGCGGTGGCGGCATCTTCGGCGTTTGTTACATCTGCATACGGTGCCACCTTCAGGCCTAGTTTTGTGAGAAATTCCTTTTCGCTCAAGCGATCCTGGGAAACGGCCAAAGCCTGACGCCCCGGATGAATTGGGCAGATGCCTTCAAGGACATCCAAGGCTGAAGCTGGAATATTTTCAAACTCAAAAGTGATTACATCAACAGATTCTGCAAATGTGCGTAGGGCTTCAGCGTCGTCATAAGATGCGATTGTGATACGATGTGCTACTTGCCCGGCTGGTGGGTTGGCGCCAGGTTCAAAAATGTGGGTTTTGAGCCCAAGCCGGCTAGCCGCGACCGAGAGCATCCGGCCTAACTGTCCACCTCCTAAAATCCCAATTGTGGCTCCTTGGGGTAATGGGTCATTCATCAACAGGCTCCTGGGGAATTGAGGCAGACAAGGCGCTGCGCCAAGCGTCTAGCCGGGTGGCGATCTCAGGATACTGGGTCGCCAGTATGCTTGCTGCCATCAAGCCGGCATTGGCTGCTCCTACTGGGCCAATTGCCATCGTGGCCACTGGATAGCCTTTTGGCATTTGCAGAATAGAATAAAGGCTGTCGATGCCGGAAAGAGCTTTTGTTTGAACTGGTACACCTACAACTGGAATACGGGTTTTTGAGGCTATCATACCGGGCAAATGCGCTGCGCCACCCGCACCTGCAATGATTACCTTAAGGCCGCGCTCGATTGCAGTTGTACCATAGTTCCAAAGCCTGTCGGGCGTACGGTGCGCCGACACTATTTTACTTTCAAAGGAAATTTCTAAAGCGTCAAGAACATCGGCGGCGTGTTTCATTGTTGGCCAATCAGATTGGCTACCCATTATTATTCCAACATGCACCATAATTCTGCCTCGTATTTTAACCTAAGAGAAAACTGGAATTAACCTATCGTGAAAGATTAGGCAATAATATCGGGCATCAGGTCGTCTTCGAATTTTGTGATTCTATCTTTGAGGAGCAGTTTTTTCTTTTTAAGCCGCTTTACCGCCAGCTGATCAATGGCTTTTTCGGCCAAGACTGAGATGGCTAAGTCCAAATCGCGATGCTCTTGGCGTAGCACTTCAAGCTCGATTTCCATAACTTCGTTGTGATTGAGCTGGCTGTTGGCTAGCATTGGCGTCCCTTTTCACATTTGAATCTTGTATAAGCCTTTTAAGATGGTTTGAGAAGCCAGCACTTGGGCATTTGGCTATGGATTACCATGTCAATCGCATACGCTGCGCTTTCTTAGGAATCTTCGTCGTTTTCGCTCTAAGTCGGATCATAATTTTTCGATAACGGTTGAAGATATCCAGCTGGTAACTCTAGGGCGTCAATCAGATGATAACGAGGATAGAGCCTACCTGCCTTATGGATCCCTGTACGACAATTTGAGTGGATGTTCCTACCCGCTGCTGGAGTGGAGGTTGGTGAGACTGTTACAGAACATGGACTGTTGCATCTTGACCTAAAGCGCGATTTACCAGATTTAGTGATTCAGAAGATTAAGATTGAAAAGGATAAGCAGATGAAAGACCAATTTGGTGTTTTAGAAGATCGCATTGTTTACCTTAAGCCTATCGATAAGGCTGACTTGCCTGCTGAAGTAGTTGAAGAAACGGGAGATATAGACCAGCTATGGTCAGTTCATAATTCTGAGGGTGAGCAGTTGGCTCTAGTTGGAGATTTGGATCAAGCCTATGATATGGCGCGTGAGTTTAGCTACTCACCGATGACACTGCATTAGGACGGTTTACGTTAGAGTGGTTTGATGCCTCCAGCTACCAATAATTTGACTAAAAAACGCCATTAGCTAAATACATGTCGCAAAGTATAGTTACTTGAATCTATACTTTATTAACTTTCGTTAGGCGCCAATTAATCCCATGCTCTCTAATTTTAACAGGACTTGATGCGCGCAATTATCGACCTCGACATGCTCGGTCTCAAGACGTAATTCAGGCTCCTTTGGAACATCATAGGGATCTGAAATTCCTGTAAATTCTTTTATTTTTCCGGCGCGTGCCAGCTTGTATAAACCTTTGCGGTCTCGGCGCTCACATTCATCAATTGATGTTGCTACATGGACCTCAATAAAGGCGCCAAAGGCCTCTATATCTTCGCGCACAGCATGACGAGTTGTAGCGTAGGGAGCGATTGGAGCGCAGATGGCAATGCCACCATTTTTCGTTATCTCAGAGGCCACATAGCCAATACGGCGGATATTCAAATCGCGGTGTGCTTTGGAAAACCCAAGCTCTGAAGATAGATTTTTGCGTACTATATCACCGTCAAGTAGGGTTACCGGCCTTCCACCCATCTCCATTAATTTTACCATTAATGCATTTGCAATGGTAGACTTTCCCGACCCCGAAAGCCCTGTGAAAAATACCGTAAAGCCTTGTTTGTCTCGTGGAGGGCGTGATTTTCTTAACTCAGTGACGACTTGTGGAAAGCTAAACCATTCTGGGATATCCAAACCTTCGGCTAGTCTGCGGCGAAGCTCGGTGCCGGATATATTTAGGACGGTCAAGCCATCCTCTACCTTGTCAGCAGGCTCATATTGCGCGCGCTCTTGCACATAAACCATATGTTTAAAATCAACCATTTCCACACCAATTTCAGACTCAACTGTGCTAAACAGCTCTTGTGCGTCATAGGGCCCATAGAAGTCCTCCCCATTAGAGTTTTTGCCTGGTCCTGCATGGTCGCGGCCCACAATGAAATGAGTGCACCCATGATTGGCACGGATCAGGCCATGCCAAACCGCTTCGCGGGGCCCCGCCATACGCATGGCTAGGTTTAAAAGAGACATGGCTGTGGTGGAGGAGGGGTATTGATTTAAGACAGCCTCGTAGCATCGCACACGCGTGAAGTGGTCGATATCACCGGGTTTAGTCATTCCAACCACAGGGTGGATTAACAAATTAGCCTGTGCATCTTTTGCCGCGCGGAAGGTCAGTTCTTGATGGGCGCGATGTAATGGATTTCGAGTTTGGAAAGCTACCACCCTCTGCCATCCCATTTTGCGGAAGTAATTACGTAGCTCGTTTGGGGTGTCACGGCGGCCGCGGAAATCATAATGCACTGGCTGTTGAAGCCCGGTTACGGGACCACCCAAATTTATAGAACCCGCTTGATTATGCAGGTAGTTCACCGCTGGATGGGCCAGATCATTTGCGCCAAATACATTCTCAGCCTCGCGTGCCTTGTTGGGCAGCCAGCTATCGGTGACTTTGATTGTGGCCAGTATTACCCCTTCTTGATCCCGCAATGCAATTTTTTGGCCAAGTTCTACACTGTCTGCAAAGTCCTGTGTCACATCTAAGGTGATAGGCATGGGCCAAAGCGTACCATCCGCAAGGCGCATATTTTCCACAACACAGTTGTAATCCGCTTCGGTCAGGAAGCCCTTCAAGGGATTGAACCCACCATTCATTAGTAATTCGAGATCACAAATTTGCCGAGGTGTAAGATCCCAAGAGGTCAGCTCTGTGGCTGCCATCTTCATTTCCTGAACCCGGTCATGCGCTACATAAAGTTCTGGTACAGTTATCAAATTGCTTTGCATAATGAGTATTCCATTATCTGTGATACTTTGACGTCATTTAATGCAGTTCTATATGGTCGACACTACTTTTGTTCAGCAATAAAACGCTCTGCCTCTAGCGCCGCCATGCAGCCCATACCAGCACTGGTGACCGCTTGGCGGTATTTGTGATCTGTCAAATCACCGGCAGCAAATACTCCGGGGACAGAAGTTTCGGTGCTGTCAGATTTGGTGATAACATAACCGCCCATATGTGTTTCTAACACATCTTTAACTAATTCATTGGCAGGTGCGTGGCCGATGGCTACAAATACGCCCTTGCAGGGGATGTCTGTAATCTTACCTGTCTTAGTGTGTTTCACTTTCACACCTTCCACGCCTAGAGGCATATCGGTGCCATAAACTTTGTCTATTTCGTGGAACCAAAGAGGTACTATCTTTTTATTCTTCATCAAGCGATCAATCAAGATTCGCTCGGCCCGCAGCTCGTCGCGGCGGTGTATGAGTGTAACTTTTGACGCAAAGTTGGTTAAAAAGAGAGCCTCTTCCACAGCTGTATTCCCACCGCCCACAACCACAATCTCTTGTCCACGGTAGAAAAAACCGTCGCATGTGGCGCAGGCAGAAACGCCAAACCCCTTGAATTTCTCCTCACTTTCGAGGCCGATCCATTTGGCCCGTGCGCCTGTCGCTAAGATTACTGCATCGCAAGTGTAGAGGGTGCCGCTGTCGCCTTGAGCTTTGAAAGGACGCTCGGAGACGTCAAGGTTGATAATAATATCACCAACAATCTCAGTACCCATCGCTTTTGCGTGCTCTTGCATCCGGATCATTAAGTCTGGGCCTTGCACTTCAGAATCACCAGGCCAGTTTTCCACCTCGGTAGTGGTGGTAAGCTGGCCACCAGGCTCAATGCCCTGAACCAAAATAGGCTCCAACATAGCGCGGCTGGCGTAAACACCAGCGGTATAACCCGCAGGGCCCGACCCAATAATCAAAACTTTGGTGTGGCGTGTGTTAGTCATGGAAATTCCTACGATTAAACTTTGAAGATGCGTATATACGCGCTGAGTATCCGACAAAAGCCCAAACCGAAATCTTTAACTTTGGAAAGTGTAGCGCGAATTATTGTTGCGCAATGTTGAAATATTATTGCGTTTGGTGAGCCGTTTCGGTATGTTTCCTGAGTATTCTAGAAAGGTATGGGCTGTATGCACCGTTTGGACGAAATTGATCGCATGATATTGGCTGAATTGCAGGCGGATGGGCGGATGACGAATGTTGAGTTGGCCAAACGTGTTGGTATTTCTGCACCTCCGTGTTTGCGTCGGGTGCGCACTTTGGAGGAGACTGGCTATATTGGTGGGTATCACGCGGATACAGATGCTCGGAAATTAGGTTTTGAAGTTCAAGTTTTCGCTATGGTCGGACTACAAAGTCAAGCTGAAGCAGATTTGTCGGCTTTCGAAGGGCGTTGTTTGGATTGGCCATTGGTACGTGAATGCCACATGTTGAACGGAGAAGTTGATTTCATTTTAAAATGTGTCGCGCCTGATTTGTCGACCTTTCAATCTTTCCTGACTGAACAGCTAACATCTGCTGATAATGTTGCATCGGTTAAAACATCTTTGGTAATTCGCTGTGCTAAGGATCAGCCAGGCGTGCCTTTTCAAGTGTTGGAAGAGCGTCTTTCTAAACGCCCATAAAGTCGAATTTTATAAGCTAATGCAGGCAATCAAGCGTCCATAATCAGCTAGATTTTGATGCACGGAGTATCGGTAGGAAAAAAACCTTGCGGGGTTGGCATAGGTGCAATGGCCGGTCCATTCGGCTTGTTTTATTCCCGCACCTCGTAATAGCGACAGACCATAACTTGGCAGGTTAAAGTGATAACGATCTCGCTGTCCCTTAGTAAAAAATAGTAGAGCGGCTGGGTCATCATGGCAAATTTCTTCTAAAAACTCAGGACCCACCTCATAGGCTTTTTGGCTTATGCTGGGACCTATAACGGCGCAGATATTACTGTAGTTTGCGCCCAATGCTTCCATAGCGGCAATTGTATTTTGCAACACGCCGGTCTTTGCTCCTTTTGATCCCGCGTGCGCTGCGCCAATGACTTGCGCCTTGGCGTCATAGAATAAAACTGGTTGGCAATCTGCGGTAAGAATGCTCAGGATTACGCCTGGAGTGGCTGTAACCATAGCATCTGACTTTGGGGAATGTGAGGAGACAGCCTTCAAACTTACAACACCTGCAGAATGGATTTGATGGACTGATTGAAGCTGTGGCTCTGCACCTCCAAAATATTCTGCAACTGATTTTCGATTGGCCTCGACATCTTCGAGGCAGTCGTTTGAACTTCTGCCACAATTTAATCCTTGATAAATACCCCTTGAAGCACCTCCAAGTCGAGTAAAAAATCCGTGTTTTACGCCGGTAAGTAAGTCAGATGTGATTGGTTTAAGGCTCATAGTTCTAGTCCAGGTGGAAATACCGCCGCATTGGCAGCCACACCCAAGACCTTGAACAAATTTCCCATCTCGTCAGGGTGTGTGAGCCTTCGGTGGGCTTTTATATGGGTATTCAAGGCGTCACCAGTAAGTTTTTGGGCTAAGGCTTGTGCTCGTTGGGTGATGCCCAAGCGCTCCAAAAAAATCCCCTGTGTAGTGAGCCGTGACACGGCGGCCGGTGCTGCACCATTGAAGATAGCCTCAAAGTCGACATGGGCGGTTATATCGGTCATGCCTGGTGCTGTGAGTGGGCTTACCATTTTATGATCTCCGATGGCCTGTAATGTATCTCCCTTTGAACGCCAATCACCATAGTCAATGATTATTGCCGCACCTCCATAAGCTGTGATGCGCTCAGAAATTCCAGCCATAATTGGCGGTAGCGCTGGACAATATTCGACGATATCACCGGCTTTGGTGTCTTGAAGGCGACGGGTTAAGAAATCAAACAGCTGTGGGGCTGCACGTCCAAATTTCAAATCACCCGCTACCTCCCCAATTAAAAACTCTTCCCAAGCTACCGCGGTCCGGCAGAATTGCCGAACAGGTAGGGCATCAAAAAACTCATTGGCAATTAGAAAAATCGATGTTTTAGGAAGTGTGCTTACATCGTTGTGATGGATTACGCCTGGAATAGCTTCGGCCTGTATGCTTCGTAGCTTTGGCGCACTTTCCACCATATGCACGGGTAGCTGCTCAAAGCCGCAAATCGTGGGAGAGATGCGGCGAAGGTCCTGCATCAATGTACCCTTTCCTGGACCTAATTCCACTATTATCGCATCCTTAGGGCAGCCCTGTGCCTGCCAAGCGGAACCAAGCGCCAGGCCGATCATCTCACCAAACATTTGGCTGATCTCTGGTGCAGTTACAAAATCACCGGACCGGCCAAACACCGCTTGTTGCGTGTAATAGCCATGTTTTGGGTCCATCAAGCATTCGGCCATATAATCAGCCACACTTATGGGGCCATCAACCGCAATACGTTCTTTTAAAATTTCGGTCAGTGTTGTCACGCTTTGCGCGCTTTAGCGATAAACCAAAGCCCTATCATAAGCATCGGCAACGACAGTACTTGTCCCATGGTTAGCCCCCATGATCCCATTTGGATAATATAGCCAACTGGGTTCTCCAAAGATTGAAAATGTGTATCGGGCTGGCGCACCAATTCAACTAAGAACCTCGTAAGCCCGTACCCAAAAACAAATATTCCAGTTAAAAGCCCAGTACGGCGAAGGGCGCTAGTTTTAAATAGAAGGTATAGAAGTACCAAACCTAAAATAAGCCCTTCGCCCAAAGCCTCGTAAAGCTGCGATGGATGCCGCGCACAAAGGCCCGTCGCCGCATCAGTGCAGGTTTGTGCGTCGTATCCGGGGAACATAACCCCCCACGGCATACTGGTTTCTCGGCCCCAAAGCTCCGCATTTATAAAGTTGGCCATCCGTCCAAATAGTAGCCCCGCAGGAGCAGAAACTGCCATGACGTCCGCTGCACAGAGACTGTAAATTTGGTACTTGCGGCAAAAGAGGATGCCGGCAACCAGAACCCCTAAAAATCCACCATGGAACGACATACCACCATCAAAAATACGCAATGCAGCGATAGGGTCTGATAGATAGTAGAATGGTTGGTAAAACAACACATAGCCCAAGCGACCACCTAAAATGATGCCAATAATCAGCCAAGTGATCAAATCATCTAAGTTTTTTTCGTTGAGTGCGACTTTGCTGTTGGGCCAGAGATTTGGCCTGCGGATCGCAAGGCGCATCACCCACCCTGCAAATATTATACCAGTGATATATGCTAACGCATACCAGCGAATTGCCAGTTCAAACCCCCCGATGCTAAAATCATGGCCGCTAAAAGTGAATTGCCATAGCGGGATATTCAGTGCGAAAAGCACAGGGGAAATGTCGGGAAATGGAATCGAAGCTAACATACCCTTTCATTCCCAGCATAGCTGCTTAAGTCAAGGTTGAGTATTCTTATTATAGCCCCCATATTAAGATTAAGGGTGATATAGCCATCAAGGAGATAGATGATGCAAAGCAAGAATAAGTTTCTGGATGACATTGGCCAAATGATGACTAATGCAGTGGGCGTGGCGCAGGGTGCCAAGGACGAAGCTGAAACCGCAATGAAAAGCCTGATGGATCGTTGGCTGGCGGATCGTAATTTTGTGACACGCGAAGAATTTGATGCGGTGCGGGCAATGGCCCAAAAAGCCCGTGAAGAGAACGATGCGTTGAAAGCACGAATGGATGCGTTGGAAACTGCCGGTGCTAAAATAAAGAAATAATAACTTTTCAAAATAATATTTAAGGCCGTCTATTTTGGGCGGCCTTTTTCCGTTCCGCAGCATTTTATTTGTTATTTTCCTTTTTTCTCCACAGATAAATGACTTATCCCCAGATATTTCTCTGGACAGGGTAGAAGCATCCAGACACCATACGTGGTATGAATAGGCATGCTGGCCGCAAAATATTGGGATTCGTACAAGATTTTGTGGTGGTCTGTAGCCTAAAATTTCCCGGAAGGGGACCGCTATGGGATTACCCAACCACACTTTTGATTTTGAAGATGTGCATCCGATTGACATAGTTCAAGACATTGCTGCGAACCAAGAGTGGGAATTTGATCGTATCGCCGATGATCAGATCTCCATGGATGTTGAAGGCCAATGGCGTACCTATTCGGTAACCTTAGCGTGGTCTGAAGCTGATGAAACTCTACGACTGATTTGTACCTTTGATATGGAGCCACCGGCGCACAGACTCAATAATCTCTATGCTTCGCTAAATGCGGTAAATGACCATTGTTGGGCTGGAAGCTTCACTTATTTGGATGAACAAAAGCTGATGATTTTCCGTTACGGTCTAATTCTGTCTGGAGGTCAAGTTGCCAGCGCTGGTCAAATTGATACTATGATTTCGGCGGCGGTAGTATCGGCTGAACGCTACTATCCCGCTTTCCAACTTGTGACCTGGGGCGAGCAAGACTTAGCGCCTGCTATGCAAGTAGCCATTGCAGAGGCCTATGGTCACGCGTAACATTATAAAAAATAGAAATGTCGTGGATCAATTTGAAATGATTTCTAAAAATATTTCGGAACGTGGCCTCGTGCTGCTCGGTTGTGGCAAGATGGGGACAGCGCTGCTATCTGGCTGGCTTGAGCAAGGAATGGACCCAAAATTTGTTTGGATATTGGATCCAAGGCCCAGTGAATGGGTTCTGTCTGTCGGGGTCCGCGTAAATGAGATGTTGCCTGATGATCCTGCCATTGTTTTGGTTGCTGTAAAACCACAAATGATGGGTGAAGCGCTACCGCGCTTGCAACGGTTCGGCTCAACGACCACATTGTTTATTTCCGTAGCTGCTGGTACATCAATATCAGCCTTTGAGGACGTATTAGGCCGCTCGACGCCCGTAGTTCGAGCCATGCCAAATACACCTGCTGCTATTGGTCAAGGAATAACTGCTTTGATCGGGAACGATCGTGCCACAGATAAAGATCTAGCAGAAGCTCAAAATTTGATGGCTGCGGTGGGACAAACTATTCTGCTGCACAATGAAGGCCAACTGGATGCAGTCACTGGAGTTTCAGGCTCGGGCCCAGCCTATGTTTTCCACATGATCGAAACTCTGGCTGAGGCTGGTATCAAGCAAGGCCTACCAGCTGTTATGGCGATGCAATTAGCGCAGGCAACTGTGGCTGGAGCTGGAGCTTTGGCCGTACAATCTGATGACAGCGCAGAGCAACTTCGGATCAATGTTACTAGCCCGAATGGTACAACGCAGGCAGCTTTGGAGATTTTGATGCATGAAAAGACGGGATTGCAATCTCTTATGACCCGCGCTGTTAAAGCGGCTACCAAACGATCGCAGGATCTTTCGAATGGTTGAGATTGTCTTTGATGATTTCATGAAAGTGGAAATTCGGGTTGGTTTGGTGACCCGCGCAGAGCCTTATCCTGAAGCTCGTGTCCCTGCTATTAAGCTTTGGATCGATTTTGGCGGCGAATTGGGTGAGAAGAAATCATCGGCACAGCTGACTGTAAATTATACCCCAGAGGCGCTTATTGGTACCAAGGTTATGGCGGTTGTGAATTTCCCGCCGCGCCAAATCGGTAAAGTAATGTCTGAGGTTTTGGTGCTTGGTGTGCCAAATGCCGTGGGCGAAGTTATCTTGATGCGTCCTGATATTGATGTGCCAATCGGTGGTCGGCTATTTTGATGCTAGTCCTGCTATTAACGAATGATCAGTGACGACCACGCCCCGGCATCATTCAAGATAAAGTAAACCATTTATGAGCCAAAGCCCTATTCGCAGATTGCTGCCAAATGACCCCGCATTGTCGGAGGTTTTAGCTCTACTCCGAGCCTCTTTTTCTTTTATGACCGGTCGGATCGATCCCCCCAGTTCGATGGATCACTTCACTTTGCAAGACTTAAGTCTAAAAGCGCAGGGAAGTTGGGTTTTGGTGGTTGGGAATCCTGTAATGGCGTGTGTGGTAGCGAGTCCTTTAGCACACTCGCTCTATATTGGAAAAATCGCCGTCGACCCAAGACTGCGGGGCCAAGGCGTCGCGCGGGATTTGGTGGGTTTTTGTGAAAAAATTGCTGGAAACCTTGGATTGGATCGGCTTGAGCTACAAGTTAGAATTGAGCTTGTGGAAAATCAACTAGTTTTTACTAGGTTAGGTTTCGTGAAAACTGTGGAAGGTTCACACCCTGGCTATACCCAGATTACGGAGATCACCATGCAAAAAATACTTGCTACGACTAAGTTGACTTGAATGTAAATATTCGACGTTCTAGCATGAAATGGGTAGTCGGAGTCGCGTCTCGTACCAGGTATTTAGCTTGGGTATATGCGGTTCGGTTTCCAGATGATGCTGGTAAAGAGCAGATACCCCCTCTCAGGTCCCCACGAATTTTCTCCTACTGCGTAAGGAATTCCTGCCAGCCATTGTGCCAAGGTGGTATAATTGCTGACTTGGAATTAAATCCATTTGTGCATTTCAGTTAGCTTGGTGTTACCAAGTTTAGTGATGATTTTTGCGCGGAGGTTGCGCATCGAACCTAGCCATTTTTCGTAATGAGAAGCTTTGAACTCCATATATTCTGCCACCTCTGGGTGAGGCAAAATCATGAAGGTCTCAGCTTCCATCGCATCAGCCACCCGCTGGGATAAATCCTGAGGGCTCAATACACCTGGTAGACCATTAGCCTGAGCTGGATCGTCATAACCTAACATCTCTGTAGCCACATATTGTGGGCATGCCACTGAGACTTTTATACCTTGGTTCCCGTGGGTAATGGCCAAGGCCTCTGCAAGTCCGACGGCGGCATGTTTGGTCGTCGAATAAGCTGTGTCGCCAATTTGATTTAAGACACCGGCGGCAGAGGCCATTTGTATTAGATAGCCATCCCCACGCGCAATCATCGCGGGCAAAACGGCACGAGTGGCATAAACATGGGCCATTACATGCACTTCCCAACAAGCTTGCCATGTTGCGTTGGTGGCTGAGGCCGCATGATCTGGCTCGCCTCGACAAATGCCGGCATTTGAAAAAAAAATATCAATTTCACCCAGTTCTGCTTGAACACGCGCTACAAGTCTTTGGATATCTTGTTCGATCGTCACGTCACAGACATAAGCACTCCCACCTATCTCAAGGGCAACTGCTCGCACCTCATCCTTATCAAGGTCAGCCAAGGCAACAATTGCCCCTCGCGCAGAAAATTCACGGGCAAGTGCGGCGCCAATACCTCGGCCAGCGCCTGTAATAATTACTGTTTTTCCTGTGAAATTCATGCCTATGCTCCTCTCTCATGATCGCCAAACTCTTAGTAATGCAATACCGGATGTTGTCGCATGTCCAGCCCCCTTGGAGGTAGTCAAATGTCCACGTATTGATGAACGCGTTCCTGCAAATACTCAAATATTTACCAGCCCCTCCCCATAGTCCAGTGGAAATTTGAATCACCCTTACTTGGTGTGGTTTAAACTCTGTCCGAATTGGAAACTGTAAAGCCGTAGTTGACGCCAGAAATCATATTTCTGATGATGAGAAGAATTTTTAAAGGTGCGAAGAATACATTAGAATGAATTTGCAGATCGGGGAGTAAAAATCTCCCAATGAGCGGTCGAA
>Ga0308012_10000626_pt1 | contig 20658 bp, 18 predicted proteins | sample Neamet179_FD_203133 | JGI IMG/M metagenome (GOLD analysis project Ga0308012, IMG submission 203133) | Marine microbial communities from water near the shore, Antarctic Ocean - #179 | ecosystem: Environmental > Aquatic > Marine > Unclassified | place: Southern Ocean | collected 2014-07-25 | reverse complement strand
TAACGTTAATTATCAGTTTAAAATTATCAGTTTTAAATTATCAGTTTAAAATTAGAAGCTTATAATAACGAGTGAACCTAAGCTTATGTGACTATGTTATCTATGCCTTTTGGATCGTAATGTCATCGCTGTACAGCATTAAGTACGTATTAAGTAGAGAGTTCAGTTTCCAAGAAACAATAGCTTTTGAATTAGATACGTCGAATGTGATTTTACATGCCTAACTCGCTAACTTCATATAGTGTTAACTAGATAGGCAGTAAATTTATGATTAATAAATTCTAAAGCTGTTCTTTTAAAGAAAATAGCAAATCAAGCGCCTGTCTCGGACTTAATTCATTAACGTCAGTATCTATCAGTGTTGTTAAAGCAGGATGTTCTTCTAATGTTAAGCTTGATTGTTCAAAGGCATCGCTTTGTATAGGTGCAGACGTAAGTAACGTGGGGGCTTGTTGTTGCTCTAATTCACTTAACCTTTGCTTAGCGCGCTTGATTACCATTTTGGGTACACCAGCAAGTTGGGCTACTTGTAGACCAAAACTTTTGCTTGCAGCCCCTTCTTGTATTGCATGCATAAATACAATGTTATCGTCATGTTCTATAGCATCTAAATGAACATTGGCTAAGCTTTCAATTTGATCAGCTAACAAGGTTAATTCAAAGTAATGTGTAGCGAATAAAGTAAAGGCTTTAGTTTTTAATGCCAACATTTCGGCACATGCCCAAGCGAGTGATAAACCATCATAAGTACTTGTGCCACGGCCAATTTCATCAAGTAAAACTAAACTTTTATCGGTAGCATTATGCAATATGTTAGCCGTTTCGGTCATTTCAACCATAAAGGTTGAGCGACCACTGGCTAAGTCATCTGAAGCGCCAATTCTGGTAAATATTCTATCAACTAAACCTATCGTTGCACTGTCAGCAGGAACATAACAACCAATGTGCGCCAACAACACTATTAATGCAGTTTGACGCATATAGGTTGATTTACCGCCCATATTTGGACCCGTAATAATTAACATTTTTCGTTGTTGGGTTAAGAATACAGGGTTAGCAATAAAGGCATTATCTGTCATCTGCTCAACAACAACATGCCGGCCTGCGTCAATATTGATACCTGGCTCTTCAACCAAATGCGGTTTTACATAATTTAAGGTCAGTGCACGCTCTGCAAAAGTAGTTAATACATCAAGTTCAGCAATAGCTTGGCTTAATTTTTGTAGTTGCGCTAAATCAGGTAATACTTTGTCGAACAATGCTTGATAGAGTGCTTTTTCTAAGGCTAAGAATTTACTTTGAGCGCTGAGTACTTTCTCTTCATGTTGCTTTAATTCTTCAGTAATAAAGCGTTCATTATTTTTTAGTGTTTGACGACGAATATAATCTTCAGGTACATCAACCGCAGCAGTGCGACTCATTTCAATAAAAAAGCCATGGACTTTGTTATAACCCACTTTTAATGAATGAATGCCTGTGCGTTCTTTTTCACGTTGTTCAAGTTGTGCTAGAAATTCTGTTGCGCCATCACTCAAATCGCGTAGTACATCAAGTTCAGCGTGATAACCCGGTGCGATAACACCGCCGTCACGAATTAATACAGGAGGGTTTTTAACGATGGCATGTTCAAGTAATGCTTGTAGTTCAGGTATCGGTAAACTTTGCGCTGCAAGCGTTTTTAAATAGCTAGCCTTAGAAGTATCCTCACTTTGTAATAGGTCTTGTAATTCTGGCAATTGTTGTAGTGCATGACGTAAACGTGCAAAATCTCGAGGACGAGCTGAGCCTAATGCTATTCTTGAAACAATACGTTCTATATCCCCCAAACCTTTTAATAACGGTTGAATTGGCGTGATTAAGTCTAAGGCAATAATATCGCTTACGGTATTTTGACGATTATTAAGTACCGTTAAATCACGTAGCGGGAAATGTAACCAGCGTTTAAGTAAACGTGAGCCCATCGGCGTAGACGATCTATCTAAAATAGCGGCAAGGGTGTTTTCTAAACCACCTTGTAGGTTTTGAGTTAGCTCTAAATTACGTCGTGTAGCGGCATCAAGTACAACACCTTTATTGGCTGACTCACAAATTATAGAACGAATGTGGGGCAAGGCAGTGCGCTGTGTATCTTTAACGTATTGAAACAAACAACCGGCAGCAGATAAGCCTAAAGGTTTATCATCAACACCAAAGCCCGTTAATTCTTTCGTATTAAATTGCTTATTCAATAAATTAATAGCGGTATCGAGATCAAACTCCCACTCTGGTCGGCGACGTAAACCTTTTCTATTCTCTATTAAACTAAAATCTTGTAGAGATTCACTATAAAGTAACTCGGCAGGAGATAAGCGCTGTAATTCCGCTTGCAGCTGTTCACAGGTTTGCGGTTCTGTTAGCACAAAGCGGCCACTTGCCATGTCTAAATAAGCAAGGCCAAAGGCTGGGGCAGAGTTTGTTTTGAGTTTTGCTTGAGGTGATTGATTATCGACAATTGCGACAATAAGGTTATCTTGTCTATCCGTTAATAATGCCTCATCACTCACTGTACCCGGAGTAATAACACGTACGACTTTACGTTCTACCGGACCTTTACTTGTCGCAGGATCGCCAATTTGTTCACAAATGGCGACAGACTCACCCAAACTAACTAGCTTGGCTAAGTAGTTTTCAGCCGCATGATAAGGCACACCGGCCATTGGGATAGCATTACCACCCGTTTTACCTCTAGCGGTCAGTGAAATATCTAATAAATCAGAGGCTTTTCTTGCATCGTCAAAAAATAATTCATAAAAATCTCCCATGCGATAAAAAATCAAAGTATGTGGAAATTCAGCCTTAATTGTTAAGTACTGGCGCATCATAGGTGTGTGTGAAGAAAGATCTTTTATGGGGGTGGTCATGAAATACTAAAACTCTATGTGATTACTAGCTTAATACTAGGGAAGTTAATACTGATTGGTCATATAGATTATGCCATAAGCTGTATTAGCATTGCTTCAATTTTTAATAATTATTATAAGCTCAGATAATTATTAAGCTAACTGCCTACTCACTTATTATGTAAGGTTGTGTGATACAAAGAGAATAGTAATAGTTACCTTAATATTACCTTGATATTAGTTGGTATTTATTTAAACGTTATGCATATTTTAATAGCGAAGAGACTAAAAAATTGAAGTAAGTTAGTATATTAAAAACTTAATGGTAGGCTGTTTGTATTTAAGTATGTTTTTTGTTCATTATTTACTTTGACGTTTAAAAATATTTACTATAAATTAACAATTAGGGAAATTGTAATATTACAGTGAAATATGGATATCATTAAACTAAAAAAATTATTATCTCATCAGCAAGCTATACTATCTAAAATAGCATTAGGCGCTCCTTTAAACGAAATTTTTAATGATATTTGTATATCTATTGAAGATATTACAGAAGATAAGTCTGCAAGATGCTCAATTTTATCGTTACAGGGAGAGCAGCTTTTTCATTGTGCTGCACCTAATATCGATGATAAATATTGTCAGTTTATAAACGGCTTGTACATAGGGCCTAGTAGTGGAGCTTGTGGGACAGCCGCCTTTCGAAAATCTCAAGTTATTGTAGAAAATATTGCAATATCTCCTCTTTGGGTCGATTTTAAGGATTGTGCCTTAGCGTTTGATCTTCAGTCATGTTGGTCCACCCCTATTCTTTCCACACAATCCATAGTTCTTGGTACATTTGCCATTTATCATAACTACCCTAAATCACCCTCTGTAGATGAATTAGAGTTAATCGACTACTTTGTTCATTCATCTAGTATTGCATTGGAAAAACATCATAACTTATTAAAATTTGAACAATTAATTACTGATTTACAACAGAGTAACGAAAAATTTAATGCGTTTACTAAGGTCATGCCTGATTTAGCCTTTATTCTTAGTGAAAATGGAGAATATTGCGATATTTATGGCTCCTCTGAGGGGTTATTATATGACACGGTAAATAAACTCATAAATAAAAACTTAAAAGATATATTACCAAAAAAAAATTCAGAGCCTATTATGGCTGTCATTGAAAAGACGTTAGCCACTAATGAAATTCAAATTTTTGAATATGAGCTTGATGTTCATGACGGTAAAATTATTTTTGAGGGGCGCATTGCTCCCATTGATAACTATCAGCCTAATATGCCCAACAAAAGACACGTAGTTTGGGTAGCGAGAGATATTACTGATCGAAAGAGAACAGAAAAAAAAGTAGCAAAGTTGGCTTTTTTTGATGCTTTAACAGACCTACCTAATCGGAGAATGCTTAATGATAGGCTAGGATTGTGCATAGAAAGAATAAAGCGTACTAAAAAAGTTGCCGCTTTATTTTTTATTGATTTAGATCATTTTAAAAAAATAAATGATTTATTAGGGCATTGTGCAGGCGATGAACTTCTCGTTAAGTTATCGAAACGCCTTCGTTTATCTATAAGATCTTCTGATACGGTCGCGAGAGTAGGAGGCGATGAGTTTATTGTTTTGTTAGAGTCTGTTGGCGATAACAATAAGCAGGCTATTATAGAATCAGAAAATGTTGCACAAAAACTACAAAATGTATTTTATGAAAAATTTCAAATCGGCGGAGTAGCTTTTCAAGTAAGTTGTAGTATTGGTATTTGCTTAGTTAATAATGACAATTTAATAAAAGAAAATATATTAAAGCATGCGGACAGTGCAATGTATCGCTCTAAAATAAAGGGCGGTAATCGCTATAGCTTTTACCATCCTGAATTACAAACATCGCTAGAGAAACAGGTTGAGATTGAAACTGATATGCTCAGAGCAATAGCGTTAGATGAATTTTGTACTTATTTTCAACCCCAAGTAAATACCTTAGGAAATGTTGTTGGAGCAGAAGCGCTTATTCGTTGGAACCATCCTATTAAAGGACTCATCGCGCCCGCTGATTTTATCTCAATAGCAGAGCAGCATGGATTAATTTTGCAATTACAAAATATTGTATTACGTGATATCTGTAATCTTATGAATCAACTGAATACTGAAAATATAATTGATAAATTATTTAGGATCTCAATTAATATAAGTCAATATCAATTTAATTCATCGACTTTAAAAGATGAACTATTTAAAAAAATTAATAATTTTAATGTACAACCTTCTCAAATTAGGTTGGAAATTACCGAATCAATGCTGTCTGACGACATAGATAATACGCTACAACAAATGAAAGAATTAAAAGAAAGTGGATTTATATTATCAATTAATGGCTTTGGTACAGGCTATTCCTGCTTAGCTCACTTAAGCAACTTTCCTATTAAGGAGTTAAAGATTAATAAAAGCTTTATTGATAACATTTTAAATAACGATAAAGGCTATGGCATTGTTCAAGCGATAATAAGTTTAGCCAAAAGTCTTAATCTTTCAGTTGTCGCTGAAGGAGTCGAAGCGACTGAGCAACTTAACATGCTAACAACGATGGGAATTGGTTCAATTCAAGGTTACTTAATTGCTAAACCAATGTCTGTTAGTGATTATGTAACGTGGCATAGGTCTAATGTAGCTAAAGGTCTATAGCAATACTTACGAGTGTCTTTACCGTTAAAATATTTTAATGCATTACCTCTATCAATCATCATCATCATTTATCAATCCGCGATATAAATAAAGTTTTAATATTATTTTAAGATAATAGTAACTTTTTAAATTAAATTTTATAAAAGTTACTATTGTTGTTTTATTTTTTATTTTTCAATGGTTTAAAAGTAACAGTTAATACTTTTTAAATTTTAAATTTAAAATATTATAATAAAACTTGATACTGTACACACTTACAGTATACTTGTCTCATCAAAACGAAATAACACAACTGCTCGCGGAGTAATTAATGAAAGACGATAAAGAAAAAGCACTATCAGCAGCCTTAAGTCAAATAGAACGTCAATTTGGTAAAGGTTCAATAATGAAGCTTGGTGATAATAATACCATGGACGTAGAAACTATTTCTACGGGTTCATTAGGCTTAGATATCGCCTTGGGCGCAGGTGGTTTACCATTAGGTCGTGTTGTTGAAATTTATGGTCCTGAGTCGAGTGGTAAAACCACATTAACCTTAGAAGTTATTGCTGAAGCTCAACGTAATGGTAAAGTATGTGCCTTTATTGATGCAGAGCACGCTCTTGACCCGGTGTATGCTGAAAAGCTTGGTGTTAATATTAATGAATTATTAATATCTCAACCGGATACGGGTGAACAAGCCTTAGAAATCGTTGATATGCTAACTCGTTCAGGTGCTATTGACGTTATTGTTGTCGATTCCGTTGCGGCTTTAACACCTAAAGCTGAAATTGAAGGTGACATGGGCGATTCACATATGGGCTTACAAGCACGTATGTTGTCACAAGCAATGCGTAAGTTAACCGGTAACTTGAAAAAATCTAACACGATGTTAATTTTTATCAACCAAATACGTATGAAAATTGGTGTTATGTTTGGTAGCCCAGAAACGACGACAGGTGGTAATGCATTAAAATTTTATGCTTCAGTACGTTTAGATATTCGTCGTATTGGCGCAGTTAAAAATGGTGATGAAATTGTAGGTAACGAAACGCGTGTGAAAGTCGTTAAAAACAAAATTGCCCCACCTTTTAAACAAGCTGAGTTCCAAATTTTATACGGTGAAGGTATTAACAACTTAGGTGAGTTAATCGAGCTAGGTGTTAAACACGGTTTTGTAGAAAAAGCGGGTGCTTGGTATAGCTGTAATGGCGAACGTATTGGACAAGGTAAAGCGAATGCGGCTAAATATTTAGATGAACATCCTGATATGGCTAAAGATGTTGATACCAAGTTACGCGATATGTTTTTATCTAAAACGGTTGCTATCGAAGATAAAAAAGAAGTAGCTGAAGCAGAGTAATATAGAACTAGATTATTTAAAAACGATAACATGTGTTATCGTTTTTTTATTAAATAATTTATAGAGTCCATAAAATCATCAATTGATCTTAGTGATCGTGACCACATCCGCCTTCAGCGTGAACATGACCATGTTCAAGTTCGTCAGCAGTAGCTTCACGTACTTCAATAACTTCTACATCAAAGCTTAAATCTAAACCTGAAAGAGGGTGGTTACCATCAACGGTAATAACATCATCTTGTACATCAATAACGATAACTGTTTGCTCGCCATCATCAGTTGTTGCGCGTAATTGAGTGCCCAAAGACAGATCTTCAACACCCGCAAGTACTTCTCTTGGAACTGTTTGAACATAATCATCATGTCGTTCGCCGTAAGCATCTTCACAAGCAACAGCTACTTCAAATGTGTCACCTGCAGAATGCCCAATAAGCGCATCATCTAAACCTGGAATTAAATAACCAGTACCTTGAATAATTGCCATTGGCTTATCTTCGTATGAGCTATCGATTAAAGTACCTTCGCTGTCTGATACGGCATAGTGCATAACGACGACATTATTTTTGGCTATTTTCATGTTTTATCCTAATAATTTAAATGTTTTGAGCTTATTTAGCTTCAAGAGTATAAGGTAATGTTTTATTTGTTACTACAGAGTCGGCTTTAGAAGCAACGCGCATAGAGGGTAGTTCACCATCATTAATCATTACAGTCTGCAGTACGCAGCTGCCATTGTCGGCTTGATAGTAAGTAAGTAAGTCACCCGCTTTACGCCAGTTTTCACCCAACTGTTTTTCAATAATATCATCGGCTTGAAAAGGTTGTTCAAGTTGTGTATTTAAGCAAAATAATGCACGCTTGTTTTTACCTAAATATTGCATTCTAGCAACAGTTTCTTGTCCTAGGTAACAGCCTTTGGTAAAACTAATACCATTAATAGCTTGTAGATTAAGCATTTGCGGTACGTACTGGCCGCTAGTTTTTGCGTTTAATATTGGAAATCCTTGGCTTATTTCTAATAAATTCCACACTGGCTGTGAGTAGGTAGTTAGCGCTAATTTTTCACTAAACGCTGTTATAACTACTTTTTTATCAATAATAATATAGCGAGGTTGTTCCCCACAAATATAGACTAAACTGGTTGAGTTAACTTCCACAACGGGAGTTAAGCTATCGGGTACTTGTGAAAATTCTTGCTGTAGTAAATGACTTGCTTGTTCACCAACTAAGGCAATGCAATCTAAGCCCTCGACTTCATCAATGGTAACTTTAGAAAATACACCAAATTTTCTTAGTTCTTTAAGAGAGCTTTCTATTGTGGCTTTGGGTTGTAATAAAAAGTAGGCAGATGAACGCTGCATTAATCTAAAAACAGAAAATACTTTGCCTTTGGCATCGCAATGGGCGCCTGTCAGTAAGTTTGATGCTGTACTATCTGTAACATCACAGGTTACTTGCCCTTGCAGGTATGATCTTTGGTCATCACCTAATAAGGAAATAGCCCCCAAATCACTCAGTTCAATAAGGTAAGTCTCTGGTAATTGTTCTAGAGAAGGTAATTGTGCGCTAGTAGTAATTGTCATATGAACTCAATGAGAAGTGAAGGGTTAGCGTTGCTAATATAGTAAAGGTTAACTATAGAATAGGGGCGAAAATAACAAAAACAACTGTAGGTCGATTTTATTAGTGATAGTTATTATTTTTAATAGCTGTGTCGAGTTAGTTATTGGTACAATGTTATTACGCGTTAATCAATTGTACTACCAATTGTATTATCAATTGAGCTCATCAATTAAGGGTACTTATGTCATCTAATCAAACACTGAATAATGCAGTAACAGGCAATACAGTGACAAACAATGAAAACTCAGCTACTGTTTTAAAAGTAAATAAAGCGCGCTTAAGGTGGGCTTGTCGTCGCGGTATGCTAGAGTTAGATGTATTGTTTATGCCTTTCGTGGATGAAGCATATGATGACTTATCTGTAGAAGATCAATTTACTTTCGAGCGTCTGCTAACAGGCCAAGATCCTGAGTTATTTGCATGGTTTATGGGGCATGAAGTTTGTGAAGATAAAGAGCTCAACGCAATGGTCCAACATATACTCAAACGCGTTAAAATATAATATTAGCGTAAGGTACTCTCGATATAAGTTAGCGGCTTATATTTTTTTAGTAGTTATAATATTGTTAATAAGTATTATTACTTTTACCTTTTATTATATGCTGGCTCAAAGTGTTGCGGTTCTGGCTATAATCGGTCTTAGTGTTTTTTTATCCGCTAATAATACTAAACCCATCCGTAATACCTTAATATTTACGAGTACGGGGAGTCTTCAATTTAGTGCAGAGACGACTGAACTTAATGGTATTCATTTAACCCCAATAACTTATCAGTTATTAACGGATAGTCGCTTCAGTTTTATTGGGTTTTGGTTAATTATGCAGCCCAATGATACGCCTTTATTAAGTAATAGTCTCAAAACCAGTACTACACAGTTATTTATATTTAGAGACAGCGTAAGTCAGCAAGACTTTTCTCGTATAGCCAATATTATAAAACAACTATAATATTGGCGTTTAAAATGACGTTAATCTGTAGGAGTTAGTATAGTCGGCTCTGCGGTTTCTAATAAGTCGGGATAATCTAAAGTATAATGCAAGCCTCTACTTTCTTTTCGATCCATAGCACATTTTATTATTAACTCTGCCACTTGTACTAAATTTCTTAGTTCTAGTAAGTTATTACTGACTTTAAAATTTTGATAATAATCATCTATTTCTTTTTGTAATAGCTCAACACGATGTAAGGCACGTTCAAGACGTTTAGTGGTTCTTACAATACCGACATAATCCCACATAAATAACCTAAGTTCATGCCAGTTATGTTGAATAACCACTTCTTCATCTGAGTCAGTTACACGACTTTCATCCCAATGGGGTAATGTTAAGTAAGTATTATCTTGCACTAAAGTTGCGCTGATCTCTATTGCAGCAGCACGTGCAAAAACAAGGCACTCTAATAGTGAATTACTGGCTAATCGATTTGCTCCGTGCAGACCGGTATAAGACATTTCACCAATAGCATACAGCTGGCTTACATCTGTTTTACCTTGTTTATCAACGATAACGCCACCACAGGTATAATGTGCAGCAGGTACAATAGGCATAGGTTGTTTAGTAATATCAATGCCTAAAGACATTGTTTTTTCATAAATATTTGGAAAGTGCTGCTTGATAAAGTCACTTGGCTTGTGGCTAATATCAAGGTACATGCAATCTACTCCCAAACGTTTCATTTCATAGTCAATGGCACGTGCAACAATATCCCTAGGGGCTAATTCTGCACGTTCATCAAAATCGGGCATAAAGCGGCTACCATCGGGGCGTCTTAATTTAGCCCCTTCACCACGCAATGCTTCAGTAAGTAAGAAAGTACCGGCAGAAGGGTGAAATAAGCAAGTAGGATGAAATTGATTAAATTCCATATTTGCAACACGGCAACCAGCACGCCACGCCATGGCAATACCATCACCACTCGCTACATCAGGATTAGACGTATATTGATATACTTTGCTTGCGCCACCAGTCGCTAAAATAATTTTTTGAGCGTAAATACTTTCTACTTTTTCAGTATTTCTATTCCAAATATAAGCACCAATACATTGTTTGGGCTGATTACTGGTTGTATTAGGTTGGCAAATAAGATCAATTGCATTAAAGCGTTCAAATATTCTAATACGGGAGTGTTGCTTTACTTGATCGGACAATGTCGTTTGAATGGCTTGGCCAGTTGCATCAGCAGAATGTAAAATTCTGCGGTGACTATGACCGCCTTCACGTGTTAAATGATAACGCGTTTCTCCGTTATTACTTTGCTCTTTATCAAAAGCTACGCCTTGATTTATCAACCACTCTAAACAAGATTTAGCGTTTTGTGTGGTAAATTGCACTGCATCTTTATCACATAACCCCGCGCCAGCAATAAGCGTGTCTTCTACATGTGCAGCGACACTATCATTTTCATCAAATACAGCAGCAACCCCGCCTTGTGCATAAAAAGTTGAGCCTTCGTTTAATGGGCCCTTACTTAATATAACAACATCGGCATTCTTAGCTAAATGGAGCGCTAAAGTTAAGCCAGCAGCGCCACTACCCACGATTAATACATCACAATTATTTTGTTGAGTCATGCTTTTTGATTAAATCTCGCTGTAAAAGCGAATATATAAGTAAAGGAGTTTCAGGTATTCTATAATACATAGTTAAAAGCCGCCAGATAATAGCGTGTAAATACATTCTGGTAAGTCGTCGCCTAATTGCTTGATAATCCGAAATAACCAAAAATAAGTTAATTTTTAAAAAATATAAAATAAAAAGAACTTTTTTAAAAAACGTTAGTCTTAATTTATGTGTTTATTAGGAGGCAATAGAAAATATGAGTACAAGTCAATTGTCAGTTTTAGAAGATGTGGCTCAAAAGAGCAAACCTAATATAGATCAACAATTAGTTGAGCGGGTGCAGCGAGGCGATAAAAATGCCTTTAACTTATTGGTAACTAAATATCAGCATAAAGTGGCTAGTTTGGTAAGCCGTTATGTTAGAAATCACAGTGATGTGCCTGATATAGTTCAAGAAGCCTTTATTAAAGCTTATAGAGCGTTACCTAATTTTAGAGGTGATAGTGCTTTTTATACTTGGTTATATCGTATTGCCGTAAATTGCGCAAAAAATCACAGTGTTGCGCTTGGTCGAAAGCCACCTAGTAATGATGTTGATATCGATGATGCTGAGAATTTTGATGGCGGTGGTGCTTTACGAGAAAATGCTTCTCCCGAAAAAATATTGCTTACCGCAGAAATTAAAAAACTTATTTTTAGTACTATGGAGTCTCTCCCTGAGGATCTTCGAGTAGCCATAAACTTTCGAGAAATTGAAGGCTTAAGTTATGAAGAAATCGCTACGATCATGGAGTGTCCAGTAGGAACCGTGCGTTCACGTATCTTTAGAGCGCGAGATACTATAGATAAAAAAATTAGACCTTTATTACAAAAAAGTAATTAAGTTATTTGTGAAATCAGAATTTAACCCCGTTTTTTTAAGGTAAATATGAGCGAAATTAAATCAGAGTCAGTATCTTCATTAATTGATAATTACTCTCCATCAGCAGACGATAATATTAGTACTCACTTAGTAGATAACATGCTCAAAGATGAAAGTTTATCAAGTACTTGGCAAAACTATCATTTAATTGGTGATGTATTACGTGATGAAGTACCGCAGTCACTACAGTTAGATTTAAGTCAAACTATTGCAGAGGCTATTGCTCAAGAAGCAACCATTTTATCACCTAACTCATCTACCCAAGCTGCTTCGCAAGCACTTGCATACAATCATGATTCATCGGCAGGTGATACTTTTGTCGATAAAGAAGAAAGCATTCAAACCAGCAATGTTGTTAATGCTATTGATCGCTTTAAAGCTAAAATGTCTAACTTGATTAAGCCTATGGGACAAGTTGCTATCGCTGCTTCTGCCGCCGCTTTAATGATTGTTGGTGTTCAGTATAATGTTGCAGACAGTTCAATTACACCAAGCCAAGTAGTACAAACCGTCCCTTTGTCTGGTTATGCTAATCCGGTTAGCTTTAGTGTTCAATCACCTCAAATAGAACAAACGTATCAAAATCAGCAACAAACACAGCAAGCAATGGATGAACAACTAGCGGCAGAAAAAATTGCACAACATCGCCGTTTACAGTCCTTGTTACAAGATCACAAGCAACAAATAAAATAGGCATAAGATAAAATAGCTTGATTGGCTGAATTAGTTGATAATACCGTACCAATACGTATTGGTACGGTATTAAACTTTCAGCCATTATTGACGAGAATTTATGAAATTATTGGTACTTATTTTATTACTGCTAAGCTTTAATATATCTGCTGTAACCCCTGAAACTGAATCTGCGAAGCTTTTACTTGAGCGATTTTCCCAATCATTACGTCATCTTAATTTTACCGCTTCTTTTGTTGTTGTTAAAAACAATCAAGTGAAACCTTATCACTGGTTTCATGGCGTTGCCGACAATAACCAAGAATTAGAAATATTGACTCAACTTAATGGGTTTCGACATGATATTTTACGTCAAGGTAAAATGGTTAGTTATATTGAGCCCGAGCAAGAACCTTATTCAATGATTTCTAATGATATTCAAGGTCCAATTCCTAGCATTTTTCGTGGTGATATTAGTCAATTAGAAGAAAATTATCGTTTTATTTCTGTCGGACGTAGCCGTATTTTAGGTAGAGTGGCTCAACTTATTCGTATTGTTGCCAAAGACAAGTACCGACTCAGTTATTGGCTTTGGCTTGATCAAAAAACAGCTTTACCATTAAAAATTGCGATACTGACACGTAAGGGGAGCTTACTCGAGCAAGTTCAATTTACTCATATTGAAATGAATGATGAATTATCAGATAATTTAATACAGTTACAATCAACTGAATTACCTAAGGTTATCTCGTCAAGTAATCAACAAAACCACAGTAACCTTTCTTGGCAGGTTGATTGGTTACCACGAGGGTTTAAGGTACTCAAATCAAATAAGCATAATCTAAATACTTATAACCGAGGCGGTGATCGAGCGGTTGAATTTATGCTTTTTTCAGATGGTTTAGTTGATATATCTGTGTATGTAAATTCTAGCCAAGAAAAATTTAGAGATCCAGAATATGCTAACGACGGTGCAACAATGGTATTTAATCATATAGCACAAGGCATTGAAGTAAGTGTTGTTGGCGATATTCCACTGATAACGGCTAAAAAAATTGCAAAGTCAATCGGTCCTGCAATAATCAACAACGCAGTAAGTGATGATCTTAATTCAGTGAGAGAACCATAAGATGATAAAAGAACTGGCTAACGTTGTCGCTATCGAAGCAGGACATATTACAGTAACAAGTCAAATTAAATCAACGTGTAGTGGTTGTGCACAGGTTGATAATTGTGGCAGTGGCCAAATAGCTAAAGCATTACCTCAAGCTAAACTGACCTTAACTTTACCTTATGATATTAATACGACTGGAAAGACTTTAGCACTAGGGGACTGTGTCGTGTTAGCTTTACCTGAACAGTATGTTTTAGCCAGTGCGGGTCAAGTTTATTTATTACCTTTATTAGGCTTAATTAGTTTTTCTGCAGTTGGACAATGGTTATTAAAACAGCAAGTGTTACCGCATGAATTATTTGCTTTAGGGCTTGGTATTAGCGGTGCATATTTAGGTTACAGGGTCGCTAAATTTAAGCAACAGCAAGGTAAGCAAAGTAAAAAATTACAACCTCACATTATTGAAGTTATTCCTTCCTTAGTTATCAATAAATAAAGCCTAATCCTTTTTTTATGCATTATTATCAAATTGTTAATTTCCTTAAACAGAGTCTATAGCGGTGTTACCGCTTGCAACAAAAGATATCTGAACAAAAGATAGCCCCAAGGCAGTAAATTCGTTAAAATCACGTCATTATATTATTTTAACGCTTCTTATTTGACTGCCCTTTATGAAAAACATTCGAAATTTCTCAATTATTGCCCATATCGATCATGGTAAATCAACACTTTCTGACCGTCTAATTCAGCATTGTGGCGGTTTACAAGAACGTGAAATGGAAGCCCAAGTACTAGACTCAATGGACATTGAGCGTGAACGCGGTATAACCATCAAAGCGCAAAGTGTTACTTTAGATTATAAAGCGAAAGACGGTGAAGTTTACCAGTTAAACTTTATTGATACGCCAGGGCATGTTGATTTTTCTTATGAAGTATCACGTTCTTTAGCTTCTTGTGAAGGCGCATTACTCGTTGTTGATGCAGGGCAAGGGGTTGAAGCCCAAACAGTGGCTAATTGTTATACCGCTCTTGAAATGGATTTAGAAGTTTTACCTATTTTAAATAAAATAGATTTACCTCAAGCTGATCCAGAACGTGTCTCTGAAGAAATTGAGCATATTATTGGTATTGATGCAACGGACGCCGTGACTTGTTCGGCTAAAACAGGACTTGGTATTGAAGATGTTTTAGAAACTATTGTTAAAAATATTCCAGCGCCAGAAGGCGCAATAGATGAACCTTTACAAGCGTTAATTGTTGACTCATGGTTTGATAATTATCAAGGCGTTGTTTCACTTGTTCGTGTTATGAATGGTGAAGTTAAAAAAGGCGATAAGATGCTAGTCATGTCCACTGGACAAGTGCATCAAATTGATAAAGTTGGTATTTTTACACCAAAACAAACGGATACTGGTGTATTAAGAGCAGGTGAAGTTGGCTTTATTATTGCTGGTATTAAAGAGATTCATGGTGCTCCTGTAGGGGATACTATTACGATCAGTAAGAAAGAAACCACAAAAGCTTTACCGGGCTTTAAAAAAGCACAGCCACAAGTTTACGCGGGTATTTTTCCAATCAGTTCAGATGATTATGAAAACTTCAGAGATGCGCTTAACAAATTAAGCTTAAACGACGCTTCATTATTTTTTGAACCTGAAAACTCTTCAGCATTAGGCTTTGGTTTTCGTATTGGCTTCCTTGGTATGCTACATATGGAAATTATTCAAGAGCGTTTAGCGCGTGAGTATGATCTTGATTTAATTACCACCGCACCCACCGTAAACTATGAAATTGTGTCAACTAATGGCGATGTTATTTCTATAGACAATCCAGCAGATCTTCCTGCAATAAATAATATCGAAGAAATTCGTGAACCTATTGTTCAAGCTAATATTTTAGTACCACAAGAATACTTAGGTAATGTTATTACCTTATGTATTGAAAAGCGTGGCGTACAAAAAGACTTAATTTATCACGGAAACCAAGTTGCCGTTACTTATGAACTGCCTATGGCTGAAGTGGTCATGGACTTTTTTGATAAACTAAAATCAACAAGTAGAGGTTATGCATCACTCGATTATAACTTTATTCGTTTTGAAGCGGCGGACATGGTGCGTGTTGATGTCATGATTAATGGCGATCGTGTTGATGCGTTAGCGATGATTACCCATAGAGCAAACTCGGTTGCACGTGGACGTTTACTTGTCGATAAACTTAAAGAATTAATCCATCGTCAAATGTTTGATATTGCCATTCAAGCCGCTATTGGTAATAACGTGATTGCGCGTACTACGGTTAAGCAGTTACGTAAAAATGTTACCGCTAAATGTTACGGTGGTGATATTAGTCGTAAGAAGAAGCTACTACAAAAGCAGAAAGACGGTAAAAAACGTATGAAGCAAGTAGGTAATGTAGAAGTGCCACAAGAAGCATTCTTAGCTGTGCTTAAACTTGATGGTTAGCTTTAAGCTATTAGGTTAAGTTAAAAAAATAGTGATAATAAATAAAATTTGTCGCTAAATTCTCTCTAATAGGACTTAACCTAATAGAATTTTTAAATAATAATAGTTAGGAATTGTATGGCCGTTTATTTTTCGATTATCTTAGTAATAATTACCGGTATAACAGGAATCATTTGGTTTGCTGATAAATTGTATCTCGCGCCACAGCGACAATTGAAAGCTGCAGCTGCACAAGCTTCAGCGAAAGAATTATCTGCTGCTGAAATAACAGCTGAAGCACTCGCAACATTAATAGAACCATCGCCTTTAGTTGATACCGCGGTACAAATTTTTCCGGTTATTGCTTTTGTTTTAATTTTACGATCTTTTTTATATGAACCGTTTCAAATACCGTCAGGCTCAATGATGCCAACTCTACTTGATGGTGACTTTATTCTAGTCAATAAATTTAATTATGGCTTAAAAGATCCTGTAACAAGACACAAATTTATTGAGAATGGCTTACCTGAACATGGTGATGTTGCTGTTTTTAAATACCCAGAAGACCCACGAATTGATTATATTAAACGTGTTATTGGTTTACCCGGTGATCGTATTATTTACCGAAATAAATCTTTGTATATTAAACGTGTCTGCCAAGAAAATGATGCTAAATGTCCTGATTTCGAACAAGTACAGCAAAATCTTATTGGTAAGTATGAAGGTCCAGATTCAGTTTCTGGGCAAAAAGAGTTTACGGCAAAAATATTCAATAAAAGCCATCAACTATTAAATGATAGCCGAATAACACCGAGAGTTTCAGGATATTTTAGACAACCAGGAACTGCTGCGGATGAGTTTATAGTACCGGCTAAGCATTACTTTGTTATGGGGGATAATCGCGATAACTCAGCAGATGGTCGTTTTTGGGGGTTTGTCCCTGAAGAAAACCTTGTCGGCGAAGCGGTTGCTATTTGGATGAGCTTTGATTTTGATAGAAGCGAAGACAGTTTTTTACCACAATGGCTACCAACAGGTATTCGTTTTTCACGTATAGGCGCTATTATATAATATGAGCACTTATTCCACATGGTCTATCTTTTATGCCATAAAAGGGTTATATCGTGAAAGTTAATCCTCATAATCTTGCTAGATTAACCAAAAAGCTAGGGTATGAATTCAATGACCCGACATTACTCGTGCAAGCACTCACTCACCGTAGTGCTAAAGGTGCTCATAATGAAAGACTTGAATTTTTAGGTGACTCTATTCTTGGCTTTGTTATTGCTGAAGTACTGTATGAAAAATTCCCTAGCCATGATGAAGGCGACCTAACACGTATGCGTTCTAGTTTAGTTAAAGGCGTTACTCTAGCTGAAGTGGCTCGTGATTTTAATTTAGGAGAATGTTTAATATTAGGACCTGGTGAACTCAAAAGTGGTGGTCACCGCCGTGAGTCTATATTAGAAGATGCTATTGAAGCGATTATTGGTGCGGTATATTTAGACTCTACAATAGAGCGTTGTAAGGCGCTTATTCTAAGTTGGTTCGATAAACGTTTAACGGTTATTAAGCCAGGTAATGAACAAAAAGATCCTAAAACACGCTTACAAGAATTTTTACAAGGTAGAAAAATAGCACTGCCTAGCTATGACGTTATTGATACGACAGGGCAATCGCACAATCAAGAGTTTACTGTACGATGCCAAACATCAGTGATTAATGACGTTGTTATTGCCAAAGGCACTAGCCGCCGTAAAGCCGAACAAGAAGCCGCACAGCAGATACTTGCCTTAATTGAGCAAGCGAAATCAGTAAAAATAAAACCATTGAAGCAAGCTAAGTTAATAAAGCCAGGATTTACTAAAAGTAATTCAAGCAAAAAAAACAGCACGAGAAATTAAATTATGAACGTAGATACACCAGATAATACCTCTAATACTTATGCTGGCTTAATTGCTATTGTTGGTCGTCCAAATGTTGGTAAATCAACATTGTTAAATGCTTTGTTAGGGCAAAAAATTAGTATAACGTCTAAAAAACCACAAACAACACGCCACCGTATTTTAGGGATTTTGACAGAAGAAAATAGACAAGCAATCTTAGTCGATACCCCAGGTTTACATACCGAAGAAAAGCGTGCAATTAACAGATTAATGAATCGTGCTGCCAGTAGTTCTATTGCCGAAGTTGAACTTATTATGTTTTTGGTTGAGGGTACGCATTGGACACAAGATGATGAGTTAGTGTTATCTAAAGTAAGGCAAAGCGGTATGCCATGTATTTTAGTGGTTAATAAAACAGATAATATCCCTGATAAAGATGAATTATTACCTCATCTTCAAAAATTAGGTGAAATGCATGACTTTAGAGACATTGTTCCTATTTGTGCAACAAAAGGTCATGGCGTTGATACCATTCGTCAGTTATGCATTAGTTCGCTTCCAGAAGGTCCTTTTTGGTTTCCTGAAGACCATATAACAGATCGCTCTAGCCGTTTTATGGCTTCTGAAATTATTCGTGAAAAGCTAATTCGCTTTACGGGTGACGAATTACCATACTCTATCACAGTGGAGATAGAGCAATTTAAAATGGATGAGAAAGGTATTATCCATATCAATGCGTTAATCTTAGTGGAGAGAGATACGCAAAAACGTATGGTTATTGGTAATAAAGGTGAGCGTTTAAAAACGATTGGACAAGAAGCTAGGAGAGACATGGAAAATTTATTTGAAAGTAAAGTCTTCCTTGAAACATGGGTTAAAGTAAAATCAGGATGGGCGGATGACGAACGCGCATTACGTAGCTTAGGCTATGGTGATGATTATTCTGGCTAGTTAGACATTGTCGCATAAGTATTACTTGGTATGGAGTTGACAGTAATAAATGATTGAACAAAAAGCATTTGTTTTACATCGACGTCCATATCGTGAAAATCAGTTAATCGTTGATTTATTAACTGAGCAAGAAGGCAAAGTTTCAGCCTTAGTTTATGTTGGACAGTCTAAGCGTTCGATAAAAAAAGGTTTAATTCAACCTTTTTTACCGCTTAGACTTACAATGAAGAGCCAAGGTAACTTTAAGCAAATTACGCAAGTTGACTCTGTCGCTAAATCATTTCCACTGATAAAACATAGCCTTTTTAGTGCGTTTTATATTAATGAGTTGTTGATTCGTTTATTAACCGATCAAATACCTTGTCAGCAGTTATTTTCTCAATATCAATTAACTTTGATAGCGTTAGCCGAAGGCAAAGAAATTGCTCCCCAACTGCGTTTATTTGAACTAGCTCTGCTTGAAGAGTTAGGCTTATCTTTTGATTTCTCCCCTGTTTTTGAACACGATGCTCGTTATTTTTATTATATACAGGAACAAGGTTTTGTTCCTGTATATGATGCTTTGCCAAAAAATAGTAGCCAATGTTTTGATAAATTACACCTGCAAGCGATTGCTCAAGGTGAATCGATCTATCAAGATAATTTAGCGGTAATAAGTACAACAGAAGACATCAATCAGACGTTTAAGTTACTCATGCGACAGGTTATAAACCAACTTTTAGGAAATAAGCCCTTAAATAGTCGTAAGCTTTTTGCAAATAAAGTATAAAATAACGCATGCTAGCGACTCAATTCAATACAGTATGAATTTAATAAGTATTAATTTAATAAATAACAGAAAAGACAAAATAAAGAGATGTAAATATGACTGAATTATTATTAGGTGTAAATGTTGACCATATTGCAACGCTAAGACAAGCTCGCGGCACTACTTATCCTGATCCTGTTTATGCTGCCAGCGTGGCAGAACATGCCGGAGCGGATGGTATTACTGTTCACCTACGTGAAGATAGACGCCATATTCAAGATAGAGATATTCATGTATTAAAGCAAACATTACATACACGCATGAATTTTGAAATGGCGGTCACCGATGAAATGGTAGAAATTGCCTGTGGTGTAAAGCCAGTCTTTTGTTGTTTAGTGCCAGAAAAGCGTGAAGAACTCACAACTGAAGGCGGGTTAGATGTGGTAAATCAATTCGATAAAATAGCGAAAGCCACAGCAAAATTAACCGCTGCAGGTATAGCGGTAAGTTTATTTATTGATGCGGATAAAGCACAAATTGATGCAGCTTTTGCAAGTAAAGCACCTTACATCGAAATACATACGGGCCACTATGCTGATTTAACGTCAGAAGTTGAACAGCAAGTAGAGCTTGAACGTTTAACTGTAGGCATTAAGTATGCTCACAGTTTAGGTTTAAAAGTTAATGCAGGACACGGTTTAAATTACTTTAATGTTAAGCCTATTGCTGCGATTAAAGAAATTATTGAATTAAATATTGGTCATGCAATCATCGCTCGTGCAGTGATTGATGGCTTAGATAAAGCGGTTAGAGACATGAAAAAGCTGATGTTAG
>Ga0308012_10000615_pt1 | contig 20998 bp, 14 predicted proteins | sample Neamet179_FD_203133 | JGI IMG/M metagenome (GOLD analysis project Ga0308012, IMG submission 203133) | Marine microbial communities from water near the shore, Antarctic Ocean - #179 | ecosystem: Environmental > Aquatic > Marine > Unclassified | place: Southern Ocean | collected 2014-07-25 | reverse complement strand
TTGTGCAAATTGCTGATCATCATCACACTCAACCACTAAGGTTGCAGGGCCAAATACTTCACTTTGCAATTGTGGGTTTTGTAGGAAAGCACTCGCTGTAGTTTTTAATACCACATTAGGTGGTAATAAGGCATTGTCGGTTGTTAACGTTAAGCTAGCCTCATCTTTATTAACCCATTCAACTTCACCTGTTGCTATAAACGCTTGAATACCGCTTAAAAATGCTTGTCCAATACCTGCATTTAGCATGATACCTTTAGGGTTAGCACTCATGGTTTCGGCTAACGTATTGACAAAGCTATCGTTCTTTTGAATAACAATGACACCCGGAGACGTGCAAAATTGTCCTGTTCCCATGCAAATAGAACCAGCCAGAGCTTTAGCAAGTGATTCTCCTAATTGAGTCAGTACATTATTGGTAAAGAACATAGGATTTACACTGCCCATTTCTGCAAACACAGGAATAGGTTTAGCGCGTTTAGCTGCGGCATCCATTATTGCTCGACCACCACTTAAAGAGCCGGTAAAACCAACGGCTTGAGTTAACGGGTGGCAAACTAATTGAACTGATAATGGAATGGCATTACCTTGTAATAATGAGAAAACGCCTTGTGGAAGTTTACAACGTGAAATAGCCTTACCAATAGCATAAGCAAAAAGTTCATTGGTTGCTGGATGCGAAGGATGGCCTTTAACAACTACCGGATTACCCGCAGCAAGTGCTGAAATGGTATCGCCGCCTAATGTACCGAAAGCAAAAGGAAAGTTAGACGCACCAAAGACAGCAACTGGGCCTATTGGCTTAAGCATCTTACGTAAGTCGGGTTTAGGTAAAGGGGCGCGATCTGGTATAGCGGTATCAATACTTGCTTGTACCCAACTGGCATTTTTTACTATTTCTGCAAACGCTTTTATTTGACCAGTAGTACGGCCACGCTCACCAGTTAACCTGGGTAAGCCTAACCCTGTTTCTTGATTACACACGTCAAGTAGTTGATCACCTAACGCGTCAATTTCTTCTGTTATTGCTATAAGAAAATTAGCGTGTTCTACCGGTGATAGTTGATTAAATGCAGGATAAGCTTGTTGTGCGGCTTCCATTGCTGAGTTTACGTCATTTTCAAGACAATTATTATGCTCAGAAAGGTGCTCTTGCGTTACGGGGTTTTGTGCTTGAAAAACTTCTCCATTGGGAGAAACCCACGTGCCAGCGATATATGATTTTTGTGTTAACTTGTACATAAATTGGATATTCCTAAATTGAGTTCAATAAACAGAGGGCATTTAAGTTCAAATAGACCCGGTTAAAGTAAGTTACGCTGTGCAATATTTTTAATGAGTGCGCTAATACCAAATTCCCAAGGTGGAATTTGGTCTGAAAAATGTACCTTGTTTTGTAAAGCGCCCAGTTTTTTTGCTGATATGACAACAAGATCATCAGGTTTATGCGTAAAGCCTTTGCCTGCTTCATCTCTGTCTTGTGTCGGTGTAAATAAGGTACCCGTAAATAAAGCAAAGCCATCAGGGTATTGGTGTGATGTTGAAATTGTTTGTGCGACAAGATCTTCAATATCTCGGCTGATTTGTGTCATATCATTGGTGGCTTCAAGTTCGTACCCATCGTCACCTGTAACTTTTAATGTTACTTGTGTTGACTTAACATCCTTAAGGCTAAAACTTTCATCAAATAAACGTATAAATGGTCCAATAGAGCAGGACCCGTTATTATCTTTTGCTTTACCTAAAAGTAGGGCGCTTCGACCTTCAACATCACGTAAGTTAACATCGTTTCCTAACGTTGCTCCTACAATAGTGCCTTGGTTATTAACCGCAAGTACTATTTCAGGCTCAGGGTTGTTCCAGGTTGATATAGGGTGAATACCGACTTGTGCGCCTAAACCAACAGAAGACATTACTTGTGATTTAGTAAAGACTTCGGCATAGGGACCAATGCCCACTTCTAAGTATTGAGACCACATATTTTCTTTAATCAATACTTCTTTTAGCTCTAATGCTTCTTGGGAACCCGGTACTAAGTTTTCGATACTTGAACCTATAGTCTGATCAATTTTAGCGCGAATTTTTTTAGCTACATCAGGATTACCGTTGGCTTTTTCTTCAATGACTCTTTCGATCATTGAACAAACAAAAGTAACACCACAGGCTTTAATTGCTTGTAAATCAAAGGGCGATAAAAGGTGTAAATACGCTTGATCACTGGGATGATTTATTGAGTTAAACAGTAAGGTTTCTACGCTACCAATAATAGGGAAGTTACCTGCTAATAATGCTTGTTTGGTAATGCCGACATTAAGTAAATCTGAACACGTTGACGCTAATGAAGATATATCGTAAACGTTTGAATCGTTTAACCATATAGGCGACGGACCACTCACATTTGTTGTACTTTTACTTAGGCTCGCGGGTACCCAAGCTCTACCGATTAATGTACCGGCGTATTGGTCTGATGGTAAATATTGATCTAATGGCATAATGTTTATTCTCTACTTGTCTAGAGCCCAGTGTTAAGTGTTTATGATCTTTTTTGTCAGTCTATATAAGTTTATATAAGCAATAGACTAATGATTGTGCCGAGGTAATTTTTTAGCAATACCTTGATACTTAGTCGCTAGCTCAATAACGGCGCCTTGTGATAAATCGCCAACGGTATTACGATAAATTTCTTGCCACGGTGTTTGTGATTTTGGTGGTGCAACATGTGTTACTGCTTTACGACTTTCAAATTCACCTTCAGGCAACAATACATCACAGCTACCTTTGTTCATATTAATACGTAACATATCGCCATTTTTTAAGTAGGCTAATCCACCACCAACAGAGCTTTCAGGTGAAACATGTAAAATAGAAGGACTATCTGATGTGCCAGATTGTCGTCCATCTCCCAAAGTGGGTAAGCTGGTTATACCTTGCTTAATTAAGTCATCAGGTGGCTGCATGTTTACCACTTCAGCCGAGCCTGGCCAACCAATAGGGCCAGCACCACGAATAATTAAAATACAGTGCGCATCAATATTTAAGGAGGGGTCGTTAATACGTTGATGATAATCCTCAGAGTCTTCAAAAATTATTGCGCGCGCATCAAACACCCCTTCATTGCCTTTTTCTGAAAGAAAACGTTGTGTAAATTCAGGTGAAATAACACTGGTTTTCATAATAGCGAAGTCAAAAAAGTTACCAGAAAATACGGCAAAACCGGCATTTTTTAACATAGGCTCATCAAACGACTTAATCACCTCTCTATCTATTTTAGGTAGGTTTTGTAAGTTTTCAGTTATGGGTTTACCGGTAACGGTTAATACATTGCCATTAAGTTTATTAGCATTTAATAATTCCCACATAATGGCAGGAACACCACCGGCTCTATGAAAACGTTCACCTAAGTATTTGCCCGCCGGTTGAACATTAGCAAGCAGTGGAATAGGTCGTGCAAGTTCATTCCAATCTTCAGCAGTTATTTCAACACCGGCATGCCTAGCCATCGCCATAAGGTGCGGTTGCGCATTCGTTGACCCACCTAAGGCGGAGATAACTTTCATGGCATTGATAAAAGCGTCGCGTGTTAGTATTTTAGACGGAGTTAACTCTTCATAAGCCATTTCGACAATACGCACACCAGTGCGATAGGCTATTTGGCCACGTTCTTTATAAGGCGCCGGTATTGCAGCACAACCTGTTAACGACATACCTAACGCTTCAGCCACTGAGTTCATGGTTAATGCTGTGCCCATAGTATTACAGTGACCCGCGGAAGGAGCCGAGTTCATGGCTAAATTAAGAAATTCAGTTTCATCAATTTCGCCTGCGGCTAAACGCTTTCTTGAACGCCAAATCACTGTGCCTGACCCTACTAATTCACCATCGTGCCAACCGTCAAGCATCGGCCCGCCAGATAAAACAATCGCTGGAATATCAACCGTAGAGGCAGCCATTAGGCTAGACGGTGTGGTTTTGTCGCAACCTGTCGTTAATACAACAGCATCAATAGGGTAGCCAAATAATATTTCAACTAAACCTAAGTAAGCTAAATTACGGTCAAGCGCAGCGGTAGGGCGCCGACAATTTTCAAAAATAGGATGAGCGGGAAACTCAATAGGAATACCGCCCGCCGCTCTAACACCATCTTTTACGCGTTTGGTTAGCTCAATATGAATACGATTACACGGCGCTAAGTCGCTGCCTGATTGCGCTATGCCGATAATGGGTTTACCCGAACGTAACTCTTCAGGCGTAATACCGTAGTTCATAAAGCGTTCTAAATATAAGGCGGCTAAGTCAATATGTTCTTTGTTATCAAACCAATCTTGTGAACGGAAACGGTGGTTTTTATTTAATTTCATTATAAGGTTTCTTCTTAGATTAATTTAAAGGTGAGGAACATATTCAAAATGATTAAAATCAGCAAAAACGCCTTCACCACTTAAATCTGAACAATGTAAACAGATAAAAGCACCGGTAAAAAAACCTTTACCTTTTACATAATCATCGGAGAGTTTCCAAGCATCGAAAACGACATCGAGTGGTTGCCAAGGTGAGTCATCGAATGAATATTCAAAGGTTAACCGTGTACTGCGCACACAAACTTTAAGCGATATGTCGTTGATAGAATCAGGTATATGTATCGGTAGTTCATAGAAATAATAAGAAGCTTCGCCTCGATCTACTTGAATGATTTTAAGCGCACGAGTGCCAAGATTTTCATCAAAATCAACAAAACAGTAAATCCAGTTTTTAGTGTTGTAATAACACGTAATACCGGCATTTTGTTGTTCGTTAGCTGGGGTGAAAAATACGGTGGTTGTTGCATCAAAGTCGAAATGCTGCCATCTATAGCCAACGGTTGATTGAGGGAATTGTGAGATAAGCGGCTCTTGTCCGTATAACCTTAACCCTGATTGATTTTTTGTTAGCGTCCCCATTTTTTCACAAAAAGGAACACGTAACGTTTGCCATTCTGGATGTAGCGTATTGTTATCAAAATTATCGATAAATCCGTCTGGCGAGATTTGATGAGTTGCTGTTGTTGGTGATGTTTTAGCAAATGTTGGCGATTCAACGTGTAGCTTAGTGTGTGCTCCGCCAACCACATAAGGCCAGCCATCACGCCACTCAATTTTGTCGATAGCGGTTTCTCTGCCTAAAGGGCAATAGCCTGAAATTTTGTTATCGGTAATTTTAATGGTATCAGGTAAAGGACGACCTACAAGAAACACCATGTACCATTCGTTAGAATGGGTTTTTATCATTGAACCATGGCCTGCTTTTTGTAGAGGAGCTTCAGGCTTATCAATGGTGGTTAAAATAGTTTCGTCAGGGTGTAACTCAAACGGTCCAAACAAATTTTTACTGCGCAATACCGTCACAGCATGGTCGTAAACTGTACCACCTTCAGCCACTATTAAATAATAATAGTCGTTAACTTTATATAAATGCGGAGCTTCAGTTAGTTTTCTTTGGGTACCACCAAAAATTATTTTTCGCTCAGTTGATAAGCGTTGTTCGTCATGAAAATATTCTTGAATAATAATATTGTTATGCGGGTTACTGTGATGCCTAGCGCCCCATTGGCGGTAGGTCATAAACTTGCGACCTGAATCGTCATGAAAAAGTGAAGGGTCAAAACCACCAAATTTTAGTTTGATAGGTTCGCTCCAGGGGCCTTCAATATTTTCGGCAGTCACTAGAAAGTTATCGCCGGTTTTCCAAGGGCTATCAACACTTTTTACATTGGAATACACCAACCAAAACAAACCATCGCTATAGGTAAGGCAGGGTGCCCAAACACCGCCAGAGTCAGGTATGCCGTTCATGTCTAATTGACTAACCCTATCTAAAGGCTGAGCAACCAATGACCAATCATCTAAATTGGTACTATGGTAAATGCGTACACCAGGAAACCATTCAAATGTAGAAGTAGCGATATAATAATCCTTATCGCGTCTACAAATAACGGGATCTGGATTAAAGCCTTTAATAATAGGGTTAGATATCATATTAGTGACTCATAGGAATATAGTGTAGTGAGCCATCTAACATGTCAGGTATGATTAATACATTAGCTTTTTCATCTAAGATAAAATCTGCCGCTGATTGTAAACCTTCAAATAAAACATGCTGTTGTAATGTTACCTTGTCTAACTTCCATACTTTTCCTTGAGACCAACTTGAAATGTATACATTACCAGCAGAGTCGTATCTTGCTTGATCAGCACCTCGGAAAGTTCCAGGTAAAAACGTAGTTTGATTGTTCTTTATATTAATCACCTTACCAGAGAAAAAGCCGGTAATTAATGTACCTTTATCTTGATTAACCGTTACACCATTTGGGTTACGGATATCACTATTGAAGTCCATAACAACGCGTATTGCTTTGGTTGAACGTGAAATAGCATATATTCTACCTTTGTTTGGTATTTTTAATGATTCAGCGCCTTCTAATGGCCATAAATTACCATTTTCATCACGCATAAATGATACTGCGCCCATATCAGTGACATATAATTCATCAGTTTGTGGGTTAGCGTCTAAGTCGTTTAAATATAAAGCAGGAGAAGGGAATTCGCCTTTATTGATGAATATTTTCTTTTCACCTTTTTCGTTAATTTCCCAAACCTTATCTACATCAGTTACGTATAAAGTATTGTTAATGAACGCCATACCTTTTGGCTGATTAAGACCGGTTGCAAACGTTTCAGTTTTATCTCCTTTAATAATTTTTACTATGGAACCATCACCGGCTATATTTCCACCCATTACACTGACAAATAATTTTTCATCAAATGCTTTAATTACACTCTCTGGCTTTATTCCAACGGAGTGCGACTTAACCATTGTTTTAGCGGCAGTAGCATTGATAGAGTACGAAGAAGCCATCAGTGCTAGCATTGCAGAAGTTAGTAATATACGGGTTTTGATTTTTGGTGTTTTCATTTTTTTTCCTTGTTATTTTAGGTTTAACTCGGGTAATTTTAATTTAATTAGTTAAATACGTTATCGGTTTTAATATGTTCAATAGAACGTAATGTAGGTGAACCCCCTTGCATTCCTGAACCTGAACATTTCAACAATGGCACTATTCACTTAAACGATGCATATAACAGTACATTTAAAGCTTACTTAATATGATGTACTATTTTTCTTTGTTAAATTTATTAAAGAACGTTGTAACATCGGGTGTGTTTTTAATGTCTAAAATTCGAATGACTTCAGATAAATCTGAAAAATCGATACCACCATTACTGATCGCTTTATTATTATATCGACCATTTATACCGTTATATTGCGTAGAAATTTTGTTTGCTTCAATCCATACGGGAGAAGATAATAATTTTTTATTTTCAAGGGAGGTTGTTACAAATGTTTCTTCATTAAATCCTGCTGAGCCGTTGCCCGCTTTATTACCATCAGGAATTTTGATGTAGGTTGTATTTTCTTTCACGTAAAGCAGGGCGTCATGGCTAGTTTCTTTCTCATTCCATTCACTGTGTTGAACAACAATAATGTTGTTTTTAGCAACAGCAATATTCTCAGACTTTAGCGCTTTAAGTAATGTTTGCGTATAATCGCTTTGTCCGGCTTCGGCAATCCAGATATTACCACCGCTATCTAATGTCGCTTTAATTTTTTCTGTGGTTTGAGTAATGGCTTTTGTTCGCGCTCCGTGAGCATCGGTCCAATTTTTAAAGAAAACCATATCGAATAATGTATTTGCGGGAACATATAACCCTCCTTGCACGCCATAAGTGCCAGCAACAGCAAAATAGTTGAGATTTTTATAAGTGGGTGAACGTAAAATTAAATTCAACGCTGCAATAGTGTGAACATCATCTACATCTGTTTTCAGGTCAAAATTTAAAAGAAGTAAGTCATTTTTGATATTAAAAACTGGTTCTTTTGCTATTGTGCTGAAAGATAGAAGCGTTGATGCCATTATCGTTAAGCTTAGTAATATATTTTTCATAGTCACTCTCTGTAGATTAGGGTTAATCAAATATGTTGGTAGATTAATAAATTTATTTTCTTGCTTTATCAATTTCTTTTTTAACAATGGGATATAAATCATAAGTTGGATAAAATTCAGTTGTGTAAGCTTTCCAGCCATAGCGTTCTACCGCTAAATTAAGTGCCGCCAACTTATTTGGTGGTAAGCGTAAAGTGACGACTTGACCAATACCCATCATGACTTTCCATGATTCTACTTCTACACCTTTAGGGGGGAAGTGTTTATAAAACTTAGATTCTTTTAACAGCTCTTTAATTTCAAAAAGATTTTTTGATTGGTCATGTTTTAAAAATACGGTAATGCTAATGGTTTCATCTGTATTAGCAAAGGTAGGAAAAGCAGTTATCAAACACAGGGTTAATAGTACTCGCTTTAGTTTTTTATATTGTTTCAAAATTATTCCTTTTAAGTATGTTACTGGTAACATTTGTTAGGCCAGATACTACCAATAACTTTTAATGCTAACAAGTGCCATAGTAATATTTATGCTACAATTTGCATGCTATTTACTACTTATTGGATCATCTTTGATAGTAATTTTATGAAAAAAATTAAAAGAACCTCGTTGCAAGACATTGCAAATACTATTGGTATAACAAAAATGACGGTAAGCCGTTACTTAAAAGATGAAAGTCTTGTTGCCGAGCCGCTTCGTAAAAAAATTAAAGAAACCATTGCTACACTGGGTTATATCCCTAACCGTGGCCCAAGTATCTTATCAAAAGGTAAAAGCCAAGCTATTGGCGTATTGTTTCCTTCTATTTCAAATAATATTTTTGAAGAAGTGCTAAGCGGCATTGAATCCGTCACTGAATCAGCCAATTATCAAATTATGATCACGCATTATGCTTATTCTAAAGAATTAGAGGAAAAGCGAATTGCATCATTATTAGCCTTTCATGTTGATGGTTTGATTTTGTCTGAAAGTACTCATACCGACAACACCTTACGAATGATTGAATCTTCAGGTGTACCTGTTATCGAGATTATGGATACAAAAACACAACCCATCCATCAAGCGGTAGGGTTTGATAATAGTAAAGCAGCCAATGATATGACCTCGTTATTATTAAATAAGGGGTATAAAAATATTGCATACGTTGGGGCAAAAGGTGACTTACGAGACCAATTGAGGCAACAGGGTTATGAAGATGCGATTCATGAAAGTGGTTTAGCGTCTTATGTTTTTAGATCACCTCAATTTTCTTCGATAAAATTAGGCACCGAAATTTTAGATGATATTTTAAAGGTAACGCCAAAAATAGACGCTGTTATATGTACGAATGATGATGTAGCGGTTGGGATATTATTGAGTTGCAAAAAACGCAATTTAAAAGTGCCTCAGGATATCGCGATAACAGGAATGCATGGACATGATATGGGACAATTAATGTCCCCCTCTTTAACGAGCGTGGTAACGCCAAGATTTAAAATAGGTGAAGTGGCAGCGACCCAACTACTCTCTCGAATAAATGGAGAAGTAGAATTTGAACTCTTTATCGATTTAGGGTACGAAATTGATGAAGGTCATAGCGCTTAAATTGAGATGAGCCTCACTCGAAATTTACATATTAATTATAAGGTACAAAACCGTATTTTTCGAAGTCCTAAAGATCGCTTTATCATAGTCTGCCTTGTATTCTGATACTTCGAATAACTCCCCTTTAAAGATAACACTTTTTGTCTTTTTTTAGCTTTAATTTTTCTCCTATCGCTTCATGATGTTAGGAAATAACGGCGGTTATATATAAAATAATAAAGTAATAAAAAATACAACTACCTTGTTGTCACAGTAAAAATAATATGTTACAAAGTGTTGTTGTCTTTTTGACAATAATAAAATAAAAATTATAAAATTATAAAATTATAAGGAATAGGGAATACATATGTTTAATAAAAAGATATTAACGACCTCAATATTAGCGGCTCTTAGCACAATGGCAATTCCATCATTAAGTTACGCAGAAGAAGCTGCAGCTGAAAATGTTGAAGTGATTACGGTTTCAGGTATTCGTGGTAGTTTACAGCGTTCAATGGATATAAAACGTTCATCTGATGGTATCGTTGATGCTATCTCAGCAGAAGATATAGGTAAATTTCCAGATACTAACCTAGCTGAATCTTTACAACGTATTACTGGTGTTTCTATTGATCGTTCGGGTGGAGAGGGTAGTAAAGTCACTGTTCGAGGCTTTGGTGCAGCAAATAACTTAATCACATTAAATGGTCGTCAATTACCTACAACGACGGGCGACAGAACATTTGATTTTTCAAATATAGCTTCTGAAAGTGTTTCTGGAGTTACGGTTCATAAAACAGCTAATGCTGGTGTTGCTTCTGGTGGTATTGGCGCAACAATTAATTTGCAAACACATAAACCATTACAAACTCCAGGTACTAAAGCGTCTTTTGGTGTTAAATTAGTTAATGACACATCGACGGATGTAGGCAGTTCTGTTACACCTGAACTAAGTGGCTTATATTCGACAACTTTTGCTGACGACAAATTTGGTATTTCAATTTCAGGTAGTTATCAAAACCGTGAAAGTGGTATACAACAGTATACAGAAAGCCAAGGTAACTTTAGAGTCAGTGACTATACTGACGTTGATTGGGGTGGTGTTCCAGCGGGTGCTGAAGGTGGTGTAAATAGACCAACTAGTGGTATTTATTCAGCTCCACAACAAAATCGTTATGTTTTTGAAGAAAAGCAACGTTCACGTAAAAATGGACAATTAGTTTTACAATATAGACCTAGTGACAATATTACAGCAACGTTAGATTACACACTTATTCATAATACTAAACAAACTCAGCATACAGATTCCTCAGTTTGGTTCAATTATGCAGGCGACCGAAGTGAAACAGTATGGTCAGATGGACCTAACGCCGTTCCTCTTGTTTTTTCTGAAATTTATACTATTGAAAAGCCAGGCGATTATAAAGATAGTTCACTCACTGTTGCTGAGTTTGGTACAAGAGAAACAACTAAATCACTTGGTTTAAACCTTGAGTGGCAAGTAAATGATGAGTTAAATCTTACATTCGATCATCATAGTTCTACAGCAAATAGTAGAGCATATAATCCTCGACACGGAACAGATAACAGTCTGCAAATTCCATCGTATACTCGTGGTCGCACAGGCTTAGATTTAACGGGTGAATTACCCGGTATTGCTACCAATAATCTTGATCAATTTAATCCAAGTACTTTTCGTTTATCAGGTAGTAATTTCTCTAACGATAAATATTCTTCGGATATTGATCAAACACAAATTGCAGGCGAATACATTGTAAACGATACATTAAGTATAGACTTTGGAGCGTCTGTTAATACCGTGAATAACCATTTCCGTCATACAATAGTAACACGTCCAGATTGGAATGGCGTAGGTGTAGCAGGTGATTTTGAGAATATTGATTGGCGTGAAGATACTATCTTAGATAAATTCGAAGCTAAATCTGGAAACTTCGAACTGACAGATAATCCAGAAGAATATGAGTTATTTGATAAGATATTCTTTGCTGATTTCGATGATGTAGTTGCTGCCGCCGAGTTGTCAGATCCTGATGCTAATACTAACGGACTCTTTGGTGATTGTGCTGCAGCTGAAGGTGCTATTGCGGGACCTGATGGTAAAGGTCATTTCTGTGCCTCAACTGATTGGGATGCCGGTGATAATAGACTTACAGAAGAAAAAACTACTTCTTATTTTACACAATTTAAATATGAAAGTGAAATTGGTGATATGCCGTTTAGTGCTTCTTTAGGTTTGCGTTATGAACAAACTGATGTTGATTCTGAAGCTGCAATCGTAGGTTATAGTGCAGTTGAGTGGTCTGAAGACACATCAACATCAATTGTTGGGGCAACACCGGCTGAAACTCAAAAGGAAGTGGCCGATTACAGTCAATTTTTACCTAGTTTAAGTTTAAGTCTTGAAGTGACTGATGATATTATCCTTAGAGCCGCTGCAAGTAAAACAATTTCAAGGGCTGATTACGCAAGTTTACAAGGCGGTACTACAGTAAATACTGGCGGTAATTTAAGTGGCTATACAGGTAATAAAGGTAACCCATCGTTAAAGCCATTAGAGTCAATTAACTTTGATTTATCAGCTGAATATTACTATGACGAAGGCAGTTATATATCTTTAGGTTACTTTAATAAAGATGTTACTAATTGGATCACAAACGGTATTGTTAAGGATGATCTTTATACTTTACCTAACCCACTATCGGGTCAGAAATTTGATGCCGCTGTTGCAGCATTACCAGCAGGTGCATCTAATACAGACATTAGAACGTATATTTTCGAAAACTTTGCTGATGATCCAAACGTTCAACCTAAATTTGATGAAGATAATCTATTAGATGGCGGTAAAATCTTAGGTGACCCAGCTACAGATAGCACAATTGTATTTAACATAACTCAGCCTTTTAATGGTGATGAAGAATCCACAATTACTGGTTTAGAATTTAATATTCAACATTTATTTGGTGATTCTGGGTTCGGTGCTGTATTTAACTATACTCTGGTTGATACCGATTTAGCTTATGACAATTTATCTCTTAATGATACACCTGCATTAGTTGGTTTGAGTGATACGGCTAACTTTGTAGCGTTTTATGATCAAGGTGGTTTACAAGTACGTATGGCTTACAACTGGCGTGATGAGTTCTTAAGTGATCGTAAAATCAATAATGATTTAACGGGTCCTGTTTATACAGACGCTTATGCTCAATTAGATGTCAATATAAGCTATGAAGTGCCGGCTGTTGAAGGTTTAAGTATATTTATTGAAGGTATTAATATTACCGATGAATACACAACTAAGTTTGGTAGAGATAGCCGACTTGTTTTAGATATTTCACAATCAGGCGCTAGATACGCTTTAGGTGCTCGATATAGCTTTTAAAACATTTGTTTAAAATACTGTTTTAATTATTTTAAAAGCCACTTTTTAGTGGCTTTTTTTATCTGTTTTTTTCGTTTATTACGATTTTATTAATCTATTCAATATAATATTGTCTAACCTTTATTTTTTAGTGTAAATTATTATTTTGAAAATAGTCTTATTGTAAAATAGCTCTATTACAGATGAAGTTAAGTCGTTATTATTTAATGATTAATCTCTAGTTACCTTGACTAGTAATTCGAACACTTGTTTGTTATAGTCAAAAAACATTAAGGTTTTTAGTAGACGATTAAGTTACTTAAAGCTATTAATCTTGGGGATATAACGTAACTTTTTTGAATGAGTAAGTAGTACATATGCAATCAGAAATAAAAAATATCGTTATTGTAGGTGGTGGTACCGCCGGTTGGATTACTGCGGGATTAATTGCAGCTAAACACACTAAAAATCAACCTTCTTGTTCTACAGTTTCTGTTACGGTTATCGAATCTCCGAATGTTCCTACTATTGGTGTCGGTGAGGGTACGTGGCCTTCAATTCGTGAAACCTTGAAAAAAATAGGAATTAGCGAAGCCGATTTATTTTCATGCTGCGATGCAAGTTTTAAACAAGCCTCAAAATTTATTGATTGGCAGCAATCACCTTTAAATAATAACAACACCAGTCATTCTTATTTTCATCCTTTTTCTTTACCACAAGGCACTGACCAGTTTAATTTAGGTACCGTGATAGGAACTTTAGCGGCTGCAGAAAATAATACTTCGTCTTTTGCGCAACAGGTTTGTTATCAATCTATTTTATGCGAACAAAACTTAGCGCCTAAACAAATAACATCAAAAGCATACGACTATATTGCTAACTATGGCTATCATTTTGATGCGAGTAAATTTTCATTATTGCTAAAAGAACATTGTATAAATAAGCTGAATGTAAAATATGTTTCAGCTCATATTGTTATGGTAAATAATGGTGAAGACGGTGATATTTCGTCAGTATCTACCAAAAGCTATGGTGATATTAAAGGTGATTTATTTATAGATTGTTCTGGTGCGCAGTCTCTATTGCTAGGCAAACATTTTGGTATTCCTTTTTGTTCAAAAAAATCGGTTTTGTTTAACGATACGGCACTAGCGGTTCAAGTACCTTATGAAAATCAAGACTCACCTATTGCTTCATGTACGCTATCTACCGCTCAGAAATCTGGATGGATTTGGAATATAGGCCTGCAATCTCGTTGTGGTGTTGGTTATGTTTATTCAAGTCAACACACGAGCGACAACTTGGCTGAAAGTGAACTTGAACAGTATCTTAACTCATTAAATACAACCAATAAAAAGGCAGAGCTTTCAGTAAGGAAATTGTCGTTTAATCCCGGATATTATGAAAAGTTTTGGCATAGAAACTGTGTTGCTGTAGGCATGTCTGCCGGCTTTATTGAACCTTTAGAAGCTTCTGCATTAGCAATGATTGAACAAGCTGCACTCATGATCAGCGAACAACTTCCTGTAACTAAAAGTAGTATGGCGATAACAGCTAAACGTTTTAATGAAAAGTTCATACAACATTGGCAACAAATCATCGAATTTTTAAAACTACATTACGTGTTATCTAAACGAGATGATTCAGACTATTGGTTAGACAATCGAGAGCCGTCAAGTATTCCTGAATCCTTACAAGAAATGCTTGAGTTATGGCAGCATCAAGCGCCGTCGTCTTATGATATTTCACATAATAACCCTTTGTTTCCAGCAGCAAGTTACCAATATGTATTATACGGTATGCTTTTTAATACAGTCCCAGTGCGAAAAAACAATGATCATGATGAACTCATTAAACAAGCCTTAGCTGAAATACAACAGAAACGGCAACATTTATCAAGAGTGATGGAATCAAATAGAATACTGATTAATAAAATAAAGCAATACGGGCTAGCTACCATTTAACAAACAGTAATATTAAAAACGATTAAACTAAATAACAATACGATAATAACAATAAAGAGAGGAACCTCATGGCAAACCATGTATTACTAAATAGCATTGAACATAAAAATTTAAAGATTAATGGTGAACGTTCAGAAGCAATGGGCGATAACGTATGGTACGCACAAACATTTCCTATGGAATTTAGAAGTGCTCAAGCCCATTATCCTATTTTGTTTCAAAAAGACAGTAACACTGGGCAATTTATGCCCGTAACCTTGTTTGGTTTTCAAAATGAAGATAACTTATTTTTAAAAGAAGGCGGTTGGGACGCTACTTACATCCCATTAGCTTTACAACGACTGCCTTTTTATATAGGACAAAAAAACGTAGAAAATGAGGGTATAACTGAGCAAGAACGAGTTATTACACTTGACCTTGACTCACCTAAAGTAAATACCGAGCAAGGGATAGACTTATTTTTAGAATATGGTGGTAATAGCGACTATTTAGAACATATGGCGAATGTATTAGAGTCTTTACATGTTGGTTTACAAGATAATAAAGACTTTGTAGAGGCCTTAACTACGTGTGAGTTATTAGAGTCGGTAACTTTAGATATTGAACTTAACGACGGCAGTAAAAATCAGTTAATAGGCTTTTATGCGATTAATGAAGATAATCTCAATAAATTATCACCAGATAATCTAACCAGATTACATAATGCTGGTTTTCTTCAAGCTATATATATGGTGATTGCATCGCAAGTTAATATTCATGATCTAGTTGCTCGTAAAAATTCACAAATAGCAATAGCGTCTTAGTTACCACTTATGTTGTCTATAAAAAATACAGTGAAAACGCTTTTTAACGTTACCCCTAATAATATTAGCGAAGCGATATTAACTTCTGACGAGCCTTTAATTCTTAAAGGTTTTGGGAGTGATTGGCCTATTGTTAAAGCAGCACAACAATCTAATGAAGAAGTGGTTGAATACCTTAAAAAAATGGAAAAAGGTGTTGCCATTAATACTTGCTATTTAGAGTCTAAAGAGCGGGGGCGTATTTTTTATAATGATGATATGAGTAGTTTTAACTTTCAAACTAAACCACAAATATTAAGTGACGTATTAACTGAAATACTCGAACAAGCTAACTGTAAAGTACCTAAAACTATTTATATTGGTTCAACGAGTATTAAACAAATATTGCCTAGCCTTGTAGAAGAAACATTAGCATCACCATTGTTGTCTAACGCTATTTACAACATCTGGTTAGGTAATAAAAGTAAGGTTGCTGCACATTTCGATTTTTTACAAAATTTAGCCTGTTGTGTAGTAGGTAAAAGACGTTTTACTTTATTTCCACCTGACCAAATAAAAAATCTATATTGTGGGCCATTAGATAAAGCACCTGGTGGTCAACCAATTAGTATGGTTGACTTTGACAAACCTGACATTGAGAAATTCCCTAGGTTTAAAGAAGCTATCGATACTGCTATGGTTGCAGAACTTGAAGCAGGCGATGCTATTGTATTGCCAAGTATGTGGTTTCATCATGTAGAAGGGTTAAGTGATCTTAACGTACTGCTTAACCATTGGTGGAGAACAAGCCCAGCTTATATGGGAAACCCTACGGATACGCTTCATCACGCTATATTGAGTATTAGAGATTTACCTAAGGCACAACGTAATGCATGGAAGCATGTATTTAATCACTATGTTTTTGAGCATAAAAAAGATAACTTTAATCATATTACAAACAGTGCAAAAAGTATTCTCACTAGCCCGTTAGACGAATTACAAGCGAGAAGCTTAAGAGCCAATTTACAAAACAAATTAAGACGTTAGTGCCATTTTGGAGGCGCTAACTTTTAACATTATTAATAAATTAGGAATTATATCATGAATTCATCAGCAATTAAGAATGTAGTTATTGCCGGCGGTGGCACGGCAGGTTGGATGGCTGCGGCAGCATTTAGTAAGTTGTTGGGTGAAAATTTAAATATTACCATAGTGGAATCAGATCTTATTCCTACTGTTGGTGTAGGTGAAGCGACCATTCCTACATTACATATATTTCATGATCTTTTGAAAATAAAAGAAGCTGATGTAATGAAGGCAACTAACGCTACTTTTAAGTTAGGTATTTCTTTTGAAAATTGGCGCGATGTAAGTCAAGACTACATTCATTCTTTCGGTTATTTAGGTCAAGGTTGCTGGGCGGCAGGTTTTCAGCATTTTTGGGTTAAAGGTAAACAGCAAGGTATGGTCAGCGAAATTGGTGACTATTGTCATGAACATGTAGCAAGTAGGCGTGGTAAATTTGCGGTTGTACCGAATCAAGACCGTAATTATGCTTACCACCTTGATGCTGGATTATACGCTAAATTTTTAAGAGGCATAGCTGAAAAATATGGTGTGAAACGTATTGAAGGAAAAATTAATAAAGTGAGTCAGCATCACGATAATGGTTTTATTAAATCTATTGGTTTAGATAACGGCAAGGTTATTGAAGGTGATTTGTTTATTGACTGCACTGGTTTCAAAGGTATGTTAATTGAAGAAACCTTGCACACGGGTTACGAAGATTGGAGCCATTGGTTACCGTGTGACAGCGCTATTGCAGTTCAAACAAAAGTTACAAAAACGTCTGTACCCTATACTCGCTCTATTGCTCACTCTGCTGGTTGGCAATGGCAAATTCCGCTACAAAATAGAATGGGTAATGGCATCGTATTTTGTAGTAAACACTTATCCGATGAAGACGCAAAAACTACCTTGCTGAATAATATTCAGGGTGACTTAATCAACGAACCTCGAGTTATTAAATTTAAAACCGGAACCCGTCGTAAGCATTGGAATAAAAACTGTGTTGCTGTTGGGCTTTCAGGTGGATTTATTGAGCCACTAGAGTCAACTAGTATTCATTTAATTCAACAAAGTATCATTCGGTTAATGCAAAACTTGCCGTCAAAACAAATGGAACAAGCAAATATTGACGATTTTAATAACAAAATGCGTTTTGAAATAGATAACATTAGAGACTTTATCGTGCTGCATTATCATGTAACGCAACGAACAGACAGTGCATTTTGGCGTTACTGCAAAAACATGGAAATACCTAAAAGCTTACAACAACGCATCAACTTATTTATAGAAAACGGGAACGCTTATAAAACTGAACGTGAGTTGTTTGGTGAAACCTCTTGGATTCAAGTGATGATAGGGCAAGGTCTAATGCCTAAGTATTATCACCAAATCGTCGACATGATGTCTGATACGGAATTAAAAAGCTTTTTTGATAAAATAAAAATGACAATTGAACGTCGTGTAAATAGTTTTCCTGACCATAACGAGTTCATTAAGAATTATTGTAAATCAACAGTGGTTTAACATCTATGATTAAGGTTAATCGTCAAGCAATATTTAGTATTGAATATATCGGGCAAGATAAAACGCCGGTGATTATTATTGATAATTACACAGATAATTTTGATGAAATAGAAGATGAAATTGTTGCACATAGCGACTTTAAACCTGATGAAGTTAGTTACTACCCAGGAAAGAGATCGGCAATACCTAAATCAATTGTAGTAGGGTACTTAAAGCCATTAATAGCAGTTTTGTACCGAGTATACAAGTTTCCTGATTTGCTAAAACCAAGTCCCGTTGATAATTATTTTTCACTTATAACAACGCAACCTGAAGAGCTTTCGGCCATGCAATCGTGGCCGCATTTTGATACGCCTAATCCCAAGTTTATCGCCATTATTCATTACATAAATAAGAATGAGCACGGTGGTACCGCTTTTTTTAAACATAATAAAAGCGGATTAGATCGTATTGATAATCAAGGTATGGAAACTTACTTGAAACATGCGGATAACTATTTTAATTCATTAAATACAAGTACTTTTGACTATTGCGGTGAACAACATAGTGAATTTACTTGTTATAAAAAAATAGCTTACAAACCGAATCGCTTAATTATTTTTCCGGGACAATTATTGCATTCAACCTTAGTGAATGTTGCGACAGATATTAATGGCGATCCTTCAACAGGTAGGTTAACCGCTAACTTTTTTGTTGAGTTTAACTAATCTCTTACTTTAATTTAGAAATTGTAATATCTATTTGTAAAGCAGTCATTCTATTTTATTAGAAAACTACTTTATAACTTTATCCTGATCATCAATGATTAATTTTAAGGTATATTACTCAATCAAATGACTCATATTAATACGTTCTATCGTTGATTTTTTTGACCTTGAATACTTAAATAAATATAGTTTTCTACGATTGTAGCCTGAAATCCATGATGTGGTGTAATAAGATTTTTCAGTATCGACCATGCTCCTATGATATAAATTTTATTTTTATAAACCTGCGCTTGAAAGTGATGTAATTCAAGGGGATGATAAGCTTTGCTTGTCCATAGTTTTGTATCAATATCATATTAACTCAATGGGATATTTCCGCGACCACCTAATAAATACAGTTTATTTTCAGCAGACGTTAACGAATACTCTCCGCCTCTTATAGGTCTATTTATTGATTCAATAGACTCCCACTCTCCTTGTGCATAAACATTAACGCTGTAAATCTGTAATATGATAATGCTTATTATAAAAATCGACCATTGCATATAAATGTCTCCTAAAGTTTTATTAAATCCATTTAGATTATGATTGACTAAAACTTACTAGCAAAAACTTATTGAGTAAATAATAGAATAAACTACTTTAAGCAATTAACGGTATTGATGTAAATCAGGTATAACAAGTATCAAAAGAGTATTCCACTTCAGCAAAGTAGCTTTTGTTCTGTGAACCGGCTGTTTGAAGCACACAGCCGATTCATATTGAAGTATTAGAATCCCAACTACAGATTATTACCACCCCAAAGGTATGTGGTGTTGTTAATATTATTGAGTTTGATAAATTTGCTAGTTAACCATATCTAGAGAGCATTAGTTATTTCTCAACTCATTTAAGTGTTGATGTGGTGTTATATCATCAGTACTTCAATGACGTCTTTTATAATCATAATGGACAATTGTTAATTCTCTAAGTATATGAAATAATTCAACGATATAGTTATTTAACATTGTTAAAATAAGGAAATATCAAATCAAAAATATATGCAATAGTGAGTATGTCTAAAAGAGCTCGTATAAAGGATGTGGCTGAGCAAGCGGGTGTATCCGCTATGACAGTGTCTCGTGTTCTAAATCAAGACTCCAAAGTGAGTGAAGCCAAGCGTATATTAGTAATGAAAGCGGTTAAATTACTTAATTATCGTCCTAATGTTTCAGCTCGACGCTTAGCGAGTAATAAATCTTTTTTTATTGGGTTACTGTATGTTGATTTAGATACCTCTTACCTCAGTAAATTCTTATTACAGGGCTTAAAAGCTTGTAGAGTAACAGGACATCACTTGATTGTTGATGAAATGGATGATGATATTGACAAGTCAATCGCATCAGTTACAGATCTTATAGAAGTCACTCAAGTTGATGGTTTAATCTTGTTGCCTCATGTGTGTGACGACGCCAAGTTACTTACTTTTTTACAAGAAAAAAAGATACCTTTTGTACGTATTTCACCTGATACACAATTAAATTTATCGCCATATATTTGTATGGATGATTATCAAGCAAGTTTTGAGATGACTGAATTATTAATTATGAAAGGTCATACAAAAATCGGTCATATCATTGGTAATCCAAATCAAGGTGTTAGTCGATTACGTTATCAAGGTTATCTAGATGCATTGCATTCTCATAAAATAGAAATTTCACCTGAATATATTCAACAAGCATTATTTTCATACGATTCAGGTTTAGTTGCAGCGAAAAAATTATTAGCGTTAGATGAAAGACCAACAGCTGTCGTTGCTGCCAATGATGAAATAGCAGCGGCTGTTCTTGCTGCAGCTAACCTAGTAAGGATTTCGGTGCCCGAAGAACTATCAATAACAGGGTTCGATGATGGTAATGTTGCGGTAACTGTATGGCCCAATTTAACTACCGTTAGACAACCTATTCATCAAATGGCTGAGTTAGCGATTAATATTATGACATCAGATGAATTTTCAGATCTATCGACCTTAAAAACTAAAAATTTTAGAAACGTA
>Ga0308012_10000601_pt1 | contig 21488 bp, 21 predicted proteins | sample Neamet179_FD_203133 | JGI IMG/M metagenome (GOLD analysis project Ga0308012, IMG submission 203133) | Marine microbial communities from water near the shore, Antarctic Ocean - #179 | ecosystem: Environmental > Aquatic > Marine > Unclassified | place: Southern Ocean | collected 2014-07-25 | reverse complement strand
CTACAAAGCGGCGATGCTAACTGTGCCAAATTATGGCAACAGTTTATTGATATTTCAATCGCACACAGTGAAGAAATATACGCTAAATTAAATGTTTCATTACAACGTTCAGACATCATGGGCGAAAGCGCTTATAACGATGACTTATCTGCGGTAATTGATGAGTTAATGGCGAAAGAAATTGCGGTAGAAAGCCAAGGCGCTAAAGTTGTTTTTATTGATGAAATGGCCAATAAAGATGGCGAGCCTTCTGTATTTATCGTACAAAAATCGGGTGGCGGTTTCTTATATGCTACAACCGATTTATCAGCCTGTCGCTACCGTAGTGGCAAGCTAGCCGCTAATCGCATCATTATTTTCACTGACGCTCGTCAAGGACTTCACTTTAAACAAGTTGAGACTGTTGCCCGTAAAGCTGGCTTCTTACCTGAGACGGTTGGTTATCAACATTGTCCATTTGGTATGATGATGGGTGATGATGGCACGCCATTTAAAACCCGTACTGGTGGTACCATTAAGTTAGCTGAATTACTTGATGAAGCCATAGTTCGTGCGGCTGCATTAATCAAAGAGAAAAACCCAGAAATTACTGATGCCGATTTAACTGAGATATCTAAGAAAGTAGGTATTGGCGCAGTTAAATTTGCCGATTTATCTAAAAACCGTACTAGCGATTATATCTTCAGCTGGAAAACAATGTTGAGCTTTGAAGGCGCTACGGCACCTTACCTACAATATGCTTATTCACGTATTCAAAGCATCTTCTCTAAGGCTGGCACTGTTGAAAATAACGCAACAATCGACCTTATAGAGCCACAAGAAAAAGCCCTCGCATTAAAGTTATTACAACTTGAAGATACCATTGATGCAGTCATCAGTGAATGTACGCCAAACTTGTTATGTAACTATCTTTATGAATTAGCCAGTCTTTACATGAGTTTTTATGAAGCTTGTCCTATTCTTAAAGAAGGCATTAGTGATGAAGTTAAAGCATCACGTTTAGCATTATGTAAAGTGATTGCTGATACCTTGAAACAAGGTCTTGATATACTCGGCATTGAAGTCATGGATCGTATGTAAATTTAACCTAGATCGCACAATTGATTCGTCACTGAAGTACTCATTGACTAGCGTCAACTCCGTGCTTAGCTCCTTTCACTAGTGCGATCTAAATTTAAATTAAGTGTATTATTTGGTTATTCAGGCCTAAGTAATCACGTCATTCCCGAAGTTTCTGATCGGGAATCCAGTTTTTAAGCTTTAAAAAAAAAAAGAATGGATCCCCGATAAAAACTAGGGGATGACAACTGATACTCAGAGCGCATAAACATCAACGGAGGCAATAATGCAATTTACTGATAGCCATTGCCATCTTGATGATAAAGTCTTTCAAGATCAGCTCCCTAAGTTATTGGCGCAATGCCAACGGCTTAATATAAACCGCATCGTTGTTCCGTCTATTTCACCTAAAAATTTTAACGCTGTACTTGATTTAGCCAAACGCTTTCATGGAAAAAATCTTAGCGACGTTAACAAAAATCCTATTAATATTTACCCTTGCTTAGGGATTCATCCTTGGTTTTTACAACATTTAGGTGACACTCACCTTACGCAGTTAAGCACTCTGGTTGATAAATCTCGCAGTGATATTATCGCTATTGGCGAAATTGGTCTTGATGGGGCTATCGCTAAAAAGGCAGAAGAGCACGGTCAAACTATCGAAGAAAATTGGACACATCAGCAACACTTTTTTGATTACCAACTCAATCTAGCCAAACAACATTATTTACCTGTGATTGTGCATCACAGACAATCACACGATAAAATAATGCCACTACTAAAGCGATACAAATTAGAAAGGGCTGGCATTATCCACGGATTTTCTGGTAGTTATCAACAAGCGACAAACTATATAGATTTAGGCTTTAAACTTGGTGTGGGTAGCACAATCACATACTCCCGTGCTAAAAAGACTATCAACGCAATTAAACGTTTGCCTTTAGATAGCTTAGTATTGGAAACAGATGCACCTTCAATGCCATTGAGTAAAGAAGTGCTAGATAATAATGAAGTCGCTGGTTCAGAACTAGAAAAAACGTTTAATTCACCAGTAAACCTTATCAAAATCTTTGAAGTATTAGCAGCAATACGTACTGAAAAAAAAGATGAATTAGCGAGCCAACTTGAGCATAATATTGAACAGTTATTCTTTACATAAACACTTTATATTTTTTCATCTTTATCACTTAAACGATAACCCCGTCTACTAAAGCGATTTAAGCCACGAGTTAGAAGGAATCCTACTACACCAGCTAAAATCAGCATTAATCGAAGCAAAGATTGCTGTTGTTCATCCGAATCAGCTAAAATATCAATCAAATAAGACTGCTCGATAGTAAATCTTAGATAACCGTGTAGTTTGTCATTTTTTGAGTCTGTATATCTTATTTCTTCAACAAACGGGGTAAAGGTCGGTGCTAAATTACGTTGAAAAGGTGAAATCCCATAAAGATCATTAATACTTTTGACTTTTGAAGGTGCTAAATCATTGCCCTGCTTATCTTTTTCAATCGATACGCTAGAGACAATTAACATTCCTGTTTCATCATATAAATGTGCTTGATTAACAAAGTTTACTTTTGCCAAACCGTCTAAGTAACGTTGTAAAAAAGCTTCTTGCTCTACTTTATTCTCGTATGATTGCTCAAGAATTACTGCAACACCGGCAATAGCCTGTTGCAGTTGTTGCTTGGCAATATAAGTAAAATGTGTTGTTAAAGTTTCGGTGTTTTTCTTCCCAATAGACTGCCAAATACTCATCAGTAAAATGATAAGTAAAATAGCGCCAATTAATTGTAGAATTTTATTATAAATCGACGATAATTTAGGGTATAAAAACGGTTCGGCTTGCTTCATAATATGGCTGATGACTATTTTATCGCATTAATAGTCTCACTATAGTTAGATTATCAACTGATGTGAAGTTTAATATTCACATAAATACCAATAGCCTAGAGAGTTAACGTGCCTGATATCACCAATATATTACCTTTATCACTTGAGCAATATTTAGCTCAAAAATTATCAAATGTTCAATTGCCAGTCGCTTTTTGCTTGTCAGAGCAAGAAGTTACTCTCGGTGAAAATACTCTGTCAGAACCTATAACAGAGGAAAAAATAGAATTAATTGTGTTCCAACAACTTTCTTTATCGCAACTAGTTGCATTACAAAAAGTGACTCAAATTCAAATTACGGCCTTAACCACTATTAATCATCGGAATGATAAAACGAGTTGTCGCTTCCAGGTTAACTGTGCTGATTTTATCAAAGCGCGTAAAGCATTAGCTGATTTTGCACTAGCGAATAAAGTTGAAGCAGCTTTATTAACGAAAGTTCCTAGCTTAAGTGAGCCTGGTTTATTAGTGATGGATATGGACTCAACGACGATAGAGATTGAATGTATTGATGAAATTGCCATTCTCGCCGGTGTTGGTGAAGAAGTTGCTGAAGTAACTGAGCGCGCAATGTTAGGCGAACTCGACTTTGCTCAAAGCTTACATCAACGCGTTGCGACATTAGCCGGCTCACCAGTAACTATATTAAGCGATGTGGCAAAAAACATTCCCTTAATGGCAGGTTTAAAACCGTTAATTACTGAGCTGAAAAAGCATAATTGGAAAATAGCCATTGCTTCAGGCGGTTTTACTTATTTTGCTGATCATTTAAAACAAACTCTGGATTTAGACGCCGCTTTTGCTAACACCCTTGAAGTTGTTGATGGAAAATTAACAGGTAAAGTTTTAGGTGATGTAGTAGATGCACAAGTAAAAGCTGATTCGTTAGCTATTTTAAGCAAAGAGTACGCCATACCTGCCAACCAAACTGTTGCGATGGGTGATGGCGCTAATGATTTAGTAATGATGGCTGCAGCAAGCTTTGGCGTAGCATTTCACGCGAAACCTATTGTCTTAGCACAAGCTGATAGCAGTATTAACGTGCAAGGCTTAGATTGTTTATTACATTGGTTAGCTTAAGTAACTTGAGTTCTGGATAAGGTTTTTGTAAGTTATTAAATCTAAGGTAATAATACAAGGTAACAATACAAGTTAAATGACCTCCGGCAGAGCCGGAGACTTAGCCAAGAAGGATTAAAGTAACCACCCAAGGCGCATTAACCCCACGGTAAGATCATTATAAATTGAATTATTAATGTAGCGGTGATCTAATCAAGGTCAAAAAACCCTTGATTCCCCTGTATGAACACTACTTTTTTCGACTCATGTCACAGAAAATCAAAGGAAAAAGTATGATGTACTGACCTCAATGCTTGAGCCATGCGCTTTTCATCAATAGATATTGCAAACCTATACGGACATCGTTGGGATATATACCCGTTCCACTTGAAGATGCTCGTTTCAGGAAGTCTGAGCGATTCATAACCAAGTCACATTTTTTATCAAGGGTTGTTCCCTTAAAAAGAAATGTAACGTAGGGAATAATTTGCTCAGGCTTCCCCAAGGGCTGGTTTAGAAACGCTTTATGCTGCGTTATTGATTTTAAGAATGAACAACCATTCTCTACAATCAACGCCTTACCTTAAGGCGTTTCTAATTCCAGCTGAATCCTGCATCTTCAAGTGGAGCGGGTATAGAGCTAGGTTATCGAGAGCAAAAAAACATACGCTAAGTAATCGGTTAACAATGTTCAGTCGATTCCTAGAATTGGTAAAGAAAAAATTGTGGGGGTGCAGCTAAACTACAACATGATACGACATCAAATAGTTAAAATGTGCCATACATTAAAGCGAAATTATTTACCCTATAAGTTGATTTTAAATGGTGTCTTAGCCCTGATAATGCATTTACTTCTAGCTCTCCTTTATTCAACGCCCGGAGCAGTACCTAAACAACTAAAAAACTTTACTGTTTGGTGGCAAGTTTAATTTTACATGAGCGGCGAGATTGTACACTTCCCAGACAAGTCAAATCGAGACCACAACAATATGCTAAAAATAAAAATGCCGCTCAACTTAAGTGAACGGCATTACGACCATGGTCGTCTTTATTTTCAATGAATTATTGTTTAACTTTTAACGCTCGATGTCGATGTTATTTCATGAAGGCCGTGCTGATTTGACGTTAGTCAATGAGCGCAGCCGACGATGAAATTAAAGTCATAGGCAAGTTAAAATAAACAATTAGCCACCAAAATCATCCAACATGATGTTTTCATCTTCTACACCAAGATCTTTAAGCATACCGATAACGGCAGCATTCATCATTGGTGGACCACACATGTAGTATTCACAATCTTCTGGTGCTTCATGGTCTTTCAAATATTCTTCAAAAAGAACATTATGAATGAAACCAGTTAAGCCATCCCAGTTATCTTCAGGTTGTGGATCAGATAAAGCAACATGCCATTGGAAGTTATCATTATCAGCCGCTAAGCCGTTATAATCATCTTCATAGAACATTTCACGTTTAGAACGGGCACCATACCAGAAACTCATCTTACGTTTAGATTCTAAACGCTTAAGTTGGTCAAATATATGAGAACGCATTGGCGCCATACCAGCACCACCACCAATAAAGACCATTTCATTATCAGTTTCTTTAGCGAAGAATTCACCAAATGGACCTGAAATAGTCACTTTATCACCCGCTTTAAGGCTGAAAATAAATGATGACATTTTACCTGCTGGTAAATGTAAACGTCCAGGAGGTGGCGTAGCAATACGCACGTTAAGCATAATAATGCCTGCTTCTTCTGGATAGTTGGCCATTGAATAAGCACGTAATGTATCTGTGTCTACTTTTGACTCTACGTCGAAGAAACCAAAATGCTTCCAATCACCGCGGTACTGCTCATCAATTTCAAAATCACTGTATTTAACATGATGCGCAGGTGCTTCAATTTGAATATAACCACCTGCTTTAAATGGTACTGATTCACCATTAGGAATTTGAAGCTTAAGTTCTTTAATGAAAGTTGCTTTGTTATCGTTAGAAATAACTTCACATTCCCATTGTTGAACACCGAAGATTTCATCTTCAACTTCAATTACCATGTCTTGTTTAACAGCAACTTGACAGGCTAAACGACAGCCAGTTTTTGCTTCACGCTTGTTGATATGACCTTCTTCAGTTGGAAGAATATCGCCACCACCTGAATGAACATCAACACGACATTGGCCACAAGTACCACCGCCGCCACATGCTGAAGGAATAAATATTCCTTGGTCAGCTAATGCACCAAGAAGTTTACCGCCAGCAGGAGTTACTACTGACTTTTCCGGATCACCATTTATACTTATCGTTACGTCACCTGAAGAAACTAGTTTAGATTTAGCAAATAAAATCACTAAAACTAACACAATTACTATCGCGGTAAACATCGATATGCCGAGAATTATTTCCATCGACTTTTCCTTAAATTATCTAGGGCCTACACTTTTATTATTTATCGTAATAAATAGCGTAGACCGACATTTGCCTACAGTGAAATACCACCAAAAGAAAGAAAGCCAAAAGCCATCAATCCAGCGGTGATAAACGTAATACCTAAACCTTTTAAACCGTCTGGTACGTCAGAGTATTTCATCTTCTCACGTAAGCCAGCCATCAATACAATAGCAAGCATCCAACCAACACCTGAGCCAATGCCGTAAACAACACTTTCGCCAAGGGTAAGGTTTTTCGCAACCATGAATGATACTGCACCAAAAATTGCACAGTTAACGGTTATTAAAGGTAAGAATATACCTAGAGCTTGATACAAAGCAGGAAAATATTTATCTAAAATCATTTCCAATATTTGCACTAAAGCGGCAATTACACCGATAAAGGTAATAAATGACAAGAAGCTAAGATCAATAGAATCTTTAGCCTCTGTAATACCCATTAAACTATCAAGTGCACCTGGAGCTAAAATGGCTTGGTAGATAATTTGGTTAGCAGGTACTGCTAAACCAAGTACTACAACAACAGCAACACCTAATCCAATAGCTGTGCTTACTTTTTTAGATACCGCTAAAAAAGTACACATACCTAAGAAGAAGCTTAACGCCATATTTTCTATAAATATAGTTTTAATAAAAATACTTAAATAATGTTCCATAGGTTAATCCTTCTCTACTTGTTCTGGTTTCCACTGGCGAATAGCCCAGATAATTAAACCAATAATGAAGAATGAGCTAAAAGGTAACACTAATAAGCCATTACCTTGATACCAACCATCATTCTGAATTAAAGGAAGAACTTCGATACCAAATAAAGTACCAAAACCAAATAATTCACGGAAGAAAGCAACAACCATTAAGACTGCGCCATAACCTAAACCGTTACCAATACCGTCTAAGAAACTCACACCAGGCTTTTCTTTCATAGCAAAAGCTTCAGCTCGCCCCATTACGATACAGTTAGTAATGATTAAACCAATAAAAACTGAAAGCTCTTTTGATAACTGGTAAGAAAAAGCTTTTAATACTTGGTCAACAACAATTACCAATGACGCTATAATTGCCATTTGTACAATAATACGCACACTTGATGGTATTTGATTACGAATAATCGAGATAAATAAGTTTGAGAATGCTGTTACTAACATAACCGCAACGCTCATTACCAACGCATTAGCCATTGAACTTGTTACAGCAAGCGCTGAACAAACACCAAGTACTTGTAAAGCAATAGGGTTGTTATCAACAACAGGTCCAAAGAGGACTTTTTTAGTATCTGAAGACATTAGTTCAATCCTCCATTACGGAATTTAGTAATAAAAGGACCGTAGCCTTCATTACCTAGCCAAAAATGCAACGTACTTTCAACACCATTACTGGTTAATGTAGCACCCGATAACGCATCAACACCATGAATATCACCGGCTTTTGCGCCGCCTTTAACAATTTTAATCACTGGTTCGCCATTATCGTTATACATTTTTTTACCTGGCCATAAAGCTTTCCATTTAGGGTTAAGCACTTCAGCGCCCAAACCAGGAGTTTCCTTTAAGTCAGAATAAACAACGCTACGAACGGTATTTAAGTCTGGTTCTAAACCTACAAAACCAAACATTAAATCCCATAAGCCTGAACCAACAATGGGTAAAACCATTGTAGTTAACTGGCCTTGCTCATTATTAACTAAATAAACAACAGCATGATTAGCACGACGGTTAATACCAGCGATATCATTCTTAGGCTTAGAGCTTTTCGCTGTATTACGAGAGTCAACACGCTCGTCAAACACGTCAGTATCACCTGCTATGATTTCACCTGAATCAAGATCAATCATTTTAGCAACAACAAACTTGTTATAAGTAGCAACGATATTCGTTCCAGCTTTTTCTAATAAGCCAGACGCTTCAAGAATTTTAGTTTGCTTATCTAACAATTTATTATCAATTTGTCTCTGTTTTAAACCACTAGCAGAAATAGATACTAAAGCAGCACAGACTAAACAAACTAAAAATACAAAGCCGATTGTTTTAAGTGGAGTTTCTTTATTACTAGACATTGCGAGCAAGCCTCCGTTTGATATTGCTTTGTACTACAAAGTAGTCAAACAATGGTGCAAACAAGTTAGCGAATAAAATTGCTAACATCATACCTTCTGGGAATGCAGGGTTAACAACACGAACCAAAACTACCATTACGCCAACCAAAGCGCCAAACCAATACTTACCCGTATTAGTAAAAGAAGCAGAAACAGGGTCTGTCGCCATAAACATCATACCAAAAGCAAAACCACCAACAACTAAGTGCCAATGCCAAGGCATAGCAAACATAGCATTAGTATCACTACCGATAGCATTGAATAATAAAGCCGTTGCAACCATACCGCCAAACACACCTAATACGATGCGCCAAGAAGCAATACCTTTATAGAGGATGTAAGCACCACCTAATAAAATAGCAAATGTTGATACTTCACCAACAGAACCAGGTATGAAACCCCAAAAGGCATTCCACCAATCAGCATTCATTGAATAATCAACTAAGCCTTGGTTAGCTGCACTTAACATAGTAGCGCCAGAGAAACCGTCAGCGGCAACCCAAACAGCATCACCTGAAATTTGTGCAGGATAAGCAAAGAATAAAAATGCTCGGCCGGCCAATGCTGGGTTTAAGAAGTTTTTACCTGTGCCACCAAAAATTTCTTTAGCGATAACAATACCGAACGTGATGCCGATTGCTACTTGCCATAATGGTATGCTTGCAGGCAAAATTAATGCGAACAAGATAGAAGAAACGAAGAAACCTTCATTTACTTCATGTTTACGCACTGCAGCAAATAATACTTCCCAAAAGCCACCAACAATAAAGGTAACAGCATATATAGGTAAGAAGAACATGGCACCATAAAACACCATATCAAACAAGCCTGAGCCCGCAGTCAAAGTACCACCAAGTAAGCTGAATAAATCAACCTGCCAAGATTGTGGTAAAGCATAACCTGCAGCTAAAGCATCAACCGCTTGATAACCAATGTTATACATACCAAAGAACATGGCTGGGAAAACAGCAAGCCATACCGTGATCATGATACGTTTTAAATCAATGCTATCACGAACGTGTGTTTTACCTTTATTAACCATACCTGGAGTAAATAACCCCGTTGCAACAGCTTCATAAAGTGCAAACCACTTCTCATGTTTACCGCCTTTTTCAAATTGCGGTTCTATATCTTCAATAAACTTTTTCAAGCCCATGACTAACCTTCCTTCTCGATAGTAGTTAGACAATCACGAAGGATTACACCGTAATCTGTTTTGCCTGGGCAAACAAATGTACACAGTGCTAAATCTTCTTCGTCTAGCTCTAAGGCACCAAGTTGTTGCGCACCATCGGTATCACCGGAGCAGATGTCGCGTAAGAACAAAGTAGGTAAAATATCTAATGGCATAACACGCTCAAAGTTACCAATTGGCACCATGGCTCGTGAACTACCGTTAGTTGTCGTAGTCATGTTAAATAACTTACTTGGGAACAAGTGCGACATAAAAGCGCGTGTTACAGAGAACTTATTAGGACCTGGGTACATGTAACCAATAAATTCTTTTTCACGACCTTCAAGAATCAATGAAAGTTGCGTATGGTAACGACCTAAGTAACCATTAACAGCTATAGCTGTTGCGCCCATTAATAATGAACCAGATACTGTACGTAGTTCGCCATCAATCGCTTCATCTGCTGTTAATTCGCTAGTGCTAGCACCTAAAACGGTACGCACTAAACGAGGGTTCTTAGCTGCAGGTCCTGCAAGTGAAATAACACGCGTATTATCAAGTTCACCGGTAGTGAACAATTTCGCGATAGCAATAACATCTTGATAACCAACATGCCAAACTACCTTGTCAGCACTTACCGGTTTCAAGAAGTGAATATGCGTACCTACTAAGCCTGCAGGATGTTTACCTGCAAATTCAGTTACAGTCGCGTTAGTATCAACCGGTATATTACTACCAGGAGCTTTACTAACAAAAACTTCGCCTTCAGTTAAGCGAGATAAAATGGTTAAACCATTTTTAAATGCCTCGCTTTGCTCATTGATAATAATCTCTGGATTTGCAGCTAACGGATTAGTATCCATTGCACTAACAAAAATCGCGAGAGCTTTACTATCAATAGCAGGAACTTTGCTAAATGGGCGAGTTCTAAATGCAGTCCACAGACCTGAATTAACTAAATTCGTCACAACGTCTTCACGCGCGATAGTATTTAGTTCATTGGTCGAATAACTGCTGAATTTCTCTTGATCATAACCGTCGACTTCAATAACTACAGATTGAAGAACACGTTTTTCACCACGATTAATTTGTTTAACAACACCGGCAGCTTGAGCTGTGAATTTAACGCCAGGATTTTTTTTGTCTTCAAAAATCACCTGACCTTTTTTAACGCGATCATCCACTTTAACAAACATGGTTGGTCGCATACCCACAAACTCTTCACCGAGTGTTGCAACGGTTTTGATGGACGGACCATCATGGATTACCTGCTGGGGAGCACCTTTTACAGGAACATCCAAGCCTTTTTTTATTGTAATCATAAACACTTGCGCTACTTTTGATGGGAGTATAAAAATAAGTTCGTTAGCTTATCTAATGAATATCAAGACATAAAAACCGAAATATCAATTAGATAAGAGTTAAGTCACCAATTTCAGTGTATTTCAGTGAATAATTAATTTTAGTATTAATACTAAATAAAAACACTCACTGGCTCTAAATAAAATTTTTCTGGCGCGATATTACCACAATATGACCTTTTTATTCTACGGACAATATAAGTTTTTTCTTTAAAACTTAGTCTACAAACAACTTTTTTGCCTACCTTTGAGGTTAATTAAACTTAAGTGATGAAAAATTTTCTGATTTAGATCACAAAAAATAATTTTTATCTTTTTTCAGGCAATAAAAAAGCAGTAAAATTAATTTTACTGCTTTTATTTATTTGTATAATTTCCTGCTACTACTGAGTTTGAAAAATAGCCTCAATAGATAGGTTTTGTTGCGATAAGATATCACGTAAACGTTTAAGTGCTTCAACTTGAATTTGACGAACACGTTCTCGGGTTAAGCCTATTTCACTACCTACATTTTCTAAAGTCGCGGCTTCATAACCAAGTAACCCAAATCGTCTAGCTAAAACTTCACGCTGTTTAGTATTCAACTCGTTTAACCAGTGAACGATATTTTTGCTCATATCTTCAGATTGTAGGTCACTTTCTGGACCTGCACTTTTTTCATCAGCAATCACGTCTAATAAAGCTTTCTCTGAATCTCCTGCAAAAGGAGTATCTACAGAAGCAATGCGTTCATTTAAGCGGAGCATTTTATTTACGTCAGCAACAGGTCTATCTAAATGCTGAGCGATATCTTCTGCTGTAGGCTCATGATCAAGCTTTTGAATTAATTCACGTGAAGCACGTAAATATATATTAAGTTCTTTTACAACATGAATAGGTAATCGAATGGTGCGAGTTTGGTTCATAATGGCACGTTCAATTGTTTGACGTATCCACCATGTAGCATAAGTTGAGAAACGAAATCCTCGTTCTGGATCAAATTTTTCTACTGCTCTTATTAAACCTAAGTTGCCTTCTTCAATCAAGTCTAATAGGGGTAGACCTCGATTATTATAACGTCTGGAGATTTTCACAACCAATCGTAGATTACTTTCAATCATACGTTTTCGTGATGGCTCATCCCCTTTAAGGGCTAGACGTGAAAAATAGACTTCTTCTTCCGCGGTTAGTAATGGCGAAAAACCAATTTCGCTAAGATAAATCTGCGTAGCGTCTATATTTGACGGTACGTCTTCCTTTGATTCAACAGTTTTTTTTTCTTCTTTTAATTTGACCATGCTATTCTCCCAAATTTGCAAAGCTTATTTTAACGACTAAATATTCACGTTAACTCCTGTTCTTCGTTTGTATCGGTTATTTTGTATTTATCTTTAATTTTAAATACAAATTACTATTATCTTATAGTTTTATTTTTTTGGTAAATATTTCATAGGGTTTACAGACTTACCTCTAAAGCGTATTTCAAAATGAAGCATAACTTTGTTGGTATCTGTATCTCCCATGGTGGCAATAACATCTCCACTGTTAATTAGCTGTTGCTCCTTAACAAGGATTTGATCATTGTGAGCATATGCACTGAGGTAATCGTCATTATGTTTAATTATAATTAACTTACCGTAGCCCCTAAGAGCATTACCTGCATATACCACTTTGCCTTTCGCCGACGATCTAACTTTAGTTCCTCGACGCCCAGCAATATCAATGCCTTTATTACCTTGTGAGCTATTAGAAAAGTATTCAATAATATTGCCATTTACTGGCCATTGCCATTGTTTGATTTTTTGAGAAAAATTCGACTTTGGTAATGTGTTTCGTACTATTTCATCGCTGCTTACATTTTTACCATACGCCTGCTTTTTTGTAGATGCAAGTGTATTTTTTACACTTTTGTTACCTTCATTAGTAGAGCTTTTATTCGGTCCCTTATTTTTACTTGCTTGCGTTGATTTTTTGACCTTTTTTTCAACTAAAAATAAATTTTGACCCGGGTAAATTCGATAAGGAGAAGACAGATTATTTAGATGAGCAATATTTCTAACATCAGAATTTGATCGCCAAGCAATAGAATATAGGGTATCCCCTTTCTTAACGGCGTATTTCGACGTTTTAATTGTGTCTTTATTACGTTCTGCTAACACACTAGAACTATAGATAGTTGTCACTGGAGCAGGTGTATTCCTGCTACTACAAGAAAAAAGATTGATAGCCAATATAACGTAAATTAATAGAGACTTTGCATCACAAAAAAAGATCATAAAATACACCTAATGAAAGGTTTTATGATCTTTTTCATTTTTATTATGTTGCTATTAAAATACATACAGAGAAAAATGATTCAATTTAGCGAAAAACAAAATAGCCAACAATGATCAGGGCAACAATACCCCAACCTAAAACGTCAACCCATTGGCGTATTTTTTGTTCCATCGCACTACCACCCCATTTAATAAGACCAGCGACAAGAAAGAAGCGCATCCCTCTACCTATAGCGGAAGCTAGAAAGAAAGGTAGAAAAGCCATATGTAAAAACCCGGCACTGACGGTGAATAACTTGTATGGGATAGGAGAAAAACCAGCGATAAAAACGACCCAAACTCCCCACTGCGTAAACCATTCAATAGCTATATCAAATCGATGTTGATATCCAAATTCAGTTATAAGTGGTTGGATCCATGGTTCAAACATAAGATAGCCAAGCCAATACCCAACCGCGCCACCTAATATTGAGGAAATTGTAGTTAAACTCGCGAAATACCAGGCTTTATGTGGTTTAGCCAATACCATAGGGGCAAGTAAAACATCTGGAGGTATGGGGAAAAAAACAGATTCCGCAAACGTGAGTGCCGCTAAAAAACGTGGCGCAAACTTATGTTCCGCCCAGCGTAAAGTCCACTGATAAAGACTAGAAAAAATTTTCATTACAATAAATCTCCAGGCACTAAAGGTACGAAACGTACTGCCTCTACTTGTTGTTCATTAAAAGTTTCACCATCACGCGTGATGATTTTTAAAATTTGTGTTTGTTCCCCTACTGGAATTATCAAGCGTCCACCGTCAGCGAGTTGGCTTAATAATGCAGGAGGCACACTAGCAGGTGCTGCGGTTACAATTATCGCCTCAAATGGCCCTTTACTTTGCCAACCTTGCCAACCATCACCATGCTTCATAGCGATGTTATGCAAGTCCATGGCTCGTAAACAACGTTTTGCTTGCCACTGTAATGCTTTGATCCGCTCAACAGAAAAAACTTTATCTGTTAGTTGAGCCAAAATAGAGGTTTGATAACCAGAGCCTGTGCCTATTTCCAATATATTTTTAGGTCGGCCATCTGCTATGAGTAACTCAGACATTTTGGCAACAATATAAGGCTGGGAAATAGTCTGCCCTTGTCCAATAGGCAAAGCTGTATTGTCATAAGCTTTATGTGCCAAAATTTCAGGAATAAAAATATGCCTAGGTGAATGTGCAATTGCTTGCAGTACAGCTGGATTAATTATGCCTTCATTTTTTAATTTTTGCGCAAGCAACTCGCCACTGCGCTTTGATTTTCCGCCTATACGACTAGACACCATAAATTTTATCCATTTAATCAGAAAGATTGAGCCCAGAGAGCCAAGATTTAATGTTTTCTATACTGCGATGAGCAGTCATATCAACAGTTAATGGTGTAACTGATGCATAACCATTAGCAACCGCATGAAAGTCAGTACCCTCCCCTCCATCTAATTCTTGACCTAACAAACCATACCAATAAACATCACGCTGCCATGGGTCTTTTACCTTTTGCATACTTTCAGCTTTGTGGCGGTGACCTAAACGAGTTACTTGTATCCCTTTGAGCTCACTTATAGGGATATCGGGTACATTGATGTTTAAAATTTGATCTGCAGGTAATGGATGTGTACGTAATCGTTGAATTATCTTTGCTGTAACAATTGCAGCGGTTTGATAATGCAGTTCGTGTTGCCCATTTAGGGAGACAGCAATCGCTGGCATACCCATATGACGCCCTTCTGTTGCCGCAGCGACGGTACCAGAATACAATGTGTCATCGCCCAAATTGGCACCTTTATTTATACCTGCAACAACTAAATCACAATCAGTAAAGAGTTGACTAATACCTAAGTGAACAGAATCTGTTGGCGTGCCATTAACTGAGGTAAAACCATTATCTAAATGATCTGCTCTCAATGGGTTGAGTAATGTTAAGGAGTTACTTGCCCCACTACAGTTTCGGTCAGGCGCGACTACATTAACGTCAAAATGTTTACTGAGTTCATCAAAAAGTACTTTAATACCTAGTGCGTGTACACCGTCATCATTACTCAGTAATATTTTCATCTTACGATCAGGGATTAGATTATCCATTAACTCACTTCCATATGTGAGGCATAAATCATGTCTAAATCATCCATAAGTTAGTCCTGACTTTGAGAGATTGATTTATCACTTACTTCTCTTTTATCAACACGTGTTGTCATATCTTCATAGCTCAATAACTCACGTAAGATGGTTGTTGCATAACAACCTGAAGGTAAAAAGAAGCTAACTTTTATTGCATTCATTTCTGTTGAACCAGCACCTTCTTGTCCTGTTAACAACTCAATATTTGTATCACTAACCGTTATACGAATACGACGTCGTTCTTGTTTTAAACCAAAACGTGGAAGTCCTTGGCAATACTCCGGATTTTTTTCAGCTACACCTTGCTCCATAATCAATGGCTCGCCTGTTGTCATCAAATCACCCGCTCCCCACATAGGTGCGGTTATATCGAGATCTTTATCAATAAAGCGCTGATTAATACTGTCATCTATTTCATCAAGATGAAATACTGACTGGGTACCAGCTAGCATTAATACATCACCCACAGCGACTTTATCAAAGCCTTTTTCATTGATACGTTCATTGAGAACACCGTTAAAAATATATGATCGAGCTGCAGATAAATACATACCACGCTTTTTCTTATCTTTTACTTTTTGCCCTGAAAATAAAGATAAAGCACGTTCTATATTACCACCACCAATACCAAAGCGTTGTTCTCCAAAGTAATTAGGAACACCCTGTTCAACAATTTTTTCCCAACGCTCAGTAAAAGCTTTTATAGCGGTAACGTCACGTAAAATAATTTCGAATTTATTGCCTAACAAAGCACCTGTGCGTAACTTTTTGTTGTGCCGCTTGTAAGACAACACTTCGACGCCATCAATGTTCAAATCATCCAAATTATATTCTTGTTTACCTGGAACATGTACACCAAACCATTGTTCAGCAACTGCAAAACGATCTTTTAATCCTCCATAAGAAACAAGCTGCTCTTTCACTTCAAAATACTTTGCTAGTTCTCGGGCAACAAATAAAGTATTGGCTCCTGTTTTTCGGATATGAACGAATAAATGCTCTCCCTCACCACAAGGTAAAAAAGGTAATTGTTCAAATACTTTAAAGTCACTCATTTTGCTACGTAATAAGCCCGTAGATTCTGGCTTACCGTGTAAATATGCATTTTCTATCAACATGTTATCAATCTTCTTTTAATTCTGTAATGAGTCCACTATAAGAAAAATAAAGCTAGTAGCGGTATAATAAGGATAAAGTCCTCTAGATATTTTGAACTTCTTCAATAGAGCGTAATGGTTGCTCAATCTCTGTTAATAAGACGACAGCATGCACTGAAACACCTTCTTTTCGCCCGGTATAACCCAGTTTTTCTGTGGTGGTAGCTTTAACATTAACTTGATCAATGCTTGTTTGTAAGTCTTCACTTAAACAAGTGCGCATCGCCAATAAATGAGGGGCTATTTTCGGAGCTTGAGCCACAACAGTAATATCAGCATTACCCAGTTGAAACCCTTTTCCTATCATCAATGAGACGACATGACGTAATAATATTCTACTAGAAATATTTTCATATTGACCATCAGTATCAGGAAAATGATTACCAATATCAGCCAAACATAATGCCCCTAAAATGGCATCACAAAGCGCATGAATAGCAACATCACCATCTGAATGGGCAATAAAACCTTGTTCAAAAGGTATTGCCACCCCACCTAGAACTATAGGTCCCGCACCGCCAAACTTATGTACATCAAAGCCATGTCCTATGCGCATATTATTTCTCTTTATTTACTAGCTTGTTTATTCAAATAAAATTCAGCTAATGCTAAATCATTTGGGTGGGTTATTTTTATATTCTCACTACTACCTGAGACTAACAAACTGGGTAAGTTAGCATACTCAATTGCTGAAGCTTCATCGGTAATATTCAAACCTTTAGTTAGAGCTTGCTCTATGGATAAGGCTAATTCATCCGTTTTATATAATTGTGGTGTTAAGGCATGCCATAACTGTTTGCGTTCAACAGTACTTTCAATAGTATTTATCTCGGCTTTCTTAGAGCTACTTTTAACATAAACACCGCGTTTCATAGTGTCTCTGACAGGCGAAGCCAAAATTCCACCACAATTATTATCTAGGCATTGCTTTATAAGTTTGTCGATATCGTCAAGACTTACACAAGGACGTGCGCCATCATGTACTAGTACCCATGGATTTATAGAAGCGTCTACCGCTTTTAAACCACTGAGTACAGAGTCGACTCTTTCAGCGCCACCTTTTACGCGAATAATGTTTTTATGACCTACTAAACCAGACTCACTAAAGTATTGATCATTTTCACTTAGGGCAATAATGACCTTTGTAATTAATGGATGGCTTAATAACCTCATCACTGTATGGTAAAGGATGGTTTTATTATTAATACGTAAGTATTGTTTGGGGCAATTTGCTTTCATCCTTTTACCAATACCTGCAGCGGGTACAATGGCAATAAAAGTTTGCTCCTTTGCCATGAAAGATTCTCTGGTTTTCATTTAGTTGTTTCTATTACGAGGGCCATTATCCTTTGGGATAAGGCGAAAAAAAGTTTCATTGTCTTTGATCATACCTAGCTCATTTCGAGCGCGCTCTTCAATGGCTTCTAGACCTAATTTTAAATCATCGGTGTCTGCAAAGAGCAACTTGTTACGTTGCTGGAGTTTTTCATTGGTATCTTGTTGTCGAATAACATTTTCTTTCAGCACTAGATAATCAGGCACACTATTTTTACCAAACCAAAGTCGGTATTGAAGTGAAAATAATAATATCAGCAAAATTGCTGTGAATACGCGCATGACAACCTAAATATAGAGAGATGAAAAAATACAGAAAATATTGCGACATTATACCTAACTAGAGGCAGAGTTAAATAACTAACGGCTTTTTGAAATCATCCCAGTTAATAGAACAAGAAAGTAGCAACTCTCTAAGTGTTGGCATAATAGGACGTTGCTTGGTATTGCCTTGCCAACATTGCCCTGTACAGGCTGAAGTCATTATTTTTTTATTCGGTTTAAGCAAGCGCTTATTTGGGCTCTGCTCTTGGTTCATTAATTCATTGGACGCAAGTGAAAACCAACCACCAATATTTGTTCGTACTCTTTGCTTGTCTAGATCAATACGGTCAATACAATCAATAATAATATGATCAACTAACAATACAGGCACAGCAAGCCCTACACAAACATCGTCTTGTAGATACCATTTTATGACCTTTGCTCGCTCTGTTGCTGTTTCTTGATCAGGTACAGGAATTTTTTTACTTTGTTTAGATGACCAACTGGCATTTTGATAGTCTAACAATAATGGCGAGTGATCATCTGCGTTAACTTGTGTCATCGCGTGGGCGGTTCGTGAAATATAATAAGGTAAGCTTTTTAAACGTACTTGCACCGCTTGCGCATTAGTAAAATTCGCCTTGGCAATAAGATTAATCTCTCGCTGATATAACGCATTACAAAGCTCTGCAAAGTTCCCTGTATCTGTGTGTATTTGCCAAAGGCTAGATTGCGACATAATGACTACTTTATATGTATTCTAACAATAAACAACATGCTGAATATCCAGCACCAAAAGAACATAATACGCTCTTGTCTCCAGCGACTAACCCTTGCTTATTTTTGTGCAAGGCAATTATACAGCCAGCTGAACTCGTATTAGCATACTCATCTAATATAATAGGTGCCTCATCACTAGAAGGCTCTCTACCCAGTACTTTTTTAGCAATGAAGTTGTTCATATTAATATTAGCTTGATGTAAATATAACCGCTTAATATCTTCCGAACCTAGCCCCATTTTTACCATTTCTGTGATGATTAAACTTGAGACCATAGGCAATACTTCTTTAAAAACTTTTCGCCCCTGTTGAATAAAAAATTTATCAGCATCATCTGTATTCTCAGGAGTACACTTATTCATATAACCAATATTGCTGCGAATATTATTAGAATAACTCGTCATCGGCTTTTCACTGATTATTTTAAACACATGTTCTGCATTCGCTGTACTTTCATCCTCAATGATGGAGGCTGTGGCAACATCGCCAAAAATAAAGTGACTGTCTCTATCTCGATAATTAATTTGTGGAGATAATATTTCAGGATTAATAACCAATACTGTTTTTGCTGTACCACTACGAATCGCATTCGCCGCATTAATAATACCAAAGGTGGCAGCCGAACAGGCGACCAACATATCAAAACCCCAACCATCACACCCAAGTGCATTTTGTATTTCAATAGCCATTGCAGGATAAGAACGCTGAGTGTAAGCACATGCAACAATAATAAGATCAATATCTGCGGGCATTTTATTAGCTGACAGCATAGCTTTTTTTGCAGCTGCTACGCCTATTTCAGCCTGCATAGAAAGTTGGTCATTATCACGTTCCACATAACGTGGTGACATAATATCGACATTGAGAATATTGTCTTTCTCCATGACATAACGACTTTTAATACCTGAGGCTTTTTCAATAAAGCTGCTGTCTGAAGGAGATAAAGCAGTTATCTTGCCATCTTCTATATCCTGATTATGGGTAATATTAAATTTTTCAACATACTGATTGAAACAATGAACTAATTCATCATTAGAAATACTCTGCGTTGGAGTAAACAAACCCGTTCCACTAATCACTACTGACATAATTTGCCTCTTAAAATAAGGGGGATCAATACCATTGTAGTTGTTGTTACAAAAGTATATTTAATAATACTCACAACAATAGCTCTATATCAATTTTTTATTTTTTGGCTTTAATAATTAAAGGCCATACATTATCTAGCATTAATAACTATTTAATATGAGTTCTGGATATTGAATTTTATAAGTTATCAAACTCACTGATAAGCTACCTCTCAGTATTCCAACTAAAAAGGTAAGCGCCTAATACCAAGAAAATAGTACTCATTATCAGTAGTGCATTAACATGGTAGCTAATATCTCCAAGAGAAGCACCTTCGGTAAGAATAGCTCTTGCGCCAGCCACTAAATGAGTTAGAGGCAGAAAATCAGCCAATACTTTTAGCGCATCGGGAGCACCTTCTAAGCTGAACCAAACACCTGAAAGCACCATCATTGGCCAAGTAGTTAAATTCAACAAGCCGCCGATAAGCTCGTCGCTTTTACTTCTGCTAGCAACAAGTAAGCCTAAACTTATTAAACAAAAAGCACCTAAGAAGCCAATTACGATTAGGTCAATGTAACTGCCCAACATAAAGAAGTCGAAAAATAGGTTACAACCAATATAAACAACAGCTGACATAAACATAACAATAAATAAACGCGAAAAAAGTTGCGCTGATACAAATTCAAAAGCTGTTAATGGGGTAGCTTTTAACCGCTTTAAGACTGAATTTTTCCGATAACGCACAATGACATAGCCCACACCAAACAAGCAGCTAAACATCATATTCATCCCAAGTATTCCAGGTAATACCCAGTCGACATAACGAATACCTTTGCCGCTACTTACTAACCTTTCAAAATCAAGTTGCTGATTTAATTGTTGGCCGAGGAATATTTTCTCTACTAAATAGCTTTTTGATGACTCTTCATTTACCCAATATGTCTGGTTAGAATAATCAACCAGTAAATCAATAGCATGACGACTGAGTTTATTTTGAGCTAAAGAAGAGTTTTCATAAGGTATAAAATCGATAAAGCGTAATTGAGTAAATTCAATTTGAGCACTCTCATTTTTTTCTGATTTTTGTTTTGAATTTTCTTTTAAGGTCGATGCTAAACTAGGAGCTAATATATGTTGTGAGTCTAATTGCTTTTGTTCACCCAATAGTCCTATTTTATAAGCTGAACGCTCATCACCTGAAAAAACAAGAGAAAAACCTATTAATAAAAGAACTGGAAAAAAAAGATTCCAACCTAATGAAGATTTGTCACGAAAAAATTCAATATTTCGCGCTTTGAATACAGCAAAAAAACGTTTTAAATTCATTTTATTTCCTAAAAACACCCTAAAGACTTACCTAAAAATCAATTTTTAAATTTAGTTAAA
>Ga0308012_10000599_pt1 | contig 21522 bp, 17 predicted proteins | sample Neamet179_FD_203133 | JGI IMG/M metagenome (GOLD analysis project Ga0308012, IMG submission 203133) | Marine microbial communities from water near the shore, Antarctic Ocean - #179 | ecosystem: Environmental > Aquatic > Marine > Unclassified | place: Southern Ocean | collected 2014-07-25 | reverse complement strand
CTAACATGTCTTGAATACGTTTATGCGCTGCATCACGACCCGTTAGGATAGTACCGCTAAGTAAAACAGTTTCGCCTGTTTTCCATTCACTAATATCAGCTTTACCTAAGTCATCAACATTCACACGGCGAACATTTTCGCCAACTTCCCAAGTAATTTCTGGCCACTCTTCAAGTTTAGGCGGTGTTAAATCTGCAGGGCCTGATCCGTCAAGATGAAAATGTACATGGCGTGTTGCCGCACAATTTGGGATCATCACTACAGGTTTAGATGCAGCATGTGTAGGTACTGAGTTAATTTTCACATCAACAACGGTAGTTAAACCACCTAAGCCTTGTGCGCCAATACCTAATTTATTCACACGTTCAAAAATCTCTAAACGTAACTCTTCTTCAGCAGTTTCAGCGCCGCGTTCAATTAGGTCTTGAATGTTTACGGGGTCCATTAAACTTTCTTTAGCTAATACGCCCGCTTTTTCAGCCGTACCGCCTACACCTATACCTAACATACCTGGTGGACACCAGCCTGCGCCCATTGTTGGCAAGGTTTTAACAACCCAATCAGCAATTGAGTCAGACGGGTTTAACATCGCCATTTTAGTTTTGTTTTCACTACCGCCGCCTTTAGCTGCAATCATGATTTCAAGACCAGAGCCCGCAACCATATCAATATGTACAACCGATGGGGTGTTGTCTTTAGTATTTTTACGAGCGCCCGCAGGATCAGATACAATAGAAGCACGTAATGGGTTATCAGGGTTTAAATACGCACGACGCGTACCTTCATCAACCATTTGTTGTACAGTCATATCAGTTTTATCCCACTGAACAGCCATACCTACTTTAACAAAACAGGTCACGATACCCGTATCTTGACATATAGGGCGTTTGCCCTGTGCTGACATGCGTGAGTTAATTAAAATTTGTGCTATTGCGTCTTTCGCTGCCGTAGATTCTTCTTTGTTATACGCTTTTTCTAATGCTTGAATAAAATCAATGGGATGATAATAAGAAATATATTGAAGTGCATCTTCAATACTATCAATTAGGTCTTGTTGTTTAATGATGGCCATAGTGCTCTCTATTAGCTGGAAAATTATTTAATGCGCTTAATATTCTTTAATACTCTTTGATACTGAGTGGTTGAAAGATATAATAAATCTGTTACATATAATAACCTGCTATTGAAAGTGCTGCCAGATTATATGGCTGATATGCACTATTTAACTAATGAATAATAAGAGAAAGCAAAACTTTGTACGATTCGACTCATTCTATCTTTGATTTCAAGAATATACCTGTAGCCATCTCAGCGAAAAAACTCACTTTAAATAAAGACATTACTTGTGCTTCTTTATTCACACATTTATCACAACAAAAGTGGGCGATGTGGTTAGACTCTTCTGTCAGTGAACATGTCGATAGCCGTTTTGATATTATTGTATGGCAGCCTATTGCAACGGTAATGACTCGGGGTGAAAACACGGAAATTAGCTTTCCAGAAGAAGAATTCAGTGAAACCAGCGCAGAAGATCCACTCTTATTGATTAAGAAGCTACAGAAAAAGTTATTTATAACACCAGCAGAGCAACACGCTTTTTTACCTTTTTTAGGGGGGGCATTAGGCTATTTCTCCTATGATTTAGGTCGACGTTTTGAGCGCTTACCTCAACTAGCGAAACAAGATATTAATTTGCCTGATATGGCGATTGGGTTGTATGACCAAGCCATTATCTTTGATAAGCACACGGCAAAATTTTATTTAATTTGCGTAGACGATAAACGTACTATCCTTGAAAGCTATATAAATAAACTGACTTTAAGTGAGGCAGGTAAAGCGTCTAATAAATCCAAGCAAACTAAACAAACTAAACAAACTTTTCAGTTAACCAATAACTGGCAAGCTAATATGGATAAAGCGAGTTACGTTGAAAAATTCAATAAAGTACAAGATTTTTTGTTAAACGGTGATTGTTATCAAATTAATTTGGCACAACGCTTTAGTGCTCAATATCAAGGTGATGAGTTTGAAGCTTACTTAGCGCTAAGAGAAGCAAACAAAGCGCCTTTCTCAGCTTTTATTCGATTAGATAATACTGCAATTTTAAGTGTTTCACCTGAACGGTTCTTACAATTATCAAACGGTAAGGTACAAAGTAAGCCCATTAAAGGCACAATGCCGCGCAGCACCGATAAAATACAAGATGCTAAAAACGCAGAGGTTTTAAGGCACTCCACTAAAGATAACGCTGAAAACTTGATGATTGTTGATTTACTACGGAATGACATTAGTAGAAGTTGTCAGGCTGGCTCGGTAAAAGTACCTAAACTTTTTGATATTGAAAGCTTCCCTGCTGTGCATCATTTAGTCAGTACTGTTGAAGGTAAATTATCAGATAATAAGCATGCTACTGATTTACTTCGTGGTGCATTTCCTGGTGGTTCTATCACAGGTGCCCCAAAAATACGCGCCATGGAAATCATAGAGGAATTAGAACCACATCGTAGAAGCGTCTACTGCGGTTCAATTGGCTATCTCTCTAATTGTGGCACCATGGATACCAGTATTACTATTCGAACCTTAATTTGTCAGCCAAGTGAAGACTCAGCAGGTAATAGCACAAAAAGCATTTATTGCTGGGCTGGTGGTGGGCTAGTTGCAGATTCGACGGCAGAGAGCGAGTATCAAGAAACCTTCGATAAGGTTAATTGTATTTTACCCGTATTATCAAAACTCAATCAGGTGTAGGCTTAAAGAAACACTAAGACTTCATCTAATATAACCATAGCTGAATCTCAGTTGAACCATAGCTGAATCTCAGTTGAACCATAGCTGAATCTCAGTTGAACCATAGCTGAACCTCAGTTAAGCCCTTTTCTAACAAAGTGAAAGGAGTAAGCCAATGACCAAAGATGAGTTTTTACTACGCTTTAATTTATTGCAGTTGGCTGAATCTGAACATAGCTATAAGCACCCTTCCCCATTAAGATCAGCCGCAGTACTTATCGCTTTGGTCGAGCCTGAGAACGGTGAGGGCTTGCAAGTATTATTAACCAAACGTGCTAGCCATTTAAAACATCATCCATCACAAGTCAGCTTTCCTGGCGGTAAAGCTGAAAAAGAAGATAAATCACTCATAGATACCGCGCTTAGAGAAGCTTTTGAAGAGATCGGTTTACTTCGGGAAGCGGTTACAATTGCAGGACAATTGTCCCCTTATGAAACTATTAGTGGTTTTCACATTACACCCATTATTGCCATTGTCACTAAGCCACAAGTTTATCAAATAGATAAAAACGAAGTTGCTGAAATATTCCACGTACCGCTTCAGCACTTTTTAACGACTGATGACCATCATGTTTATGTTACCAGTAAAGGTGGCAAGCAACATAAGGTGCATTTTTTACCATATAAACACTACAATATTTGGGGAGCTACTGCGGTAATGCTAAAAGATTTAGTAACCCAACTAAATTAGTCATTAGTTAGTTAGTTAACGCAAAGTGTCTGCATTGACGTATTAGTCTTGGTTAAAGGCGTAACGTCTGCGGAAATAGAACTCAATTTATTAACCTTTTTAAGTTTTTCATATTCGATGTCATATAAATTTATATTTTTTGAGCTTACAATATAATCCTCAATAAGTATCGATACCTTAAAGTTAGTCATGAACCAAAAGAACTCTGAAAATATGATTGATTCCGTAAAAAGTATTAGCCATGAAGAACAACTTGTCATTACCCGTGTTGTGGCACGTGCAGGTCAATTATTACAAGCCTATAACGCAGAAAGCCGCATAATAGAACACACCACTGAGCGTCTTGGCCTTGCATTCGGGCTAGACAGTGTTGAAATTGCACTAACCTCTAAAGCGATCATCCTGACCTCTCGATTTGGCGACAACTGCATAACAACAACACGAGCAATGAAAGCACATGGTATTGATATGGGAATCGTCTGTGAAGTACAACGTATCTGTATTAATGCTGAAAAGAAGATTTATAACGTTGAAGAAGTAAAACAGCGCTTAGTAAATATAAACGTACCTAAATACAATGCCTTAATGGTCGCCTTTTTTGTCGCATTAGCTTGTGCTAGTTTTAGCCATTTATTTGGTGGGGATTACATTGTATTTTTTGCGACTTTGGTGACTAGTTTTATTGCAATGCTCATTCGCCAATGGCTTACTCAGCTGCATCATAATTTACTTACTGTATTTTTTATAACGGCGTTCACTGCAACTTTTATAGGCAGTTTTGCCAGTGCATTTAATTGGGGTAATGAGCCTGAATTAGTCATGATCACCAGCGTATTACAACTTGTACCGGGTTTCCCATTAATTAATGCCGTATCAGATATGGTAAAAGGTCACGTTACCATTGGCATGGCGAGGTGGATGACCGCAACATTACTAACCTTAGCATCAACGCTTGGCATTGTCCTCGCTGTGCAGTTAGGTCAATATGGAGGCTGGTTATGAGTGCCTTTATGAGTAATGTTGGGGGAATAAGTGAAGTATTACTGATGATGTTAGACGATGCTTTTTTTGCTGGATTTGCTGCATTAGGGTTTGCTCTGTTATTCAATGTTCCACGACAAGCACTGCTCGCCTGTGTTTTATTCGGCGCTAGTGCTCATGCTATTCGTGCACTTTTATTACACGTAGGTGTGCCTATTGAGTGGGCATCGTTTATTGCAGCTACATTACTAGGCCTAGCAACGGTGCCTTGGTCGCGTAAGGTAGTCATTCCTAGAATAGTCGTAACGGTTGCAGCGGTTATCCCAATGATTCCTGGAGTATATGCATATAACACCATGACAGACTTAATGGCGCTTCACCATCAAGGTTATAGCCAAGCATTACTGCAAAGTGTTGTTGAAAATGGTTTACTGACTATTTTTGTTTTAATTGGTTTAAGCTTTGGTTTGGCGATTGCGCCAGTGTTGATATACCGTGACAAACCTATTATATAATGAATAAAATCGCCTAACACCACCAATACGATAATTAAAAAAGCCCGTGTAAGATTACTTACACGGGCTTTTCTTTGTTACTAACGTATACCCGTTACCTTTCAAAGTCCTTGAAACATGCATCTTGAATGATAACGGGTATATATTTCAGATCTGGATTGCTAAAAACTTAAACTTAAACTTAAAACTTAAACTTAAAATATAAAACCTAGAACCTAAAAGTGATACTGATATCCTAATGAAACGGTTAACGGTTTGCCGACCATCACAGAGCCGTGCATACGAGTCGCTATATAGGTTTCGTCAAGTAAGTTATCAATATTAAAACTTACTTGTTGATTATCAGCAATATCATAACTTGCAACAAAATCAACAACAGTATGCGCATCAACGTTATCTTCACTTGGGCCTACACCCGCTTTACTTCGCATTTCACCCGTGTAACGTGCTAAAACGTTAGTACGCCATTTTTCACCCGCTAAACCAACAACAAATTGAAATTGATTTTCAGGTACATAAGGAAACTCATCACCGGCGTTAACATCACCCCAAAAATCAGATTCAAAACTATTTAAAAACTCAGTCTGGGTATGGGTATAAGTTAAATCGATTGGCATAGCGATATCACCAAAATCCACCTCGTAGCCAACTTTCATTTCAATACCAGTAATTTTAACCGCGCCAGCATTGTACTGTTCGCCAATATTGTCATCATCACAGTTTTGGCTAGCCGTACAGTTACCATGCATGTTGTCGTAATCAGATAAAAATAATAATGCTTCAGCATTGAAGGCACTTTTACTGAACCTTGCGCCAAATTCATAGTTAATACTTTCTTCGTTAGTTGCTTCATCATTACCGGGTGCTGGTGGTGCAAAACCTTTTTGCACACCACCAAGTACGACTAAATCATCGGTTAAGTGATAAGTCATCGCTAAAGAAGGTAAGACTACATCAAGTGTATTTGTCTTTTCGCTTGGCGAAGTTAAACGATCTGGATCTGCTTTGCCCCAATCTTCACGTTCAATCGTCATGTCTTCATAACGAAGACCTGCGTTAACAACAAATTTTCCTACAGTCCACTCATCATGCACGAATAAAGCTAAAGCGCTGGCACTATCAACTCGGTTTGAGTCGGTACCTGGCTGTCCGGCATTAGTTAGTGTCATCTTATAATCTGAATCAAGTGCATAGGTATCTACCCACTGATAACGATCCATTTCATCTTTGTGGTACCGAATACCAAATTTCAATTGGTGGCTATTAAAATCAGCATCTAATACCGTTTGAATTCCTTTCGATAAATAATCACGATTATTAGCTTTAACATCTACATTAATAGCGCTTGTTGCTAACTTGTCATGCTCTGACGCAATTTCAATACCGCCGCCACCTAAGCTTGAGCCGTCTACTTTGCTAGTTTTATACCAGTTACGGCTAAAATCATTACGATATACCGTCGTACCTAGGTTAAAACGACTTGATAGCTCTATCGCATGACTTAGTTGTAATTGCAGATGCTCATTAGTCATATTGTCATTTTGTGATGCTGAATAACGACTGTAAGGCGCTGAATTAAAATCAGCTTCTGTTAAACCCATATAAGTATCGTTAGAGTCTTCATCTGAATACTTTACTTTAAATTCAAGTTCTTGATAGAAAGCTACATCTTGATCAGTGTTATAACGCACTTTACCCAAAATATCATTTTTAACAAAACCTGTATCTTGATCGCTATGATTAATGTTTTTATAACCATCGGCTTGATAACGGAAAACTTCAAATACCGAGCTGACATTTTCACCTTTACCACCAACTACACCGTGTACTTTAGCAAAACCATCTTGCCCTGCTTGAACATTAATTTGTCCCGCAAGTGCTTCGTCAGGAATTCGACGTGACACCATATTAATAACGCCACCAGTAGTGCGAGGACCATACATAGCACTTGAAGTACCTTTTAGTACTTCTACTTGCTGCATACGACCTGCGGTAGGAAAATAATAAGCTGATGGCGCAGAATATGGCGCAGGAGCGGCCAATACACCGTCTTCCATTATCGTTACTTTTTCACTGCGGTTTTGTCCTGTACCACGCATACCAATATTTGCACGTAAGCCATAGCCATCTTCTTCTAAAACGTAAACCCCTGGAATAGAAGTAAGGCTGCGCATAATGTCGGTATAATCAAATTTTTCAAGATCTTCTTGTGTTAGTTGGTGTGCGCTGCCTGGAATATTATTCACTGCTGTGCTGTTACCAAAAATAGTAAATTGCTCTGCTACTGAAGCATCTTGTAATGCTTCATTAGCAAAAGCAGTTGCTGAAATAGTACTGGCAATAACCAAACTGATCATGGTTGGTTTAAAAGACTTAATTGACACCTTTGACTCCAAATATTTATTAATTTTGTGTTGAATACTTTGTAAAATGCAGCGTTTAGCGAGGTAAAAAGCCCTTTGTCGGGCACTTTATTTTCTTAAGTATTATGCTGCTCTTCATATGCGCACATTTAACCATAAACGGTAATGCGAATCAATACTATTTGCGTTTATTTTACAATTCAAGACTCATTCTTTATGTCTATTTGATATAGAACAATAAAAAATCTAATTAATATTTTTTAGATCGTTATGGAATATAAACCGAGAAAACAACTTATTACGAATATTATCTTGCGATTGAGACTAGAAACGATAAAATTTAGTAAGATATTCAGGAGGAATTATGAAACACACCGATGCAGTAAGTAACAATAGAATAACTGATAGTGAAGTGAAGAATAGTAATGCTAAAAATACTGTACAGTCACTCACCTCTATTTTATCTCAACAACAGTTGGAATATAAATTATCCCCTTCGCCCTCTATTGACTATAGAAAAGAGCAATTAACAGCCCTTAAAGCGGCTTTATTATCACACCAAGATAAATTGGTTGAGGCGCTAAATAAAGATTATGGGCAACGCGCAAAACAAGACACTTTAATTGCTGACATATTACCTTGTGTGATGAATATTAATTACACTCTTAAAAACCTTAAAAAATGGGCAAAGCCACAACGAAGACATGCAGGATTATTATTATCTTCTGCTAAAGTCACCGTGCATTATCAACCGTTGGGCGTGATAGGTATTATGGTACCTTGGAATTTTCCTGTTATGTTATCAATAGGACCTCTAATTGGTGCCCTTGCAGCAGGCAACCGCGCGATGATTAAGCTATCTGAGTTTACCCCTGCAACGAATACTATTATTACCGCAATGTTAAGCAGTATTTTTGATACGAAAACCGTTGCCCTAGTAGAGGGTGAAGCTGACGTTGCCGCCGCTTTTTCAGCCTTGCCTTTTAATCACCTAGTTTTTACAGGTTCAACAAATATTGGCAGACATGTTATGCGCGCTGCTGCTAACAACTTAACCCCTGTTACATTAGAACTAGGCGGTAAATCTCCGGTTATAATTGCCGACGATATACCCATTGAAACTGCGGTTGAACGCTTAATATTTGGTAAATGTTTAAACGCTGGGCAAATATGTGTTGCCCCAGATTATATTTTTTGTCCTGAGGATAAAGTGGATGACTTTATTGCTGCGTATCAAAAGCAGTTTAAAAAAATGTACCCTAAATTTTCATCCGACGTTAACAATGAAAATACTGATTACGCCAATATAATTAATGATACACAACACAAACGGCTACTCGCTTGGCTTGATGAAGCTATTGATAAAGGTGCAAGAGTAGTCTCCGCAAATGGTGGAGAAATTGACCGCTCTTCTCGCCAATTAGCTACACAATTAATCACCCAAGTCACAGATGACATGCAATTAATGCAAGAAGAGATTTTTGGTCCCTTATTACCAATAATACCGTATAAAGAGTTAGATAACGTTATTCATTGCATTAATGACCGACCTCGCCCGCTAGCTTTATATATCATGAGCTTTGATAAAACAACGCAACAGTTACTGCTTGATAAAACGCATTCAGGTGGCGTGTGTATTAATGACACTATAATGCACGTTGCAGCTGACGATGCTCCATTTGGTGGTATTGGTGATTCAGGTATGGGGCATTATCATGGGAAGGAAGGCTTTTTAACCTTTTCAAAAGCGAAGACGGTTTTAGTACAGGGTAAAATTAATATCGGCAAATTAGTTCATCCCCCTTATGGTAGTTTTATACAGAAGTTGATGTTAAAATTATTTATGCGATAACTGTCTTGAAAAACACAGCAACTAATATCACGAACCTTTCGAGCAGAGAATAAAAAGGGCCACTTAAAATAAGTAGCCCTTTTTAGGTTTACTGGAAAAATGCTTACTGGCAATAAGGTTTAGGAGTAAAGAGCGTTAACGCTATTAATAATTACACCGCAAAAGGGTATTTAATTGCGTCATGACATTCGTAGCCTTCAACTTTAAAATCATCCATTGTGACCCACGTTTCAAGATCTTCTAACGATTTTATATCAGGATTAATAATCAGTTTTGGTAAAGCTAATGGCTCTCGTTTAAGCTGAACATCTTGCATTAAAGCAAGCTGATCTTCATAAATATGAGCATTCACTATTTTGTGATAAGCCATACCCGCTTTCTTACCTGTAATTTGCGCCATTAACGCTAAAAAGGTAAACACTTGTACTTGATTAAAGTTAAGTCCTAGTGGCACGTCGCATGAACGTTGAAAGCTAGTTAAGTGTAAGGTATCACCAAGTAAAGAGAAGTTGTGCGTATGCATGCAAGGTCTTAAACAACCCATGTGAAATTCACCTGGATTATAAAAGGTTAATATCTCAGCGCGATCATCAATACCATTTTTAAGGTTATCGACAATTTTTTTAAGTTGATCAATTGTCCCACCATCTGGCTTTGCCCATGAACGACCTTGAATACCATAGACACGCCCCATGTCATCTTCACCTTTACGATGAGTATTATTAAGCCAATCTTGATTTAAATTGGCATTGGCATCCCACGTTTTAGTGCCTAATTTACGAAAGTCAGCGGCATTATCATAACCACGCATATAGCCAATAAATTCAGCGATAGCTGATTTAAAAAAACTTTTACGTGTGGTTATTAATGGAAACTCGTTATCGCCAACATTGTATTGTAAATCAGCATTAATGACGGTTAAACAACGTTTACCGGTACGTTCGTTTTCAACCCAAGTGCCTTCATCGATAATTCGTTGAGATAAATCTAAATAAGCGCGCATTAGCTAGTTCCTTTTTCTGTTTTTTTATTGTCTTTCTTATTTTTATGAGTCGCTTTTTTATTCTGACTTGAAGTCCCTTGAGTTATCGCAGCTTTCTGTTGTGATAAATAGCCTACATAAATAATAAGCATACCCGCTAAAATCATTGGAACACTTAAAATTTGTCCTTTGGAAATAAAGGAAAAATACAAACCAAGGTGTGCATCCGGCTCACGGAAGAATTCGATAAAACTTCTAAAGACACCATAACCGATTAAGAAAGATCCCGATGCCAGTCCTAGTCTGTTTGTTTTACGGCTAATGAAATAAAGAATAGCAAAGAGTACAACGCCTTCTAACGCAAATTCATATAACTGAGATGGGTGACGCGGTACTTGTAATTTATCGGTTGGAAAAACCATAGCCCAAGGCACATCCGTTTGACGACCCCAAAGTTCTGAGTTAATAAAGTTACCTAAACGTCCCATGCCTAAACCAATAGGCACTAGGGGTACAACAAAATCACCCACAGATAAAAAGGATTTATTAGTTTTACGTGCGAATATAAATACCGCTAACACAACACCTAAAAATCCACCATGAAAAGACATACCACCTTGCCATATTTGTAATAAATATAATGGGTCTGATAAGAAATATTCAAATTGGTAAAACAGCACGTAACCAACACGGCCGCCAAGAATCACCCCTAAAAACCCATAAAACAATAGATCACTGACTTGTTCACGTGTCCATAAACCGTTGCTTCTATCAGCTGCTTTGTTAGCCATAAACATAGCGGCAAGAAAGCCGACTAAGTACATAGCGCCATACCAGCGTAATGAAACAGGGCCAATACTAAAAATTATTGGGTCTATCACTGGAAATTGTAAAAACTTATCTGTCATTGCTTGTCCATCTCTCAAAAGTGAAAGTTAAAAAGGTATAAATTAATGAATAAAGTAGTGTTGTCTTGTTCTGCAGCTACTTCTAACTGTACGCGTATTCTAGTTGTAAGAAATTATACGCTTTTAAGTCGTAAACTTCTCACGAAAAATAGTTTAACCAAGCATCATTTTCAACGCTACAAAAATAAGAAACACGGCAAAGAATTTCTTCAGGGTTTTTACTGGTAATTTGCTCGCATACTTGACACCTAATGGCGCAGTTATAGATGAACTTATCACAATACCTAATAATGCAGGTAAGTAGATATAACCTAAGCTCCATTGAGGTAAATTAGGTAAATTAAAACCCGTGATAATGTAGCCAAGAGAGCCAAATACCGCCACAGTTACTCCACAAGCTGTGGCAATACCAATAGCATGCCTTACAGGAACACCGAAAAAGCTTAACGACGGTACTAAAATAGCTCCGCCACCAATGCCCATTAAACTTGAAATAATGCCAGTTGCAAAGCTAAGGGTTTGTAATACATAAGTTGCAGGTAACGATCTTTCTTTTGACGCATTAATCGAAAGCAACATATAAGCGGCAAGTATAATAACTACAATAGAGAAAAAGTTAGTTAACACTTCGCTTGAAAGGTAATCAGCAATGAAAGCGCCTATTAATGCGCCAACAGCAACTAAGATCATCAATTTCTTTGCTAATTGCCATGGGATATTTTCTTTACGGTGATGAGCAAAAGCGGCACTTGATGAGGTTATAACAATGGCGCCTAAAGAAGTACCCAACGCCATAGGCATAATCACTTCATTGCTCACACCAACCATGGGAAGTAAATAAACCAGTGCGGGCACTATAATAAGACCGCCGCCGATACCAAGCAGACCCGCGAGAAAACCCACGATACCACCTAAGGCAATACAACAAATTAATACCGTTAAAATCATTCTGTTTTTGCGGAAAATCCGCTCCTAAAATTAATGCCATTTACTAATATTAAAAAATGAAGTTGATTGGAGTTTAAAAACCAGCGCGAATAAAACCACCAAGTCCCAACGCTTCAAGTTGTTCATTTAAGTAACTGTGAACTTCTTTCGTCGTTGTTAGCGTTAAAGTTTTATCTAAAATATTTTGTGCTTGATCAAAAGAAATATGACGAATAACCCACTTAATGCGTGGTACGTTATGACCATTCATACTAATTTTATCAAATCCCATAGCCAATAGTAAAATGGCGCCTGCTGGCTCTGAAGCAAGCTCACCACATAAACTAATCGGCGTTAAGTGTTGCGCTGATTGCTGTGCAAGACTATTTAAAGCACTTAATACAGCAGGGTGAAAAGCATCATATAAATTAGCTACTTGGCTATTGTTTCGATCAACCGCTAATAAATACTGAGTAAGATCGTTACTACCAACAGAAAAGAAATCAACACGCTTAGACAAAGCTTCCATTTGGAAAATAACCGAAGGCACTTCCAACATAATACCTATTTTAGGTCTTACCATTGAAGCGGAAACAGCGTGAGCTTTACGTTGTGCTTGCTGAAACGTTAGTGAGCCATCATCATTGTTTTCCATTAACTCTGCGGTTATATCGTTAATCAGCTCAGCTTTCAGTTCAAAAAATGCCTGATTAATTAATCTAACGGCTTCGTCAACTTCTTCAACACTAGAGATCATTGGTAACATGATTTCTAAATTATTTAGCCCTTTGTTTGCTCGAAGCATAGCACGAACTTGCACCAAAAATATTTCAGGGTGATCTAAGGTAATTCGAATACCACGCCAACCTAGAAAAGGGTTTTCTTCTGTAATAGGAAAATAAGGAAGAGACTTATCACCACCAACATCAAGCGTTCGCATGGTAACGCCATGCTTAGGAAAAACTTGCAGAACTTTACGGTATATTTGTGTTTGTTCTTGTTCCGATGGGAAACAACTACGGCTCATGAACGGTATTTCAGTTCTGTATAAACCAATACCTAAAGCACCAAGTTTTGCTGAGTGTTCAAAACCCGCTGATAATCCCGCATTAAGTAATACTTCAATGGCTCGACCATCTTGGGTAATACAAGGTAAATGTGCCACTTCCATGACTTTATTGGTCAGCTCTTCTTCTTGATTTAATAAGTATTCATATTCTTGTTTTAACACATCGTCAGGATTGATAAATAGCTCACCGCTATAACCATCAATGATTGCTTGTTGTTGATGTAACTGACTAAGCACAATAGCATTAACCCCCATAATCGCGGGTAAGCCTAATGAGCGTGCTAAAATAGCGGCATGTGAATTATTTGAGCCTGATAAAGAAATAATCCCTAGCAAGCCTTGATGCTGATATTGCGCAACCATCGACGCACTAACATCTTGAGCGAGCAAAATAAACTCGCTCGGTAATATCAACTCTTCTTTAGCTTGGTACTGAAGATTAACTAATAAGCGTGTACCTAAATCTCGAATATCACTAGCACGTTCACGGAAATAAGAATCTTCAAGTGCTTCGAATTGACTAATATAATGTTCTATCACTAATTTCAATGCACTATCTGCACGCCAGCCTAATGATATTTTTGCGGCGACTTCTTGACCTAAACCGGCTTGTGCTAATAACTGTTTGTAAACGTCAAAAATGGCTAAACTGTCATCATCAATAGACTCACTCAGTTTACTGCTTAACGCATTAAATTCTTGACGTGTTTTTTCTACTGCTTGCTCAAAGCGCAATAGTTGTTTGTCGTTATTAGTGGATTTTTTTAATGAAACCGCAGCAAGATCTGCTTGCGGTTGGCAAACTATAATTTCACTTAAGGCAATGCCCGGAGCACCTGCGATACCGTGTAACTGTTTAACGCCTTGGCTTTTTTCTTCTTGTTGATTGAGTAAGCTTTTAATTTCAGCATTAGCCAAAGCACTCGCCAACTGGGCGGTAAGTGTGACTAAAAAAGCTTCATCGTTTTCGGTAAAGTGCCGAGATTGTTTTTGCTGAACAGCTAAAATACCCAACACTTTACGTCGATGGATAATAGGTGTGCCTAAGAAGGCATTAAAGTCTTCTTCTTCAACTTCTGGCGCGTGAATAAAGTCTTGATGTTGCTGAGCATCGGAAATATTTAACGGCTCTTCTCTCTGGCCAACTAAGCCGACTAAACCTTCCGAGAAACCAATACAGGTTTGCCCTTGTGAGTTTTTAGCTAAGCCGTCAGAGGCCATTAACAAAAAATGTTGCTGGTGATAATCAGCGAGATAGATAGTACAACAATCTGTTTGCATCGCTTTTTTTACGCCAGATACCATACGTTCAAGCGCTATTTGCAGCTCAGCCTCTTGGCTAAATTCCAATACTATGCGACGTAAGGTGGTTAACATTTTTTTCCTTAGTTAGAGTTAGAGTTAGAGTTAGAGTTACTATAAAATAAAGTTTTATAAAAAAATAACCCACAATAAAGTGGGTTATAAAGATTCTTAACGTGAATCTACAATCATAATAATAATTAATGTTTATTAATACTTACTAAACCTATTAATAAAAGTATTGATGCTAAGCGCGACGTTTTCGGCGCTCAGGGCGTCTTTCATACGTTAGCGGTAAAGCAAAACTAGCAAACTCTTTCATGACTTTACGATAAACATCACGTTTAAAAGACACTACCTGCCTAACTGGATACCAATAACTTACCCATCGCCAGTCATCAAATTCAGGATGCGAGCTATGAAGTAAATCAACTGATGATTCAGCTGCCGTTAGTTTTAATAAAAACCACTTTTGTTTTTGACCAATACAAACGGGTTTCGAGTCATGCCTAATATAACGTTTTGGTAATCTATATTTTAACCAATGTTTAGTTGAAGCAACAATTTTCACGTGTTCAGGTTTTAAGCCGACTTCTTCATGTAACTCTCGATACATGGTTTCCTCAGCAGATTCCCCTTCATCAACCCCACCTTGTGGGTATTGCCATGAATGTTGTCCAAACCGTCTTGCCCAAAATACTTGTCCCCTGTCATTAATTATTACTATGCCGACGTTGGCGCGATAGCCTTCGGCATCGATCACAGGAACTCCTGACAATATATATAATACTTACTTCAATTCAACCATATTAACGTCAGAGGAGCAAATGATTACTTTGATTTTTTTAGCAAATCCATGATAATAGTGAATAACCTTAGTAAGAAAATATTTCCAGGCTAATTCTGCTTCATATATGAACATCCCTTCTTCTGAACAAGTGCTGATGGAAAGCGCTCAAAATCTTGCGGGTTTAACACTCGGAGAAATAGCTGAACAAGCAGGCATTACAGTGCCTAATGATTTAACCCGAAATAAAGGCTGGATAGGTTTATTATTTGAGCATGTTTTAGGTGCCAGTGCAGGCTCTAGGCCTGAGCCTGACTTTCCTCATTTGGGTATTGAATTAAAATCACTCCCCATTAATGAGCAAGCAAAGCCGCTAGAAACAACCTTTGTCAGTGTGGCGCCCTTAACAGGTCTTGTTGGTATAAATTGGCATAATTGTTATGTTCGTAAAAAATTAGCGCGGGTACTCTGGGTGCCCGTAATCACACCTAAAGATGTTCCGATAAGCGAGCGTTTAGTAGGTACACCTTTTTTATGGTCACCTAACATGGAAGAAGAAGCCTTATTAGCTCAAGACTGGCAAGAGCTTACCGACATGATAGTGCTAGGCGAGGTAGAAAACATACATGGCAAGCACGGACAAGTGATGCAATTAAGGCCCAAAGCGGCTAACAGCAAAGCGAAAACACAGGCATTTGATAAAAACGGCAAGCCTTTTATGACATTGCCGCGTGGGTTTTATCTTAAAATTAACTTTACACAAGGTTTGTTACACCGTTATTTACGTATTAACTAATCAGTAACCTGTAATCAGTAATCAGGCGAGTTAGGTCCAAAGAACCGATAAATGTAAATGGTTGAAGATTAAAGGTGTTCTACCGTTATTTCTTGAGCAATAGTAACTGTTGCTCCAGCAGGCAATGCTTGCCAATTAGTATTTGCCGCTTCTAAGCATACATACTCTTGTTCGCCGTTAGGGTGAATATCTGCCATAGTATTCGCTAATTCAACACCTGGATTCCACAAGACCCATTGCTGACAATTACTACTGATTATGTCTATTTTACGTTGCCATTTACTGTCAACAATAGTCATTTTTTCGCTGCTATGGTACTCACGATCAATTTCCCCCACACAACTAACGTGCTGTTGTTGTGTACTAGAACTTCCCGTTATTTTATCAAAATAATTTAAACCCGTTAATGCATCGATTGAAATATTACTTGGATTACTCACGGTAAAATAACTGTGCAAGGCGGCGCAGTATTGAGCATCGTCTGGAGCAAGGTTTGTCATCGCTAGTGTTTGCTTAAAATTTTGACCAAAAAATAGTGTCTGTGTCAATTTATAAGCATTAGGCCAAAGAGGATGTTGATTTTCTCCGGTTAAAACCAAAATAAGGGTAACGCCGTTTTCATCCGCTTTAATACTTTCTATTTTCCATGGTAGTTGACGAGCAAAACCATGATTACCAGCCTTTTGATCTTCTGTTTCTTTTTCATTAGCACCAAACCAAGGCCAGCATAGCGGTATACCACCACGAATAGCCTTACCTGATTGATAGATAGCTTTGTTACTTAACCATAAAACATCTTTATGATCAGAAGGCTTAAAACTTAACACATGACCACCGTACAAGCTTACCTTTGCTTCGCAATGAGTGTGAGAAATGTTAAGGCCATCAAAAAGCTCTGTGCCGTTTTTTGGGCTTAATGTAATTGAAGTAACTTTAGAAAAGTCGTTATCTAATAATGTTTGTGTCATAGAAATAAATTCGTCGTATATGATATTTTAAAGGGTGTTAAATTAATGTTTTTGGTCGCCTATTATCGGGGGTATTCAAAATAGGATAACTACCAGTTTTTACCTATAGATAAAAAGAGTGAATGTTCTCCACCCGTTGCAAAACCGACACCAAATACAGCAGGGCCAAAACTTGTATCGGTACCGAGATAAATACTACCTGAATGGATTAAATCACTATACTTAACACTTTCTTCGACTCCCCAAACACTACCTGCTTCTATACTAGTTCCTAAATAAATAGGTAAACCTGAACCACCGGGCACTTCACGTCCTAAATCATATTGATAAACAGCTGCAGCAAAGACTTTATGTACACCGATAAGGGCATCTTGTTGGTAGCCTGAAAGGTTTAAAAAGCCGCCTAACTCGGTAACGTGTACACTAAACTCTGTTTCATTGTCGATAGATGCAAAAGAGGTAATACCAACAAAGGTGTGGTCTCCAAAGGCTAATGCACCGCGCCAATCCAAAGTTAAGGTGAACGCTTTATCTTCTTCTTTAGCTGTTAAGGCGGGAGAATATTTATCATTGAGCCACTTAAAGCTTATTAATAATTTATTACCATCGTTAGGGAAATTGATACTATCTAGCGTATCGTAACCAAAGGTTAAAAAACCACCATAACTTTCATAATCAAAATCATCAGTACCCACGGTATCAATAGATAGGTCACCTGTTTCAGCAATAATACCTAATTCAACAATCCCTTTAAAAGAATAATCGTACCCTAAGGCAAATGTTGCTTGGAAGTATTCATTTTTTAGTTCATCCCGATAACTAGTTTTTTCCCACTTATCTTGCGCGTAAGAAACCCTAGCCCTACTATATAAATCCTGTTCTCTATTAAGGGGTTGATAAAACTGACTCCCCAGCATAGTTTCCCAACCAAATTCAAGTTCATTGAGCCAACGACCGCCGTTACTGGTAATATCTGTAATCAAATAAGACACATTCATCGATGTTATAGATCTATCAGAAAAATCTGTTTTTAGATTAAAGCCAAAATCAAAATAATTAGGCCCCCAAGATTTAGCCTGAGTAATTAAAACTAATATCCTGCCCTCTTCGCTATCATGAAACTCTACCGTAACTTGTTCAAATTCATTTAATGAGTAAACTCTATTGATAGCTTCATTTAATTCTTCTTTACTCAACGTTTTGTCTAACTCGACCGCAAAGTGTTTTGCAATGATGTCATCTTCTACTTTGGAATTATTACGAATTTGAACTTCTTTAATATGTTTAGGTAATTCGTCAAACCATTTCATTGCTTTCATTTTTTTGGTATTTTGATACGCTTGATAATCATTATCACTGATTGATAACTTCATCAACGCTGCCGACTTAGATTGTGCTTCTTGCTCACCAAGCTTTAGTGCTTGCGGCATTATTGACCAATCAGTAGTACTCAAGTTATCAATTTCAGGGCGTAACAACACATCTTTTTCAGTCAATAAAGCTTTTTTCGCCAAACTGGTGTTATTGGTAAGAATGGTAGATAGTTGATTAAGTACCGATACGGTACTCGTTAATTCACTTTTATCAGCTAATGGCGAGCCTATGTCAACGGCAATAACAATATCAGCGCCCATTTTTTTTACGACATCTACGGGCATGTTATTAGTGATGCCACCATCTACTAACATTCTTCCGTTAACTTCAACCGCAGCAACAATACCAGGGACTGCAGCAGAAGCTTTCATCGCTTGATTAATGCTGCCTGAATCAATTATAACCATTTTCGATGTCGCTATATCCGATGCGATAGCACGATAAGGGATAGCTAAATCATCAAAGCTCATAAATGTTGCAACAGTATCCGTTGAACTTTGTAATACTTGATAAGCACTTTGGCCTAATAGTAGGCCATGTGGTACTTTAAATTCTCCACCACTATAGCCTAGTCGTATAGATAAATTGTATATGTCTCTGTGTTGTTTATTACTATAAGACAGTGATTCTCTAGGGATTTCATCAGAATAACCATTAGCCCATGGTTGCCCTAACATAATTGTTTCAATCTCATCAACGCTATAACCTAACGCGTACATTCCGCCGACATAAGCACCAATACTTGTACCGACTACATAATCTATTGGAATATTATGCTCTTCTAAAACTTTAAGCACACCGATATGCGCAGAGCCTTTAGCACCACCACCACTGAGTACCAATCCAATTTTTTCTCGTTCAGCAGCAGAAGCATTAAAGGTAGAAAATTGTAATAATAAAAAAGAAAAAAAGATTAGACGCATATGAGTTAGCTATAAAATAATTGATTAAATAAGGAGGTGCACAATGATAGTGTACTGTCGGTAAAGTATAAGTTTATCTTAAATAACGCTAAGAAACACTAGGTTTAATTATTGAGAAAATTACACTCGCTGTTGAGTATTACCGATTATTTGAAGGGACATTACCTAATGAATTAACCATTAAGTAATGTAGAGACTAATAGAGTTATTGTTACACGGTCAACAGAGGCGACACGTATAACTTTTCAATGTCGTATTTACCTACTGTTCCGATAGTCTTTCATCCGGAAATAACTGGCAAACTACTCAAGAGTTCTTAAGTTTTATTCGCTATCAACCAATTTATCTTGGGTTTTTAAAGAAAAATCACTCGCATCATGCCGCTCATGTAACTGTTCGTCTAATTCTCCCCAAGTACGATTGACCATCACACCACGTTTAACTGCAGCCCTACTCCCTATTTCTTCAGTCCAACGCATTAAGTTTTTATACGATTGGGTTTGTAGAAATTCAGCCGCCTCATAGACCTTATTTTGTACGAGTGCACCATACCAAGGCCAGATAGCTATATCTGCAATAGTGTACTGCTCGCCGCACATATATTTATTATTAGCTAAATGACGATCTAGAACGTCAAGTTGACGTTTAACCTCCATGGTAAAGCGCTCTATCGGATATTCAAATTTTTCGGGTGCATAGGCATAAAAATGCCCAAAACCACCGCCTAAATAAGGCCCACTACCTACTTGCCAAAATAGCCACGATAAACATTGTGCTTTCATTGATGGATCTTTAGGTATGAAAGCATCAAATTTTTCAGCCAAATACAATAATATCGCGCCTGATTCAAAAATGGGTAATTTGTTATCAACACTATGATCAACCAACGCGGGTATTTTTGAGTTAGGGTTTATCTCGACAAATCCTGAGCCAAATTGTTTTCCTTCCATAATATCAATCAAATGAGCGTTATACTCGGCGCCTTTTATTTGTGAAGCTAATAACTCTTCTAATAAAATAGTCACTTTAACGCCATTAGGAGTCGCCAATGAATAAAGTTGTAAAGGATGTTTACCAACGGGCAACTCCGCTTGATGTGTTGCCCCTGCAATAGGTCGGTTAATGCTAGCGAACTTACCACCACTTTCGGTATTCCATTGCCATATCTTTGGCGGTAAATATTCATGTTCAGACATTTTTAGCTCCGTAGTTATTAAGGAATAATCAACTCAGTATTGATACTTGAATTCAGGATACTTTAAGTTAATGATTCATTGTATTAAATCAAACCAATTTAATTCTATGTGAAAATTTATTTTTTGTTATTGAATACCTGCAGAAGTATAGCCTTAATTTTTTTATAGCGAAAAGCTAATAAGATAAGTGTTAACAACAAATAAAAGAGAGGTGAAATGAGTTCAGACTTTACTGACCAGTAAAAATGAACTGAAACTAACAAAGCAATAAGGTAACTAAAATTATGTAAACTTTGCCAAGACTTTCCCATTTTACGTCTAAGCGAGTTGTGAGAAGTGACGGCTAATAAAGAGAGTAAAATAAAAGCAACCATACCAATAGATATGTAAGGACGTTTAACGACTTCGTTTAAAAAGAGTGACCAAGCGAATTGTAAATCAAAGGCTAAAAAATTTAGCACATGCATAAAAGCATAACTAAAGGTATACAAGCCAAGTAATCTCCTTACTTGTAATAAATAACCTTGCTTAAGTTTTTTAGCTAAAGGGGTTATAAGTAACGTTAATAATAATAAGTTAAACGCTCCTATACCGGTAAAATGTATAACACGCTGAACCGGGTCTGCACCCAATTGATCGTTAAAAGCGAGGTAATATAAGTTCAATAATGGTAAAAATGCAGTTAAATGAATAATCACCTTTAACAAGATAACTCTGTTAGATGTATTTAATTTTAAGATACTCGCTTTTCTACTCATAAATTATGGACCTTAATAATATTTACTTAAATCCATGCCTTTATACATATGAGCAACTTGCTCACCATAACCGTTAAAAGGTAATGTTTCTATTCGATTACGTGTAAATAACCCACCTGAAGTTATTCGCCTTTCACTGGCCTGGCTCCACCTTGGGTGATCATGTTTTGGATTCACATTGGCATAAAAACCATATTCACGGGGTGCAAGTTGTTGCCAGGTAGTTTTAGGTTGTTCACTCACTAGTTTAATTGACACTATAGATTTAATACTCTTAAAACCATACTTCCATGGCACAACTAGACGAATGGGCGCTCCGTTTTGTGGTGGTAAGGTTTTACCA